>NPIF01000414.1_pt2 | contig 11466 bp, 7 predicted proteins | sample 8637461 | NCBI WGS metagenome assembly NPIF01 (sample SAMN07420641, study PRJNA396082) | bioreactor metagenome | isolation source: sample BR12 brine-fed electro-methanogenic bioreactor BR | place: Japan: Kochi | collected 2016-12-09
ACGCCGCTGAAGGGCTCATCAAGCAGGATGATGGCGGGCTTCGTGATCAGCGCACGTGCGATTTCCAGTTTGCGCCGTTCGCCGCCGGAGAGCGTTCGCGCTTCCTGCTTCGCATTGCGTGTGAGCCCGAACTGTTCCATCAGTTCGTAGGCGCGGCGACGGCGTTCGGCCTTGCTGATACCGCGGATGAGTTCGAGAATCGCAAGCAGGTTTCTCTCGACTGTCAGTCGCACGAAGACGCTGTTCTCCTGCGAGAGATAACCGAGACCTTTCTGGGCGCGACGATACATCGGCAGTGTCGTGATGTCGTCGCCGCTGAAATAGACGTGACCGCCCTCGGGTTTGATCATGCCCATCGTCATGCGGAAGCTGGTGGTCTTGCCGGCGCCGTTGCGGCCCAGCAGGCCGACGATTTCGCCGCGATTGACCTGAAAGCTGACCTTATCCACGACGAGGCGACCGCTGTAACTTTTCATGAGGTCGCGAGATTCGAGCAGGGGTCTGGAGTCGATCATTTGACGATCCTGTCCGTTTTTCCGGCGTGTGTTGACAAGGTGTTTATTGTCCTCTCGCCGCGATCGGCTTTCTGCCCGGCGACGCGTCGGGGTCACAAGTATAGTGGCAATGGCCTCAAGTTGTCCCGGCCGCTTCCGAAACACGCGTACGCCGGCGGTAACTCCTTTAACAATGGCGCGTTATGGTTGCCTGCGGGCCACCCCAAATTCACAGATCGCGATCGCGAGCGTCAGTTTTTCCGGGATCGCCGGGACGCATTAGGGTATCTGCCCCAACGTCGAGACCCGGGCAGGGGCGGGCTGTGGATAACCTTGGCATAAACCTGCTATCTCGTGTCGCCGGACGCCGGCGGCGGTCCTGAACGGAACGTCCTGTCTTACCGAATGATACGCACGCTGCCCATGTTGGGAATCGCGGCAGGCATCCCCGATGTCACGCGATATCCGCCCGGCCAGTAGACGAAGAACGCGCGGCCGATGAGTTGGTCGCCCGGCACGGTTCCGTAGTGGTAAGCGTTGTCGCCTTCGCGCGCCGCGAGTTGCGGGCTGACCTCCCACCAGAAGCGCGAGTCTTTGCTCTGGGGGCTGTTGTCGCCGCAGCAGAAGTACTCGGGCGGATCGTCGCGGAGGAGAATCGGGTTGCCCTGGGTACCCCATCCGGGGTATTGCGAGTATTCATTGTCCGCGCCGGTAAACGGGTTCCGGTCGTCCAGTCTGATGTTTGAGCNNATAGAACACATCACGATACACGCACAGGTGGCGGATTTCGAAGGCGAGGTCGGCGGCCGCGATCGCAACCGCCGCGGCGTTCTGGGCGTTCGTGTAGTTGGGACTGGCTTGCAGGAGCCGCTGGAGGTCGGGGCGGTATTGCGCCTCGTCGGTCGCAAGCACGCGGTCACCGTTTACGTAGAGCGCGACCTGATAGTCCAGATTCTCGAAAGCGACCTCGATCGGTTTGCGCATGTCGAGGGGGTCGATCCGCGCGTTCCTCAATCGCACAGGCACATCGTCGCGGGTGACGCGATCGAGCGTAACATTGCCGTCGGCGGCGATCCTGGCGATGAACGCGTCTTCGCCCTTTGTCAGGATCAGCTTGAAATGGCCTTGCCGCGTGGAGCGGGGGAAGAGCGAGAATTCCAAGCGGACATCACCGACATTGACCCCTGAGAAATCAGCGAGCCAGCTGTTGACGTTGTTGTAGCCGTAGTGGTCCTGAATCGGCTTGCCTTTGAGATCCAGTCGATATTCGGCGTCGTCGCCTTTGGCGGGCTCGAAACGGACACACGGTGTATGCGCGTCCCAGGGCGAGTCGCGGCCGTCGGCGGGATGCCAGAACGGGGCGGCCTCGCCGTAGTCGTTCACGATCTCCGGGCTCGGTTTGTAGTCGTGGTTGTAGTGGTTGATCCACAAGGACTTCTGCGCGACGCGGGTGGGCCGGCAGATCCTCATCGACTTTGCCAGTTCGAGGTTCTGTTCCTCCGTAAGTCGGCCGGTCGGTTGCGGCGGGCCGCGGAGGGCTTCCAGGATCTCGGGGGCGACATCTTCGCTATCAGCCGTGTAGATATCGCCGTTGATGATCTGGAGGACTTCGCCCGGCAGGCCGAGCAGTCGTTTGATGTAGTTCTGAAGGCCATCCTGCGGGTCTTTGAAGACGACGACATCCCAGCGGTGCGGGCCGAGTGTCTCCCCGCCGATGTCGTAGGGCCATTTGAGAACAAGGATGCGATCTCCCGACCTGTCCTCGATCGCAGTGCCGGGGCTGGTGTTCAGGTTCCGATTGCCGTCGCCCTGATATCCGCAGTTGGGGCAGCGGAGCGTCACGCTTCCGCTTAATGTGCCGTGCGGCCTGCCGTGTGAGTCGGTGAGGACGTTGCCTCGGGCATCAATGACGTCGGTCCGGATGCCGTAGGCGAAGGGATACTGGCATGCGGCACAGCGATGCTCGCCGTGGAGGCCGTAGAGACCGGGCGCCATGGAGCCTGTCGGGATGACGAACGCCTCGACAATGAACGCGCGGAAGACGAAGGCCAGAATGAAGGCCATGACGATGGATTCAATGGTGTCGCGGACCCCGTCCTGGCGCGGCGGTATCTCCGATCTGCTGGGCGACTTGTGATCCGACGTGTCGGGGCTTGCCATGTCTAAGGGGCACCTGATAGCGTTGGCCGAGTGAAACTTTGGACGATACAGATGCTGATGAGATCGGTCAACGCGGCCGCGAGTCACAAGTTCAAGCAAGGGCGGATAACGGGCAGGAAGGATCGCCAGTGTCTCTAGCCGGGCATGTCCCGCTCATTGTGAATCCGGTCTCGGGGCGAGGGTCGGAGAAACGTTGCATCGAGCGGCTGGAAGAGCGGCTGGCGCAATCGGGAATCCCGTCGGATAGGTATGAGACGATGGGTCCGGGCGACGCCGGGGGCTTCGCGGCCACCCTGGTGGCGGAGAGGCCGCGGGCGATTATGGTCGCGGGCGGTGACGGGACGATCCGGGAAGTGGTGGCCGGGCTGTCGGGGGATTCGACCCCTCTGCTCGTCATTCCATGCGGGACGGAGAACGTGCTGGCGAAGTACCTCGGTCTTTCGGCGTCGGCGGATTTGCTCTGGGAGGTGCTGGAACAGGGCAATACCCGCGGTGTCGATGTCCTGGACTGCAACGGCGGCCCGTCGATGCTGGTGGTGGGGGCGGGATTTGATGCGGAAGTCGTGAGAAGGCTGGCGGCGGCTCGGGCGGGGCACATCTCGTACTGGTCGTACGTGCGGCCGCTGCTCGGGACGCTGTTGGGCTATCGCCACCCGGAGATGCGGTTGGAGGTAGACGATGAAGTGATCGAGCCGGGGCCGGGTCTGCTGCTGGCGGGGAACCTGCCTCGCTACGCGCTGGGCCTGAGGATACTGGCGGGGGCGGAGCCTGATGACGGTCTGCTCGATCTCTGCTATTTCCGCTGCCGCTCGTGGTTTTCCCTGTTCGGCCATGCGTTGAATGTGTTGTTGGGACGACACCTGCGGAGCCGACACGTCATATACAGGCAGGCCCGGGAACTGCGCGTGCAGGCGGACTCGGCGGTGCCGGTGCAAGTGGACGGCGACGCCGCCGGTGTGCTGCCGCTGGTGTTGCGGGTGACAGAGAAGCGCGCGAGGTTTCTGGTTCCGCAAGAGGGGTGGCGATGAGACGACTGGGAGGAAACAACGTGAGACAATCGGCGGCCTTGGTGGCGTTGATACTCGGCATTGTCGCCGGCGGTCAGGCCATTTCGTCTGCACAGGAGCCGCCCGGCGATGGCACGAAGGCGACGCGGCGGCCGGATACCGGCACATCAGGAGCGGAAGAGAAGCCGGAGACGGCGATCAGTCGCTCACTGACGGGTAAAGCGGCTGCAGAAATGACACCGTTGCCGGAGATCGGGTACGAGGATCTTGTGCATCTCGTCCGCACGGCGCGGCGGTCATTTGTTGAGAAACACGCCGGGCGCGAGGAACGGCCGGCGACGTATCATCCGCCGGCCCTGGAGGGTGTGAAGGCGATTATCCACGCAACCCTGCGCCGCAAAGGCCGCCTGCTGGCCGAGGCCGAGAGCCCTGTGATGCAGGTGGTGGACGCTGCTGCTGCTGCTGGCACCCTGCTGGCGCAAGCAGCTTTGGAAAAAGAAGTTAAGATCAGGGGCGACGGCGAAGACTACGGCCTGGAGTTGGAGATCCTCGGTCCTCGGATGTATCTCGATGCCAAGTACGACGTCAGCGGCACATGGTCGCCGGAACTGCTGCACAGCTTCGAGCCCGGCGCGGAGGGCATCGGCGTGACGTTCCAGGGCCGATCGGCCTGGACACGACCTAGTGAGGTCATCACGTTGAACCTGTCGCCGGATCTGGCCTTGCAGGCGGCGGAGGCGGCGTGCGGCCTGAAGCACATCCATAAGTTGCGATTTGAAAAGGATATACGGCATTTTCGGTTTCGGGCGTATCACCTATGGCAGCCGGATGAACTGCAACTGCCGATTGTGCTGCACCGCGGGGAGCGACTGATGCCGGCGGAGCCGCCGGACGCCGCCGGGTTCGACGCCGCAATCCGGCGGGTGGGCGAATACCTGCACTACCGCCAGAACAGCGATGGCTGGTTCAGCCAGCAGTATCTGCCGTCCACGGATCGGTACGGTGAGGGCGACTCGCCGACGGTGCAGATGCATGCGATGCTGGGGCTGGCCCGCTACGCCCGACTGACACGCGACTCGGAGATTCTCGCGGACGTGCGGAAAGGGTTGAGCAAGACCGCGTTCTTCCTCATGCCGATTTCGCGGCTGGTGGAGTTGCCGAAGGAGGAGGGAGAGCCGCCGGCGTTTGAGGACGCCGGCTTGCTGCTCGCGTTCCCGGGACACGAGGACTATCTCGAAATCACCTCCTTGATGCTGCTCTCGATGGTCGAGATGGAGCCGTTCTGGCCGGCGGATCAGGCGATCCGGCAGGCAGCGAAGGCCAAGGACACGCCGACCAGCGGCCCCGCGGCGACGACCCAGCCGGATGCTTCGAAGCTGCCGCCGAGCCCGACCTTCCGCGAGGCGATCATCGGGATGGCGGAGTGTCTGATGAGTTCCCAGCGCGATGATGGCGCTTTCTTCGTGCCCTCGAAGGAGACGACGGAGTCGGCGATGGTGGCGCAGGGCGGCTGGGTGATGCTGTCGCTGGCCAAGGCGCATCGGGCCAGGGTGTTGGCCGACAACGAGCCGCTCCGCAAGCGTATCGAGCGATCGATATACCGGGCCATGCAGTTCTATGGTCCGCGTCTGGAGAGCGAAATCGGCCCGCGGCCTGCGGCGGTGTTCGCGCGTGGGCTGGTGGTAGCTTATGCGGCGACGAATGATGCGCGCTTCAGTGACACCGCGTTCGCGGTGCTGGATCGGTTTGCGGCGGTGCAGGTGACGGCGGAGTCGTGCCCCTGGCCGGAGCTGCACGGGGCGATCAATGCGCGGCAGTTGGGGCTCATCGGGATCGACACGGCGGGGTATCTGATTGCGCTGTCGGACGGGGTGCTGCTGGCTGAGCGGGTCGGGGACAACGAGCGGGCGGAGCGCTATCGCCAGGTGGTGATGCGTGGGGTTCGTTTCGTGCTTCAGCTCGAAGTCAGCGAGGCGGGTTGCTTCTATATCATGAATAAGCGCGACGCACTGGCGGGGCTGAGGGTCGCTCCGTGGGATAACCGTCTCCGTGCGGACACCTGTGCGATCGGGCTCGAATGTCTGATGGAGGCGCGGGCATCGCTGCACGGTCGGGCCTCAGGTTCGCGGCAATAGGGGCGTTTACCTCAAGCGCAGCGCTTTTCATCTAATCGCGCAGGCGTTGCCTGCGACGCACAAACGGCGCGTTTTCGTGGCCAAAACTGCACCGGTTTCTTGTGTCGTCCAAAAATTTTTTCGGCGCGTTCCGGTGGCACGCATTCGCAGTATTGGAAGCAGGTTTTGCGCGTCGTGCCGGGCATCTCTTGAGATTCAATTCGCTTGACCGTCCCGCGCACAATCCGCCGATAATCCTCCATGCACGGGCAACATATCGCCTGGTGATGCGCGAATGCGCAGGATCGGCCGACGCTGTCGGCGATCCGCATCAAGCGTAGAGTCGCCCGTGGTCAGAAGCACGGATTCAAGCCGGGCAGGAGGCTCGGCTTCGCGGGGACGCGATCCTCAGACGGATCGTACCCATAGTTCGAGGCTCAGGATGAGCGAAGCGGCCGGAACAACAATTCCTCAGAGTGTGCCGGAGACGCCGAATCCGGAGATGCCGCCCGCCGAGGGGGCGTCCCAGGATAATGCGGCTCCGCTGACGTTGCGGGGGCGCTGGCAGATTCCGTTGCTGTGCGTAGGGCTGCTGCTGATGGGCGGCGGCATCTATCGCATGGCGGTGGCGTACGAGCACATCACATTTGAGGATGAGGTCTCCCGGATCGAGCGGCTTCAGGGAGCGGGGGCGCTGAACATCGCCCATCGCTACGTGGTCGATCTGCTGGAGGGCGGCGAGGATCGGCCGGTGGAAGAGCGAGCCGAGTTGCAGCGGCAGCTCGCGCGGACGATCTACCTCGCCCAGCAGCGGGCGGGCTCGAGCCTGTCGGTCAACAACGCGGCGGTGCTGCGCAGCTATCAGGTCGCCCGCGGTCTCGGCGCGACGCTTGTTCCGAGCGACTGGGTCTTTCTTGGCGAGACATACCGTGCGACGGGCGCCGTGGTTGAGGCCATTGCCGCGTATCGCAAGGCGCTGGCGATGCGGACGGACGAGCCGGATCGGCTGCGTCGGCAGATTCTGGAACTGCGGATGGCGAGCAGTACGGAATGGACGCCGGAGATGATCGCTGATCTGGACGCGATTCTCGACGGCGAGCCGGATGCGTCGGGCAACACACACGCCGCGTCGAACCGCAACTTCGTCTGGGCGCTCGAGCACAAGATCGACTACCTGCTCGGCGGCGGCGATGTCGCAGACGCGCGGAAGCTGGTGGAAGGCGCGTCGGAGCGGCTCACAGGCAGCCAGGCATTGCCTCGGGTCGAGTATCTCGACGCGCTGGTGCTGAAGGCCGAAGGCCGCACGATGGATGCGGAGGACGTGCTGCGCGAACTTCGCAACAACTGGACGATGCGCGACACGTTGTGGGCGCAGGCGGGCTGGCTGCTCGGCAGGATTCAGCAGGAGGACGAACGGCCGGAGGCGGCGCTGTCATTCTACGACGAAGTGCTGCGGTCGTTCACGGACGGCGCGACGTATGACGCGTGCATGCTCGGCCGGGCCGAGTGTCTCGCATCGCTGGAGCGTTACGACAGCTCACTCGAAGAGTTCAAAGCGCTGATCGCAAACGGTTCCAGGTGGGCGCGGCCGGGCCGGATCGACGGCACGGTTGTGCGCACGACCATCACAACGATCGGCGAGACGCTGCTGCGCGAAAATCGGCTCGATCTCGGCGTCGAGTATCTGAAGCTCGCGATGTCGCTGGTGGCGGATTCCGATCCCGAAATGCAGGCGACGTATCTTTCTCGCATCACCGCGACGATGGGGGCGATCGCACGCCGCGAACTGGAGCGGGCCAAAAAGAACGGAAGTGACACACGCGAGTCACTCGAGATGTTCGCCAAAACCGCGGAGAACTACCTCGAACTCGCAACGCTTCAGACGAACGCAAACGACGCTGCGAAATCGAAAGAGCTGGCGGCCGAGCATTTTGACGAAGCCGGTATGACGGAGCGCGTCGTCGAGGTTCTGTCGGGATTCGTGAAGCAGTACCCGGAGCATCCGAGGCGGGCAGACGCGTTGTATCGCCTGGGACAGGCCAATCACGCGTTGCAGCTTTATCGCCCCGCGATCGCGGCGTATGAGGAGGCGATCGGGGAATACCCGCGAACGCCGAGCGCGCTGGATTCGATCGTGCCGCTGGCGGAGTGTCGCTTGCAGGTCGGCGGCGAGGATGCGGAGCGCGGCGTCGAGATGCTGGTGGAGATCGTCGACGATCGCGGGCCGGACATGCTGTTCACGCCGCAGGCGAAGGAGTATCGGGCGGCGACGATTCTGCTGGCCGAGTATTACAGCCGCGCGAAAGAGGAAGATGTGCCGGGNNTTCGATCGTGCGGCTTGAAGCGGCGCTGACGCACTATCCCGACGACCCGCTGGTTCCGAAGCTGACGTTCCTGCTGGGCGAGTCGTATCGACAGAGCGGGACACTGCTGTCGAGGGAGGCGGCGTCGCTTTCGAGCGATGCGGCCAGGGAGGATGCGCAGGTCGAATCGCGCCGCCGTCTTGAGAAGGCGATCGAGGCATACGCGGACGTGATCGACATGCTGGCGCCGTATGACGAATCGAAGCTGAACGTCGTTGAGCGGACGTATTTGAAGGCGAGCTATCTCTATCGGGCCGACTGTCTGTTCGATCTCGGGCGTTATCAGTCGGCGATGGAGGCTTATACGGAGGCCGCGTGGCGCTACGACAACATGCCGGCGTCGGTGTCGGCGTCGATGCAGATCGTGCAGTGCCAGTTGCGGCTGGGGAAAAAAGACGAAGCGCGGGCGGCGCTGGCGCGTTTGAAGTGGACGCTGGCGAAGATACCGGCCACGGCTTTTGACACGGAACGCGGCATGTCCCCCAAGAAGTACTGGGAGGACATGATCGATCGAATGACAACGTCGGGGTTGTATTGAGGTTGCGAATGATGAGCGAAGCAGGGCCGAAACTCGACGGATCGCGATTGCTGGAACTGCTGGAGCAGCAGCGTTCGCTGTATCGGCGGATGCGGGCACTGACGGAGCGTCAGCGCTCGCTGGTCGTGCGGGACGACACGCAGCCGCTTCTCAAACTGCTGGCCGATCGGCAGAAGCTGGTGGACGAACTTGTGAAGCTGAACGAAGACATGGCCGGGTTCCGCCGCGACTGGACCAACATCTACAACAGTCTTGATGAGGCGTCGCGCGAGCGTGTTTCCGAGTTGCTGGAAGAGGCCAACAGCAGCCTGGGGGCGATCCTCCAGAGCGACAGCAAGGATTCGGAGACGTTGTCTGCGCGCAAGCAGAGCGTGGGCGATCGATTGCTGGGATCCGCGGCGGCCGGCCGGGCATCGGCGGCGTACGCGGCGTCAAACGCGAGCGGGAATCAGGGCATAACGGATTCGCAGGCATGAACCTGGAGACGATTCGACAATCCGCCGGACTGACGGAGCGCGAGCGGGAACTCGGGGCGATCATCTCCGCGTACAGCGATGTGACGGAGCGCCTGAAGGTTGCGCACGAGCAATTGAACGCGGAAGTCGGCAGGCTGAACAAGGAGCTGGCGCGGAAGAACGCGGAACTGCGTCGGCGCGAACGGCTTGCGGCGCTGGGAGAAATGGCGGCAGGGCTGGCGCACGAGATCCGCAATCCGCTCGGCGGGATCGCGCTGTATGCCTCGATGCTGGAAGGGCAACTGGGCAAGCTGCCGAAGGCGCAGTCGGCGGCGTCGAAGATATCGCAGGGCGTGCGAGAGCTCGATCGGCTGGTGTGCGAGATTCTCGATTTCGCGCAGGAGCAGAGCCTCGAACGCCAGACCTGTCTGCTGGAAGACGTGATCGCGGGATTGAAAGACAGCCTGCGGCCGTGGGCGGACGAGCATGGCGGGGGTGTGGTGATCGAGGAGTCCGCGGCGTCGATCGAGGTGTATTGCGATCCGACGCGGCTCAAGCGCGTGCTGCTCAATCTGATGATGAACGGTGTGCAGGCCGCGGGCGAAGGCGGTCTCGTGCGACTGTCGGCGCGGCGTAGGGAAGACGGCGTCGAGATTGCGATCGTCGACAACGGGCCGGGCATTCCGGCGGAGAACATGGATCGGATCTTCAATCCGTTCTTTACGACGCGATCGACGGGAACGGGCCTGGGGCTGGCGATTGTCCACAGCATCGTTGAAGCGCACGGCGGGACGATCCGGGTAAGTAATCGCGAAGAAGGCGGCGCGCAATTCATGATTCGGCTGCCGCACGAATCGCGTGAGTTGGAGAAGGCGGCGCGATCGAACCTCGACGCGTCGAATGGAGATAGATGAAACCGCGATGCTTCGCGGTCGGCTAGAACGGCTCAGCATGGTTGCGACGCCGAAGGCCGCCGACAAGGTCGAACATCGCCCTGGACGGAGTAGATGGCAATGGCGCGCGTATGCATTATCGATGACAAGGACGTCATGCGAGATTCACTGACCGACATACTGGGTGTCCAGGGGCACCAGGTCACGGCATTTCCCGATCCGCAGCATGCGCTGAGCGAAATTTCGCCGACGCGCTTCGACGTGATCGTGAGCGATCTCAAGATGCCGGGCATGGACGGTATCGAGGTGCTGCGCAATCTGCGCACGCGGGGTGTCGATACGCCGTTCGTACTGATGACGGCGTACGCGAGCGTGCCGACGGCGGTCGAGGCGATGAAGCTCGGCGCGTTCGACTACATCCAGAAGCCGTTCGAGGCGGACGCGATCGCGATGGTGGTGGGCCGGGCGGCGTCGATGGCGAAACTGCGCGGCGAGAACGAAGCGTTGCGCATTACGCTCAACGACTTGCAGGGCGACGCGGAACTGGTCGGATCGAGTCGGGCCATGCGCCAGGTCCGGGCTCAGATCGACCGGGTCGCACAGAGCCAGGCGACGGTACTCGTCCAGGGTGAAAGTGGCACCGGCAAGGAACTGGTCGCGCGTTCGATTCACGCGGCGTCGCCGCGGGCTGCGGGGCCGATGCTGTGTCTGAACTGCGCCGCGCTGTCGGCGACGTTGCTCGAAAGTGAGTTGTTCGGCCATGAACGCGGGGCGTTCACAGGTGCGGACAAGCTCCGCAAGGGGCGATTCGAACTGGCGGCGGGCGGCACGCTGCTGCTTGATGAGATCAGCGAGGTTCCGCTTCCGATTCAGGCGAAGCTGCTCCGCGTGTTGCAGGAGAAGGAATTCGTGCGTGTCGGCGGGACGAAGACGATCTCCACCGACGTGCGGATCGTGGCCGCCACTAATCGAGACCTGAGAGAGGCGATGGACCAGGGCGATTTCCGCGAGGATCTCTACTATCGCCTCAATGTCTTTCCGATCAACCTGCCGCCGTTGCGACAACGACGAGAAGACATCCCGCTGCTGGTCGATCACTTCATCACGATTTCGGCCGCGCAACTCGGCTGTCCCCGGCCTCGGGTCGGAGACGAGGCGACCGCTCTGCTCGCCAGCTACAACTGGCCCGGCAATATCCGCGAGTTGCAGAACGTCGTGGAGCGGGCGGTACTCATGGCCGACGGTGAGACGCTGACGGCCGGGCATCTGCCGCGCGAAATCGTCGGTGAGCAATCCACTGAGCAGCAGGACAAGAGCGAATCGTCGCTGTGGGGCTATGAAAAGGCGCTGATCATCAAGGCGCTGCGTGAGAACGGCTGGAATCAGTCGAAGGCGGCGCGTTCGCTCGGCATCAGTCGCGACAACCTCCGCTATCGCGTCAA
>NPIF01003585.1_pt2 | contig 11466 bp, 6 predicted proteins | sample 8637461 | NCBI WGS metagenome assembly NPIF01 (sample SAMN07420641, study PRJNA396082) | bioreactor metagenome | isolation source: sample BR12 brine-fed electro-methanogenic bioreactor BR | place: Japan: Kochi | collected 2016-12-09
CATCCAGCAGGCATCTACGGATTCTCAGCTCGAAGGTTCATGAATAATCCGGGCTAACCCCGCCAAAGCCGACCGCTGAAGTGGTTGCAACGGAGGCCGCGCCGCCCACACTGGGATGGTTGCGGAGCGCCCTGCGCCGCCTCGGCGCGTCCCTTCCCCGGCTCCGCCCAGAAAACTCAGGAGGCAAGACCAATGGCAGACCAGCAAGAAGGCTGCGTGACGCCGGCGGGAGGCCCGATCCACGACGCGACTCCGGCCGAGACGATGGCCGCGACGAGCGCAGGGAGAGACACCGTGTTGGCTCAGGTAGGCAAGGTGGCGCCCGACTTCGAGGCAGGCGCCTACGTGGACGGCGGCTTCCAGAACGTGCGTCTTTCGGACTTCCGCGGTCGCTGGGTGACGCTCTGTTTCTACCCCGGCGACTTCACCTTCGTCTGACCGACCGAGCTGGCGGCAGTTGCCGCCGATCATGAAGAGCTCGTGGGGCTGGACGTTCAGGTGCTGGCGATGAGCGCCGACAGTCGTTTCACGCACAAGATCTGGCAGGAGGAAGAGCTCAGCAAGATGGTGGAGGGCGGCGTGCCCTTCCCGATGCTCTCCGATGCCGGCGGCCGCGTCGGCCAAGTGTACGGCGTGTACGACGAGGACGCGGGTGTGGACATCCGCGGCCGCTTCCTCATCGACCCCGACGGCGTGATCCAGGCCATGGAAGTGATGACACCCCCGGTCGGCCGGAACTTCTCCGAGCTCGTCCGGCAGGTCAAGGCGTTCCAGCTCGTCCGCGAGACGAAGGGTGCCGAGGCCACGCCGGCCGGCTGGGAGCCCGGCAAGCCGACCCTCAAGCCTTCGCCGGAGCTCGTCGGCAAGGTCTGGAAGGTCTGGAAGCCGTAGCCCGAGCGAGTCGAGGCTCGTACTCCAGGGTTGCGAGCCGAACTGGTGAGGGCCGCGCGCCGAGACTCCGCGCGCGGCCCTCGCTTTTTTTTGGCGCTGCGCCGAGAAAATGCGCCTCCCCCTGTCCGCTCTCAGCCCCCCTTTGCGCCTGACTCTCCCGGAGCCCCTCCGCGGGAGCTCTCCCCGCAGCACCGAGAGGAGCCCGCAACCGCCGGGCTCGACACCTAGGAGAGTCGGTGCGACCAGCACCGCGCCCCAACGAAGAACCCTGCGCCCTGGACGGGCGCGGGTCAGGAGTCTTGTCACCATGTTGCGCAACAGCCTGATCATCCTCGCCCTGCTCGCCCTCGCCGCCCCGGTCTTCGCGGCGGGCCCCGCCGACGTCGAGTTCGGCGTCAAGTACTGGATGTCCGATCCGGACATCGACGCCTCCGCCGAAGGCGAGAGCATCTCGATCGACACCGACGCTTCGGACCTCGCGTTCTACAGCCGGGTCTGGGTCGGCAAGTGGGGCATCAACGTCGAGCGTTACAAGACCGCGATGGATCTGCCAATGCTCGGCTTTCGCGCCGATGACCCGAGCGAGCTGACCATCACCGGCACGACGATGGTCTTCGACGTGATGCGCAAGGTCGTCGCCACCGACACGAGCTTCCTCGCGGTCGGCGTCGGCTACCAGGACATCAAGGTCTCGACGGGCCTCGGCGAGTTCCTCGACCTCAACTCCGAGGGTTTCCGCGTCGTCGCGATGGGTGAAGCGCAGCTCAGTGAGCGCTTCCGCGTCTTCGGTGAGCTCGCCTACTACGTGGCGATGGACGACCTCGACATCATGATCGAGGAGATCGAGGGCGAGGTCGACGGCTACGAGCTCGAGCTCGGCGCCTCCTACCGGATCGCCACGCACGTCCACCTGCTCGGCGGCTACCGCATGAGCTCGATCGAGTACGACATCAACTCGGGCGGCGGCGACGAGCCGGTCAACATCGAGCAGAAGCCGGCTGGCTTCTTCGTGGGAGCGGGCTTCAAGTTCTGATCCCCGAAACCCCGCGCGAGAGAACGGCCGCCCGTCCGGAGGGCGGCCGTTTTTCGTGATGGGATGCGCGTCGCGACGAGCGTCCTGGCGTAGCGACGCCTCCGTGAGGCGTCGTCAAGAACGTGGCGCGGGCGTAGCGACGCCTCCGTGAGGCGTCGTCAAGAACGTGGCGCAGGATCGAGAAAGCCAGCTCGCTCCCTACGGCGCCATCTCCTCTCCCGCGCCATTCGCCGCGCGCACCACGTACACCCGCAACGCACCACTGCCGGTGTCCTCGCCCGCGTCGAGCCACCCCGTCGACATCGCCGTGCCCACGTCGTCTCTCGCTCCGGCGGGCTCCACGCCCCGCTCGATCGTGTACAACGTCGCGGCGTCGTGCGCCGGGTCGACCGGCGGCACCTGCCAACTCAGGAGCGCGCTCCCCTGCCGCTTCGCCACCCGCAACGTGTCGCCGATGCCGTGGGGCGCCTGCGTCGCCGCCGGCGTGAACGCCTCACAGTCCACGCGCAAGCCCTCGAGCAACACCTCGTCGAGCGCGGCCTCGACCGTGTCGTCGTCGCCGTGGTCGTACATCCGGAAACGGAGCTGCATGTTCGCGCTCGGCGTCGTGACGAGCAGCAGGTTGAAGCGGCGGAAGAGCCAGAAGTTCGTCTGCGACGGCGAGCGCTCGAGCTCGCTCCAGTTGCTGCCACCGTCGTTCGTGATGTCGGCGTGGAAGTAGTCGTCGATCCGCAGGATGAACTGCGTCGACGCCGACCAACGCTCGTACTTCAGGTTGAGCGCAACCAGCGGCGCCGCCGAACCGAACACCGGCGAGAACAGCCGCACCTCGCCGCCATCGACGTCGTTGTTGTCCGCACCGGGCGTCCCGCTGAGCTCGCCGTTGCCGGTGACCCACGCCATCGTCCCATCGGGCGACGCGTCGTCCTCCGGATTGCTCGGCTCTCCGTTGTCGAGCGTCGTGCCGATCGGATCCTCACGGACCCACGCCCCGCGCGACGCGGTGCCCGGGTCCGAGACCCAACCCGAGTCCGTCTCGAAGTCGTCGTCGAGGAACACGAGCGGCACCTCGTCGCCTATCCGCGCCCGGAACCACACCGTCCGCACCTGACCCGCGTAGTGCAGCTCGAGCGCGAACACCGCCTTCGTCGCGCAGAGTCCGCCGTCGATCGTGATCCCGAAGTGCGGCGCGAGGCTCTCCTGACTCGTCCCCGCCGCCAAGCTGCCGAAGTGCGCCCACGCGTTGTGAACCGTCACGCCCGTCGTCTCGGTGCTCAGCCGCGCCTCGATGTCGTCGAGAGGGGCCGCGCCGCGGTTGTTCAGCGTGACGCGCAGCGTGAGCCGCTCACCCGGGTCGAGCGCGCCATCGCCGTTACCCTGCTCCACGTCGTCGACGGCGAAGCTCTCGAAGAGAAGCGGCGGCGCCACGCGCAGCACCGCGTCGTACGCCTGCACCAGCCCGACGCCGTAGCGGTTGTTCTTGCCGGGGTCGCCCCGGTGCTCGGCCGTCGTCAGCATCGCCTCGGCGATCTCGGCCGGCGTCGCGTCCGGGTAGGCGCTGAGCAAGAGCGCCCCCACCCCCGCGAGATGCGGCGTCGCCGACGAGGTCCCGCCGAAGCCGCAGTAGCTGTCCTGGATCCCGCCGTCGTTGCACAGCGACCACGTGCCGGTGCCGTAGGCCGCGATGTCCGGCTTGAGAAGCCCCATCCGCGCGCCGTTCTCGTACGGGTAGTCCTGGAACTCCGCCGAGACCGTGTGCGGGTAACCCGGGTCGGTGTTCGCCTGGATGTCTTCCCACGCGGCCGGACCGTAAGGGGAGCTGTCCGCGATCGCGTCGGTCTCCCAGTCGATGTTCGCCGCGCCGATGACCGAAGAGACACCGCCCGCGAGGGTCTGGTCCGGGTGACTCCAGGGCGCAGGGCAGTTGCCCGGCGTCGAGACGTTGTAGGGCACGGGCTTGTCGGTATCGAGGCCGGTGTTGCCCGTCGAGTTGAAGTGCAGCACGCCCGCGGCGAGCTCCGTGTCCGTCTGCCGGCGGAACGCCTCGTAGTCCGGCTGCTGCGTCCACTTCTTCGAGAGCGACTGCGAGATGATGTGCGCGCCACTCTCGATCGCGTAGTCGCTCGCCGCCCACCAGTCCGAGGGCGCGCTGCCCACGCGCAGCGCGATGAACTCGGCGTCGGGCGCGCCGCCCGTCACCCAGCCGTTCGTGCCGTCGCCGACGATCTGCCCCGCGGCCGCCATGCCGTGTTTGCTCTTCGTCGGGTCGTTGTCGCCGTCGGCGAAGTCCCAGCCCCACATATCGTCGACGTAGCCGTTGCCGTCGTCGTCGACGCCGTTGTCCGGCAGCTCGTCTGTGTTCGTCCACACGTGATCCGCGACGTCGGGGTGCGTGCGGTCCACGCCATCGTCGATCACGGCGACGATCACGCCCGCACCCGTGTATCCGAGCTCGTCCCAGACCCGCTTGATCTGCATCGCGACGAGCCACTCGGCGACGTCGGCGTTGGGGTTCGGGCCGGAGGTGTCGCCCCCGGTTGGGCCGTCGCCGTCCCCGCGATGCGTCGGCACGAAGGGCGCACTCGGCGGCGTCGCCGCGGCTTCGGCGTCGAGCACGCTCTCCATCGGCGGGCGCGCATCGAAGAGCACCGAGCGCACGTCGTCGCGCGCCGCGATCGCGCGCAAGAGCTCGGGGCTCGCCTCGAGCGCGATCCCGTTGATGCCCCAGAGCACGCGCAGCTTCGCTACCGAGGTGCCGTCCTCCGCGAGCGCGAGCCGCAGCTCCGCCTGGCTCTCGCGCGCGAGCGTCTGCATCCGCTCGACGACGAGGCGCCGGCGGTTCTCGCGGCTCTTTCCGGCGAGCTCGGCGAGAAGCTTCCCCTGCTCGGGGAACGCTTCCATGACCACGATCGCAGCAACCGTCCCCCCCTCCGGCGTCTCCGCGAGCACGGCCTCGAGCTCGCGGGTGAGCTCGCCCGCGGGGGCTTGCGAAGAGCCCAGGAGAGCCACGAGGAGCAGGAAGAGAGTGGGCAAGGCGAGGCGACGCGACATGGGGTCTTCCGATCTCGAATGGGAGGCGAACGCCAGCACGCGAGACGAGCCAGGCGAGACCTCTCCGAATCTCCGAGAAGTACGGCCAAAACACCCCCGCTTCAACGGGATCCCCAACGGAAACAGGGCTCCGAAACCCGCAACAGCGAACCGTTCCCGGTAGAAAGTGCGCCAGCGCGAACGCCAGCCGTGAAGCCAGCCGAAGGACCGCTCACACCGCCGAAAACACCACAAATCTGACTCGGTGTTTTTCGCCTTGCCTCCGCTGAATCCAAGAACAATTGTTCAGAAAGTGAGGAGGAGACGAAGGGCTGGCGGCCGGGACCAGTCCCACGAGAAGCAGTCTCCGCCGGGGACGGATGGGTCCAGTTCCCCGGCCCGGAAACTTTGGATCGCCTAGCGACCGGGCCCGGCCGCAAGGCAACACCCCCTGGGGGGGCACCCTTCGGCCCAAGTCCGACTGGGACAGGAGTAGTCCGCCATGATTCGCAAGTTCGTTATCGCCATCGCCCTGATCGCCCTCGCGGCGCCGATCTTCGCGGCCGGTCCGGCCGACGTCGAGTTTGGCGTCAAGTACTGGATGTCCGACCCCGACCTGTCGATTGGAGAAGGGAGAGACTCCAGCACCATCGACACCGACGCCAGCGACCTCGCCTTCTACGGCAAGATCTGGATCGGCAAGTGGGGCGTCGCCGCTTCGCGCTACAAGACGAAGATGGAAGTCGACACTGAGCCGCTGCGCGCCCCTGGCGAAGCGTCGATCACCGGGACCTACCTCGCCATCGACATCAAGCGCAAGATCTTCTCGCCGAGCGAGACGAGCTACCTCGCTGTCGGCGTTGGCTTCGAACAGATCGACGTCGAGTTCCCAGGCCGTGAGTTCTTCCCACTCGACACGCAGGGCTTCCGCCTCAACGTCGAGGGCCAGGTCAGTCTCGCGAAGAAGATCCGCGGATTCGCCGAGCTCAGCTACTACATCTCGATGGACGACCCGAAGTTCATCGAAGAGGCCAACTCCGACACGGACGGCTACGAGTTCGAGCTCGGTGCGGCGCTGCAGATCTTCCCGCACGTCGACCTGCTCGCCGGCTACCGCGCCAGCGAGGTCGAGTACGACTTCCGCGAGCCGGGTGGCCCGGGCCGCTTCACGATCACGCAGGAGCCCGCGGGCTTCTTCGTCGGCGCTGCGATGCGCTTCTGAGCCTCGTTCCGTACGACCGAGAGAGGGCGCCTTGCGAGGCGCCCTTTTCTTGTGCCTGCCGCGCGTGCCGGAATCGCTGAGAGGAATCGTGACCCACCGTCGACTTTATCTGTGATGGAGGGATGGGTGTGCATCCGGGCATCGTCGCCGGGCACGGCGTCCCTCGCACTCGGGTCCGCGCGCACGCCGCATCCGTGGGTGAGCCGATCCGACACCCACGGGGGCACGGCCGATGACGCGCTTCGTCTCGACTCTCTCGCTGATCGTCGCACTCGTTCTCTTCTCGTCGGCCTTCGCGGCCACGCCGCCCGACGGCGTGCACTTCCAGGGCGTGCTCCGCGACGCGGCCGGCGCGCCCCGCGACGGCGACTTCGACATGGTGTTCCGCTTCTTCGACGCGGAGAGCGGCGGGAGCGAGATCCTCGTCGACGAGCACCGCGCCGCCGGGACGGGCGCGATCGCCGTCGAGAGCGGCCTCTTCGGCGTGACACTCGGGAGCGGCCAGCTCAGCGACGGGAGCGGCGTCGGCCCCTCGGAGCCGTACGACACTCTGGCCAAGGCCTTCCGCGACTTCGGCACGGTGTGGCTCCAGATCGAGATCGACGCGGGCTCCTCGCTCGAGGTGCTCTCCCCTCGCGTGCACGTCGTCGCCGCACCCTTCGCGCACAACAGCACGCACTTCGATGGTCGCGCGCCCGGCGACTTCCTCGACACGGGAAGCGGCGACCAGACCAAACTCGGCGCGCTGTCCATGGACTCCTCTGCCGCGACGAACAGCACCTCCGTACTTGGCCACGGCGGAATGGTCGGCGCTGACTTCACGAATGCGGCCGGGGATGGCCGCGCGCGGCTCGGATACGGCACCTATGGCGTGATCGCCGAGGGCAGCTCCTATGCCGGCCGCTTCTCCGATGGCGGAGACACGGTCGCTTTCCTCGCCTCCTCTGGACGAGGCATCCAAGCAACAAGCGCCACCTTGGCAGGTGAGTTCCTTCTCGACGGAGGCGGGGCCACCACCTACGTCGCGCACAGCAACCTCGGGATCCTGGCGTATGGCCTCGATGCCGGCGGCCGCTTCGAGGACCTCAATGACTCGGGCTCCGCACGCCTCGCGGACGGCGACATCGGCATCTCCGCGAGTGGTACCGAGGCGGGGGCTCAGTTCTCCGATTCAGACAGCGGCGGGTCGGCACTGCTCGCCGTGGGCAGCCTGGGCGTCAAAGGTGTCGGGATCACCGGCGGCTACTTCGAGAACAACGAAGGAGAGTCGGAGACCTGGATCGCCACGCAGCAGCGCGGCATCTCGGCGCACGGGCTGTCGGCGGGCGGCTACTTCACGGATCTCGACGGCTCGGGCCGGGCACACGTCGGGTATGGAGGCTACGGAATCATGGCCAGCGGTGGGCTCGCGGGCAGGGTGTTCTCCGCCGATACGATGAGCGGCTACGCGAAGCTCGCCTACAACGACATCGGGCTCCAAGCGACCGGCAGCTACATCGGCGGCTACTTCGGTGACGGCGACAAGATCAACGAGGTCTATTTCGCCTACGAGGACCGGGGCGTCACGTCCCGCGGCCTCGAGATGGGCGGCCTCTTCGAAGACGCCAACAACTCGGGGTACGCCCACGTCGGCGCCGGAGGGTGGGGCATCCGCGGCTACGGCAACACCGTCGGCGGCTACTTCGAGGACCTCGACAGCTCGGGCTTCGCCTACGTCGGCTACGGCAACTACGGGATCCAAGCCGAGGGCGACACGGCGGGCGGCTACTTCCGCGACCTAACCTCCGGCACCTGGTCCCGCGTCGCCAGCTCGAGCTACAAGATCACCGGCACCGGCTCCGTCGACTTCACCCAGAACCACCCCGAGGACGCCGGCAAGGTCATCGTCTACTCCGCGCCCGAAGGAGACGAGGTCGCGACCTACACACGCGGCCGCGCCCGCCTCGTCGGAGGCGAGGCGCGCATCCCGCTCGGTGAGACCTTCGCGTGGGTCACCAACCCCGAGCTCGGCCTCACCGCCCACGTGACGCCCCGCGGCGACTGCGAAGGCCTCGCCGTCGTGTCCGTGACGACGCGCGAGCTCGTCGTGCGCGAGCTGCGACAAGGGAGCTCGAACGTCGAGCTCGACTACCTCGTCTACGGCCTGAGGATCGGCTTCGAAGACCACAACGTCGTCCAGCCGAAGACCGAAGAGGCTCCGATCCCCGCAATGCAGGTCCACGCGGAGCAAGTGGCGACGGACCCATCGCTGGCCCGCTACACGGCCCGGACACGATTTCACGCGATGCGCGCCAAGAGCGGGCTGCAAGCGCCCGCAGCAGACGGCGCCGCGGCGCGGCTGCAGCAAGCCGTTGGCGTGCACACGGGTCCGGTCAATGTGACCCGCCCGGCCCCGGAGACGCCGATCGAGCGCGCGACGCCGTCGATCGACGAGCAAGAGGCCACGAACGCGCAGAGAGACGCGGAAACCACCGAGCCAGGCCTGGCTGCAGCCATCGCGGTCCCCGCGAGCGAGGAAGCCGCACCCGCCACCGAAGTCCTCCTCCCCGTCAGCGAGCCCGTCGTCCCCGGCGACCTGCTCGTCATCGACCCCGAACGCCCCGGGAGCTTCCGGCGCAGCCGCAGCGCCGAGGACCGCACCGTCGTCGGCGTCGTGCGCGAAGCAAGCCGAACCGTCGGCGACTCCCTGGTCGCCCCGGTCGCCCTCGCCGGCGTCATCGAAGTCGCCGTCGACGCGAGCTACGGCCCGATTCTCCCCGGAGACCTTCTCGCGAGCTCACCCACACCAGGCCACGCGATGATCGCCACGGTGCCCGACGCGCGCAGCGTCGTCGCGAAGGCCCTCGCCGCACTGCCCGCGGGCAAGGGGCGGATACTCGCGCTGGTGAAGTAGAGGGGGACGATTTCGAGCTTGGTGCCGGGAGTGGGGCTCGAACCCACACGACCTCGCGGTCAGCGGATTTTAAGTCCGCAGCGTCTGCCAGTTCCGCCATCCCGGCCCGGTGCAGAGTCTAGCCTCTCCGGCTACTCGTTGCTCCGGAGAAGGCGCTCCGCTTCCGCCACGTTGCGGCGCGCGAGTGGCAGCATCACCAGCGCGTGCAAGTCCCACACCGCGCGCTCATCGAACGCGGCGAGCTCGTCGCGGGCCGCGATGCGGGCGGCGGGCGGCGCCGCGCCATCGCGCAGTGCGAGCGCGCGCAGTCGCGCGCAAGCCACGGGCACGCCGAGCCCCGAGTCGAAGAACAACGCGTCCTCGCTTAGGTGCTCGAGCGCTTGGTGTGGATCGAGATCGGGGCGCTCGAGCAACGACTGCGCGAACCAGAAGTGGTGCACGTCCCAGGGCGGGTTGTCCTCGATGTACTCGGCCACCATGGTCTCCTCCAGCACGGGCCAGTCTTCGGCGTGATAGGCCAGCACCATGCGGATCAACTTGGGCCACAGGTTGTAACGCTGTGCCGGGGGCCAGCTCGCAAGGAATCGCTCGCTGTCGACAGGTGACCCTGCCAGGACGTTGAGCAGCATGTGCTCGTAGGCGTGCATCATCGACTCTTCGCGCTGCCCCCACTCGTCCAGGCGCTCCGCAAGCTCCTCGTGGTGCCCCAATCGCAGCAGTAGCTCGGACTTGAGCAGCCGGTACCGAGCGGGCTCCTCGAGTTCCAGCGCCTGGCGCATGTTCGCAAGCGCCAGAGCGTGCTCCCCGCTCCTCATCCGGTAGGTCGCCGCGATGTACCACGGGATGGAGCGCAGCTCGGCGGGACTCTCGCGAACCGACGCAACGCGCTCGAGCAACGCCGCGCCCTCTGCCGGACGCCCGGCCTGCGCGAGCATGGCCGCGTCGAAGAGCCCCGCGTCGACGGCCTCTCTCCGCGCGAGCCACGCCTCGACACTCAGGCCGCCCCGCACGGCCGCGTCGAGCGGCACGCCCGTCGCCAGCTCGTAGCGCAGGTCGATGCCGCCTCCACTCCGGATGCGGAAGACCTCGCCCTCGAAAGCGATCGCCGACTCGCGATCGGTGGAGCGATACGGCAAGAAGGTGTACCACCCCCCCGCCCGTCGAACGTGGGAGACACTGGCGCGATAGGGCGGCGCCTGGCCCTGAATCTGCACCGAGGCAGGGAGGAGCGCGAGTATCGGACGCGGACCTGCCCAGTTGTTGAGCCCGGTCGCGAGCAGCGCGAGGTCCCGCTCGGGTCCGGTACGCACGGGGTACAGCTCCCGCAAGTGCCCCGGGTGAGAGTAGGCCGCGCTCCCGCTGATCCCCGCGAAGATGTGCAGCATGCTCGGATAGCTCGGCGTGTGGGTCGTCAGAAGCGCGGCGTACGGCTCGCCCTCCCGCCTCAAACGCTCGAGAGGAACGAGTTGGCGCGGGCGCAGCCATCCGCCGCCGACATCGTGGAACGGGGTGCTCCTGTAGTCGATGAGGCTCCGCGCATCGAGAGCGGGGCGCGGCGCCATGAAGGGCATGCCGATGCGGTGGATGTCGGGTTCCAGGATCCGCGCGTTCTCCGCGGCCAACGAGAACTGGAGCTCGCCCGGCATCAACACGACCCACGCGGGGCGCCATGGCCACGCGTCGTCCTCCTCGAGCTCGACGAGCGCCACCTCGCGATCGAAGGGGCCCTTGACGATCTGCAGCCCGATCCGAGTCGTCAGCGCTACGTTCGGCCCGTTCCAGCCCACACGAACCGGCTCGAGCGCCCAGAGCGTCCCCGCCACCCCCACGAGAAGCAGCCCCGCGAGACCCGAAAGCAGCGCGGCGCGCCGCGGCCTTCGCAACGCGAGACTCAACCGGGCAACGAGCGTCACGAACGCACCACGTCGCGCGAGCCACGCCCGCGCGACGTGCGCGCTCTTCGGCCGCGCTCCGGGCTCCTTGGCGAGCAGGCGCGCGATCAGCGCGCGCAGCACGGCCGGCACCCGCCGCAGCTCGCGGTTCGGCGCGGGTAGCGGCTCGCTGAGGTGCGCGTTCATCACCGAGACCTCGGAGCCTCCGGTGAAGGGCGGGACGCCCGTCGTCATCTGCCACGCGGTGACGCCCACGGCGTAGAGGTCGGCGGCCGGGCCGATCTCGCCCTCGCCGCGGATCTGCTCCGGCGCGCTGAACTCCGGCGTGCCGACGAAGCGGCCGACGGTGGTCAGCCCGCCTTGCTCGACGTCGCGCGCGAGGCCGAAGTCGAGGAGCACGACGCGCTCGGCGCCGGAGTCGTCGCGGGCGAGGTAGATGTTGGCCGGTTTGACGTCCCGGTGAACGACGCCCGCGTCGTGGGCCGCCGCGAGCGCATCGAAGAGG
>NPIF01001495.1_pt4 | contig 11464 bp, 12 predicted proteins | sample 8637461 | NCBI WGS metagenome assembly NPIF01 (sample SAMN07420641, study PRJNA396082) | bioreactor metagenome | isolation source: sample BR12 brine-fed electro-methanogenic bioreactor BR | place: Japan: Kochi | collected 2016-12-09
GGCAGATTGCCGCGCATGGGAAAGTCGGTTACCGGCAGATTGAGGGTCGTTTTATAATCCATATCGCTGCTCCCGCGTTGCTTGCATGGGTGAAAATCAAGTCAGACAAGTTAGCAAAACAGCCACACAAGTACAAGAAAAAAGGCCTCCAAAAGGAGGCCCGGGGTCAGGCAAAAAACACTATTTATGGTCCGTGCAGGACCGAAACACAGCACCCTGCAAGGGGCACGAAACGACTTACCCTTCGACCTTGGTCAAGCCAAGCAGACAACGCCGTAACAGATTGGAGATGTTGGTCCCCGATTGCTTGGCGACCTTCTTCAGCTGCTCCATTTCGTCGTCGCTGATGCGACAGGACACAATAAATTTTTTTGGATTTTCAACGGATTTTCCCATAAAACAGCCTCCCGAAAAACCTTTTATCCCATTATCAGATACCAAACCCTATCGTGAGCCAATCTGTTTTCAACTATAGTTTTCCGGCAGACGCCGGCTCCACACCCATGGAAAAACGGTATACGAAACTGCAAAGGATCTGCCACAATCTACCAGTCCTCGCCTGCAAAAAACAAACCTCAATGATTTTGAAAGGTTAAGGGTTTTTGCTTTATAAAAAGGAGCGCCCCACCTTTTTCGGCGAATGGTTCAATCAGACACAATCCGCCCCGGAGCGTCACAATTGGCCCCTTCCCGATTGACCGTTCATCCCTTACAACAAGACCGTCGGCGAGCCCTGAAGGGGCTTTCCCCGGCCCTAAAAAAAGCGCCCATCTCGATAAGAGACAGACGCCTGGAGCTGGTTAAACACAAACAGTTTGCAACCCTTAAAATGGCATTTTGCTCCCGGATAACCGTTATTTAAAGCGTTTTTCCGCCGCCAGAACCGTATTGCGCAACAACATGGCCACCGTCGTCGGACCCACGCCGCCAAGACGGGGCGTGATCCAGCCGGCGACATCACCCACCTCTTCCGCGACGTCGGGCAGCAGTTTGCGGCCTTCCCAGCTGATACCGCCGCTGACCACCACGGCTCCCGGCTTAATCATATCCGGCTGCACGATGCCCGGACAACCGGCGGCAGCGATCACAATATCGGCTCGCCGGGTGTAATAACCGAGGTCAGCAATCCCCGAATGCACCACGGTCACGGCCGCATTGGCGAAGGGCTGTTTGAGGGTCATGAGCAGGGACAAGGGGCGGCCGAGGGTTGGACCGCGGCCGATCACGACCAACTCCCTGCCCTCCACGGCGATCTGATAATGCTTAAGCATCTCGCGGATTCCTGCCGGGGTACAGGGGACCGGACCGGGCTCCTGCAGCACCAGGCGTCCGAGGTTGACCGGATGCAGACCATCGGCATCTTTGTCGGGATCCATCCGCAGCAGGGCCTGATTAAAATCGAAACCGGCCGGTAGAGGATATTGCACGATATAAGCATCCACATCCGGGCTGTCGTTAAAATCTCTGATTGCCGCCAACAGATCAGCCTGACTGGCGCAAGCCGGGATTTCAATGTGAAACGAGGCGATCCCCACCGACTTGCAGGTTTCGCGCTTTTTGTTCACATAACTGACACTGGGGCCGTCGTTGCCGACCAGTATAGTTCCGAGGCCGGGCGTAACACCCCGTTTTTTCAACGCCGCAACGCGGCCGGCCACATCCTCCAGCACCGCTTCGGCGACCACTTTTCCTTCCAGCAATTTCGCTGCCATGAACACTCCTTACCTTCTCTTTAAAAACTCTATCAAGGGAACCCCGCCAGACAGCCGAGGCAAATTCGAAAAAGACGATAAATTTCAGGCCCTAGCCTAAACCGGATGCCGATCCGATTCAACACAAACCGTCGGCCGGAGGCAGCAAAAAGCCCCCAGTTCTCGCAGCAAACGGGGAGCCAGGCGCTCTCAATAATGGCTAAAAACAGCGATGATGCTTTCGCAAAAGCTCATAAGATGGCTATGCCGTCACCGATCCGCTATCGCCATGGCGATACCGTAACGCTGGGCCTGTTGGTAACAGGCGGCTCCTTCATCAGCAGCCGTTTCCTCGGGCGGCCGTATTTCAGCCGGCGCTCGGGCCAGATCCGCCGGTTGCCAGCCGTTCTGCACCAGATAGTGATGAGCGCGGCGCAGAGCACCATCCGGATCCCGATCAACCACCCAGAAACAAATCCGTTTATGCTCGGTCGCACCGATCACGACACCGACCGGTGCTTCGACGGCAAAAAACTCGAGATAATAGGTTTTCATGGCATACTTCATTCGTTAAGTTCAGAACACGAATCCTGTTTTCAGCGAGGCAACGCTTTAACCAGTTTACGGGCCAACCGTCTGGCCTGGCGGCAGGACTTTTTTGAGAGGGGCGGATGTTCGCTGCGGGCGACCGTGCCGACTAGCATGCTGCCCACCGGCCGGGTGCCAAGGGCAACGGCAGCCGATTTAAGAATCCGCAGCGCATTGGTGCCCCACCGCCCGAAAAATGCGGGCATAGCGCAGGAACTGAGCAGCACAGCCACCCGGCGTGGCTCGGTACAGCGCAGGCGGGGGCTCCACTGTCCCCAGGGCCAATAAGCCCCGCAAATCAGCCGTTCGACAAAACGCTTGGTAAGGGCGGTCACCGTAAAAAAATTGACCGGCGAGGCCAGGACCAGACCGTCGGCCTGATCAAGAGTCTTGAGCAACTCCTGCAAGCCATCCTGCAAATCGCAGAGGCCTCGGGTTCCGCCGGATTCCTGGGTGCAGGATCGGCAGTTGCGACAAAATTCAATGGGTATCTCGTCCAGATAAATTTTGCGCACCCTATGGCCGCCGGCCGCCACAAACTCCAGTATTTCATCGACCAGGCGATCCGTTATACCACCCTTGCGGTAGCTGCCGACCACAGCCACCACCCGTGCTGAGGAGGTCGGCGCTTCAGAGTTCAATGCTGTTTTGGGCATGCTGATCATCCCGTCCTTGTTTCCGGTCTGAAAAAATTCGCCGTCTGGAGTGTCCGATAGCCCACTAAATAACAGATTCTATCAAAAAGGCCAAGAGGCTCTCTCTTGAGAAGCTCATGGACGGTGCTCAATCGGGACATTCAGTACTCTTGCCGCACGCCCGGCGATTTACTGCCACGCCAGCTCAGTACCAGCAGACCAGACAGCAGAGCTCCGCCAGCCACCACAAACAACACGGACAAACCGAACCATTGCCCGATCAAGCCCAGCAGCAAAGAACCACTGAAGTTACCGGCATCGAGGGCACCCGTATAGATGCCGGTGACCTTTCCCCGAACCATCACCGGTTCATCGCGAACCGCCCAGGAATTAAGGGCCGGATAGAGCAATCCATGTCCGCAACCACCAAGCAGTCCGGCAAAAGCAAGAGCCGCCTGACCCTCCACCAAGGGTAGAACCAGCAATCCCGCACCGGTTAAACTCAGGGCATAGGGTAAAATTCGACGTTCACCGACCTGGTCGGCCAGGCGTCCACCCAACAGGCGCACCAGCACGGCCGCGCTGGAATAACAGAGGAAATAGACTGAGACAAATGAGATACGGCGTTCTGCAGCCAGAGGCGCCACGAAATTTCCGGTGGCCGCCAGACCGAAACCAAACAGGATCGCCAGAATCGCCACCAGCACCATCTTAGGCTGTCGCAGCACCGTCAGAAAACCGATGCGAACCCCCTTCTTACCACCACGCACCAGGGTTTCAGCCAGCGGCAGATGGCAGACCAGGCCAACAGCCGCCAGGGCGCTGGCCGTGGCAAAAAACGCCGGTTCGGACCAACCGGTCAGGGCGTACTCGGCCACCAGAGGACCCACCGCGAAACCAATCAAGCCGGAGATGCCGAACATGCCGATACCCTCATTGAGACGGGCCGGTGGCACGATATCGGCGACATAGGTAAAGGCGGCGGTAAAACAAAGGGCCAGACCGACTCCATGGACAATCCGCAAAAACAGCAGAGCCGGATAAACCGCCGACAAATCGCTGTCGAGAGCCAAATAAGCAAAAGGAAGAAAGGTCAGCAAAAGAGAACCGATGGTATAAGCGTGCTTGCGTCCAAGCCGGTCGATAACCTCGGCGACCCAGGGACGACAAAGAGTAGCAGATAAAGCAAAGGCTCCCATGATCACCCCGATATCGAATTTGCTGCCGCCGTTTTTTTCGATAATCAGCGGAAACAGGAAAAATACTCCAAAGCTGGCTGCGGCGGAAAAGTTAGCCATCGCCATCGCCACAAAGGCAGCATTGTAGAGGCGGGGGGGAACAGAGTCTGACATAACAAGGCTTTCACGAAAAAGTTGGGGAACTGCCTTTTAAAAAAAAAGGTGCTGTTATATGTTTAACGATAACATGCTGAAGTTTCAGCCTTGACGTCGTTCCTCTGACCCTACAGAGGCTCTTTTTCTCTCATGGAGGCACTTATGGACATTTCTACAGTGAACACCTGGTTGACCCTTTACGGCATCCGCATCCTTGGCGCCCTGGTTATTCTGCTTTTGGGGCTCTGGTTCAGCAAGCTGCTGACAAAGCTGATGTGCAAGGTCATGGGGCGCCGTAATATCGATGCGACCCTGATCGGCTTCAGCGCCAACCTGGCCTACGCGGCCCTGGTGGTCTTTGTCCTCATCGCCGCGCTGAATCAAGTCGGATTTCAGACCACTTCGCTGATTGCGGTCCTCGGTGCCGCCGGTTTGGCCGTCGGCCTGGCCCTGCAGGGTTCCCTGTCCAATTTTGCCGCCGGGGTCATGATGATTCTGTTCAAACCCTTCAAAGNNGATTTTATCGAAGGGGGCGGCACCGCCGGGACCGTCGAAGAAATGAAGATTTTCAATACCCAGCTCAAGACTCCGGACAACAAGACCGTTATCGTCCCCAACGGCAACCTTCTGGCGGGCAATATCATCAATTACAGCACCAAGGGAACCCGCCGCATGGATCTGGTGATTGGCGTCAGTTACAATGACGATATTCGCAAAGTCAAACAGGTCCTCCTCGACATCATCACCTCCGAGGAGCGCTTTCTCAAAGATCCCGCTCCGGTGGTGGCCTTGCTGGAAATGGCCGACAGCAGCCTCAACTTCGCGTTCCGGCCCTGGATCAATAGCAGCGACTACTGGGCGACCTATTTTGACACCCTGGAAACAATCAAACTGCGTTTCGACCAGGAGGGCATCTCGATTCCCTTTCCTCAGCGGGATGTGCATTTCATCCCGCCGGCCGAGCAGCCGGCAGCCTGATCCGTCTAAACACAATCCGAAGAAGCTCACAGCGACAAGCCCCGAGAAAAATAGGTATTCTCAGGGCTTGTTTTTTTTCTTGACGGATCGGGTCGCCGGAGCCTGCCAGGGATCGCTTGGCCAGGGATGGTCGGGGTAGCGCCCGGCCAGTTCTTTTTTAACCTCGGGATACACCTTGTCCCAGAAACTGGCCAGGTCCTGGGTCACGGCCAGGGGCCGACCGGCCGGCGACAATAGATGGACCTGAACGGTCAGCCGGCCGCAGGCGATGCGTGGTGTGTCGGCCAGGCCGAATAATTCCTGCAACTTGACCGCCAGCACCGGCGGACCATCCGCCTGGTATTCCAGGGCGGCCTTGCGACCGCTCGGTACCAGCAAATGGGTGGGAATTGTTTCGTCGAGCAGCCTCTGCTGAGACCAGCTAAGACAAGCGCTCAGGGCCGGTAAAGGATCGAAACGGGAAAAATCATCGCGGCTGCGCAGACGGGAGGCAAAAGGCCCAAGCCAGGTCTCGAGATTGGCCAGCAGCGCCGCGTCGCAAAGGTCGGGCCAGTCCTGCTCGGGAAAGGTCGCGGCGGCACAAAGTACACGCCGCTGTAATGCGCGGGCGGCGCCGCTCCACCCCAGCACATCCAGCCCAAGCAGCCGCAGTCCTTCGAACAGCGCCGGCAGCAGTTGTTCCGGTTCGGCCGTCACCGGCCGTTCAGCCAGGGGCAGAGCCCCGAGCAACCGCTCTTCGCAGGCAACCACCCGTTGCAGCTCCCGATCCCATCGAACCCGGCGGGACCAACTCAGGCGATCCGCAAACAACGCCTCCAGGGTTTCCCGACGCATCGTGCACGCCGAATCGATCACCCCTTCGCCACCGGGATCTCCCCGCATGGTCAACCCCACCAGAAAGTCGACCTCACCCACCCCGCTGCGCGGGGAAAGCTGGCCCCCCTGACCGCTGCTAAGGAGATAACGCCTTTCACCGCCGACACGCCGCCGCCCGATGCGATCGGGATAAGCGACCGCCAGCAAGGCGCTGATCTCTTCGAGGGGCGGGGTATTGGCGGCCGTCCCTTCCGCCACCGCAAAATGTTTGCGCCAGGTACGGGCGCTGCGTTCGATGGTGCGCCAAAGGGCAGCATCACGGTTATCCCGTGCAAGAGCCCCGGCACGCCAGGCTCTCAGCAGCTCCAGCCGTTCCAGAAGATCGCAGTCGCAGCGATGAACCGCCCGCCGCAGATGTCGCAGGGGATCCCGTTCCGACAGCAGAGCCACCAGATCGCAGGCCAGAGGCAACTGCTGGCGTTTTTGGGCCAGCAGAAACAGGGCAGCGAGACGAGGATGGACCGGAAAGTCAGCCATTGCTTCCCCCGAGGGGGTGATTCGCGTCCCCTGGTCGAGAGCACCGAGCCAGCGCAGCAGTCGGCGGCTCTGGGCCAGAGCTGTGGCCGGCGGCAGATCGAGCCATGCCAGCTGTCCGGGATCGTCCACCCCCCAGCGGGCCAGCTGCAGGGCCAGGGGAGCCAGCTCAGCGGTCCGTATTTCCGGCGCCGCAAAAGGCAGCAAGGCGCCCTGCTCCCCTTTCGTCCACAAACGTCGGCATTCCCCGGGCCCGATACGACCGGCTCGACCGGCCCGCTGAACCGCATTGGCGTCCGCGATGCGAACCGTTTTCAGATACTGCAGACCGGAACCGGCATCGAAACGGGGTTGGCGCAAATAACCGCTGTCGATCACCACCCGTACTCCTTCAATGGTGAGGCTGGTTTCGGCAATATTGGTGGCCAGCACCACCCTGCGCTGTTTGGAAGGGGTCAAGGCCCTTTCCTGTTCCGCAAAAGGCAGATCGGCATAGAGAGGGCAGAGCAGGGCATCCTGCAGGGCGGGATTGTCGGCCAGCAACTGCCGGCAACGCAGAATATCACCGACCCCGGGCAAAAAGACCAGCAGGTCCCCTTCCGTGGCGGGCCAGGCGCGGCTCACGGCCGCGGCAGTAAATTCGGCAATGCGGCCCACCGGCGGTTTTTCCAGATAGCGGATCGCCACCGGAAAACTACGGCCATGACTGCTGAGCAGAGGCGCACCGCCCAGCAGTCGGGCGATCGGTTCCCCGTCGAGGGTGGCGGACATGACCAGTAATCGCAGATCGTTCCGCAGCCCGGTCTGCACATCGCGACACAGGGCCAGAGCCAGATCGGAATCGAGATTTCGTTCATGGAACTCGTCAAAGATCACCAACCCCACTCCCTGCAGATAGGGATCATTCTGCAGCCGCCGGGGGAGGATCCCCTCGGTTACAACTTCAATACGGGTCTTTGGCGACAGTCTCCGTTCGAACCGGATGCTGTAACCGACGGTCCCCCCAACCGGTTCGCCCAGACAGGCCGCCATATAACGAGCGGCGTTGCTGGCGGCCAATCGGCGCGGCTCAAGCATCAGGATGCGCTTGCCGGCCAGCCAGGGCTCGTCGAGCAGAGCCAGAGGCACGCGGGTGGTTTTGCCCGCCCCCGGCTCGGCCTGCAGTACCGCACAGTCATGCCCCGCCAAGGCTTGGCGCAGGGCCGGCAACAGCTCATCAATGGGCAAAGGGGTGGATGCCGACAGGCGATCGATCAACAGACTGCTCCCGTAATCTTAATCTTAAAGGTCGTCCGCCAAAGTCTCAGGCCAGACGAATAATTTCTATCAACAGTTCCGCCACCCGGGCCATATCGGCCACGCTCACCGATTCCTCCACCGAGTGAACCTTGCACATGCCGGTGCCCAGAATCACCGTCTCAATGCCGTAACTGTTGAGAATATTGGCATCGCTACCACCGCCGCCATTGCGGATTTCCAGAATCCGTTCGAGACCTGCAGCAGCCTGCTGCACCAGTTGCACGATCGCCGTATCAGCGGCCACCGCCATGCGGGGATAGTCGCTGACCACTTCCTGGCTCACGGTCACCTCCACCTCTTCCCCATCGATCCTGCGGGAGGCATCCCGGGCGGCCTGCTCCAGACAAGCGATCATGTGCTCGGTCTGAGCCGCCAGTTTGGCAGGGTCATGACTGCGCGCCTCCCCCTTTAAAACCACCTGACGGGGAACGATATTGGTGGCTTCTCCACCGTTGAAGGTGCCGATATTGGCGGTCGTCTCATGGTCGATACGCCCCAGACGCATGGCCGCCACCCCCTTGGCCGCTACGGCGATGGCGGAAATCCCCTGCTCCGGGGCAATCCCGGCATGAGACTCCCGACCAACGATGGTGAAGCGCATCTTGTTGGCCGCCGGGGCGGTGTTGATCAGCCAGTCCACCCCCGAGGTATCTAGCGCTACGCCGCGCCGGGCCTTGACCTTGCTGCGATCCAGATGCTTGATCCCGAGCAGGCCCACTTCCTCGCAGACGGCGATCACCAACTCCAGGGGACCGTGGGGGATGTTCTGTTCCCGCACTACTTCCAGAGCCTCAATGATTTCAGCAATACCAGCCTTGTCGTCGGCACCGAGGATAGTATCCCCGGCGCTGGTAAAGACCCCGTCCCTGAGCACCGGCTGTACGTCTTCGGCCGGACCAACCGTATCCATGTGCACCGACACCAACAGCGGTTCGCTGTCTTTGCCATTGGCCGGAAAACTCGCAATCAGGTTGCCGCTTTCGCCGCCGATCCGCTCCCCTGCGTCATCCATCACCACCGTGGCCCCCAGCTCCTGCAAACGCTGCTGCAGATAGCGGGAAATCTGTCCTTCGCCAAAAGCCGGACTTGAAATACTGGCCATGCGGCTGAATTCCGCAGCGATCCGTTCTCGATTAACCATGGCTATTCATCCTGTCTGTTAAAGGAACATGACCTGTGCTCCGGACGAGGTCCCCTTCCGGAGCAGTTCAAGATAATTTATTTGCCGGGATTTAGCAATGCGGGCGGAAACGCCCGGGTAAATTCAGAGAGAAGGATTTCCCTCGACTCTGGACAACAACAGGGGAAGCTTGCTAGCATACTGTAACTTTAGTTTGGTCTGTCACCCGTCCGCCTTTCAGGTTGAGCGGCTTGTGTAACCTCAATAAAAAAACGGTAATTATGTATCATACATTTAATAAAAAAAGTATCTCTGCGGTACATAAAAAACCCGTTTATCGCGGGCTTTTACTCCTGTTTCTACTGGGGCTGGGCAGCTTGGTTTTTTTCAGCCGGGCCCCTTCAAGCTCTCAACCAGCCCCTGACGAAACGGCCCCTGTCGCCATCACCACAGCAGCGGTTCCCGAAATACGCCGGGAGATCGTGCGTGGAGCTGTTCAACCCGGGGATACCATCACCTCACTGCTCGGGCATATTTTCTCGCCCCAACAGATTCATCACCTCAACCTGCAATGCAAAGAGGTGTTTCCGTTATCGAAACTTTCGGCCGGGCAGGACTACCGGCTGACCCTGCGGGAGGATGCTTTTGAGCGCTTTGAGTACGACATCGACAACGAAAAACAGTTGATCGTGCTTGCCGGGAATGAAGGCTTCGACATCTCCCGCTGCCCCATTCCCTATACCGTCGAGCAACAGGTTGTCAGCGGCACCATCACCAGCAGCCTGTTCGGGGCGGTACTCGACAGCGGCGAGAATGAGGCCTTAGCCCTGAATCTGGCCGATATTTTCGCCTGGGACATCGATTTTATCCGAGACATCCGGAGCGGAGACAGCTTTCAAATGCTGGTCGAGAAGCGTTTTCGGGAGGGGCAGGAGGCTGGCTATGGACGGATTCTTGCGGCAAGCTTCCGCAACCGCGGAGAAACCTACCAGGGGTATTTGTTTCAGGACGGGGATCGCGCCCCCGCCTATTACGACCAAAACGGTAAAAGCCTGCGCAAGGCTTTTCTCAAGGCTCCCCTATCCTTCTCGCGGATTTCTTCCGGTTTCACCATGCGCCGCCTGCACCCCATAACTAAAACCTATAAACCCCATCCGGCCATCGATTACGCTGCTCCTACCGGTACCCCGATCATGACCGTCGGCGATGGTGTCGTTAGCGCNNTAGCGCCGCGACCTACAATAAATATAACGGCAACTATGTGAAAATCCGCCACCCCGGTAGCTGGGAAACTCTTTACAACCATATGAGCCGCTTCGGCCGGGGCATCAAGACCGGGAAGAAAGTCCGACAGGGGCAAATCATCGGGTATGTCGGATCCACCGGGCTCTCAACCGGACCGCACCTTGACTATCGCATGTACAAAAACGGCCGCACGGTGAATCCTCTAAAGGTGAAGTCTCCTTCAGTGGCCCCCGTTTCCTCGGAACGCCTGGCAGAATTCAGAACCTCCATCGCCCCTCTGATCGCCCAGCTTGAGAAAGCGGCCCCTGCAGATCGTCGCCTGGCGGCGAAGCAGGAAGAGGATCCCGCCCGTAACTGAGAGGTTGCCGTTGAACCACCTGGTCCATCTCTATCTGGCCGACCCCACCGATGGCTGCCGTCTCGGCGCCTTGATGGGTGATTATGTGAAGGGCCGCCTCGGAAACCGTTATGCAGGGGAAATTCTGCGCGGCCTGCAACAGCATCGCAACATCGATCGCTTTGCCGAAACCAACCGCTATTTTCAGCGCAGCAAACGTCGTTTCGATCCGACTCTGCGCCACTACCGGGGAATTCTGGTCGACGTGGCCTACGATCATCTTCTGGCGCTCCGCTGGTCCGAGTTTGTCGAGGTTTCCCTGGCGGAATTTGCCACTTCGATATACCGCCTGTTGGAACGACACCACAGACTCCTACCGCCGGCCTTGCAGCAGGCTGCGCCGCGGATGATCGCTGCCGATTGGCTGGTGAGCTGTCGGGAAAAAGAGACAGTCTCAAAGGTCCTGCAACGCCTGGCGGGTCGCCTCAGCCGCGACAACCGCCTCGCAGAGGGCTTGCAGGAAATCGAAACGCATTACCGTCAGTTGGAGACAGACTGCCGCTGTTTTCTTCAAGAGGCGCTCAATCATCTCCATGCCCAGAGGCGTCATTTCGCTCAAAAGCCTACAAATCACTTGACATTTTCGCCGCCGCTGTTCTAATGCTTTTGACTGGATCCCCGAGGGGCTTCCTACAGAGAAGCCCTTGCTGTCTTTCCCTTTAGCACAGGAGGAGCGTATGTTTGCCGTCATCGTCAAGGTGCAGATCAAACCGGAACATCGCGAGGAATTTATCGAGGCCATGCTGGCTGATGGTCGCGGCTCGGTCGACAACGAACCCGACTGCCTGCTTTTCAACATCGTCGAGGACCATGCCGATCCCAACCGC
>NPIF01004360.1_pt3 | contig 11451 bp, 4 predicted proteins | sample 8637461 | NCBI WGS metagenome assembly NPIF01 (sample SAMN07420641, study PRJNA396082) | bioreactor metagenome | isolation source: sample BR12 brine-fed electro-methanogenic bioreactor BR | place: Japan: Kochi | collected 2016-12-09
CCGCGACCTCGTCAATACCCCAGCGGAGGACATGGGCCCGAGCGAGCTCGAGGCCGAGGCCCGGCGCGTCGCCAAGGAGGCGGGGCTCTCGATCCGCGTCCTCGGCGCGCAGCGCTGCGCGAAGATGGGCATGGGCGCGCTGACCGCCGTAGGCCGCGCCAGCGACGACCCGCCGCGCCTGATCATCCTCGAGCACAAGGGCGCCCCGCGGAGCAAAGAGGTCCTCGCCTTCGCCGGTAAGGGCATCTGCTTCGACACGGGTGGCCTCGATCTCAAGCCGCCCGAGGGCATGCTCCTGATGAAGAAGGACATGGGCGGCGCCGCGACCGTACTTGGCGCAGCCTGGGCCCTCGGAAAGATCGCTCCGCGCAAGAACATCCGCTTCTACCTCGCGGTCGCGGAGAACGCGGTCGCCGGCAACGCGATCCGCCCGGGCGATGTCGTCACCGCCCTCGACGGCACGACGATCGAGATCGGCAACACCGACGCCGAAGGGCGCCTCGTCCTCGCCGACGCGGTCTCGCTCGCCGTCCGCGAGGGCGCGACCCGCCTCGTCGACGTCGGCACGCTGACCGGCGCTGCGCTGATCGCCCTCGGGCGCATCCGCGTGCCGCTCTGCGCGAACGACGAAGAGCTCGCCGACGCGCTCGTCGAGAGCTCCTACGCCGTCGGCGAGAAGGTCTGGCAGCTCCCGACCGACGATGAGTACCGCGAGCACATCCGCTCGAAGATCGCGACGATCAAGAACACCGGCAAAGGCCGCGAAGCCGGCACGATCGCCGCCGCACTCTTCATCGAGCACTTCGCCAAGGACGTGCCCTGGGCGCACCTCGACATCAGCCCGGCCGCCTGGGCCGACGCCGCGGGCCCGCTCGGCCCCGTCGGCGGCACCGGCACGATGGTCGCGACGTTGACGAAGCTCGGCGTGCGCTGATCGACCCGACAAAAAAGCGGCGCAGGGCAATCCCGCCCTGCGCCGCGTCCCTCCCAGCCCCTTCGGCTGTCCCTCGTCTTCGTCGTCAGACCCTTGAAGGAGCCATCCGCTCTGGAAGCGGGGTCAGCATGCACGCGCCGCCGCGCCCTGTGGGGGCGGCGGCAGCGGAGGCGTCCCGGGAGCGGGAATGCCCAGTCAGAGAGTTCTACCTAGGGGCAGGGGTGAGTGTTGCCGCGCAGTAACCCAGCGCCATCCCCGAGTGGCCACTCCACCCCGCCCGAGACTCCCGCAACGAGCCAGTAATACGCAGCACCCGCCGCTGGCCTGTCTTGGTCTTCGACCATGGTCGTGTGGAGCATGCAATGGCGACGCGCTTCGGGAACGGCAGCGGGGTCCTGCGTGTAGTCCCCTCCTGCAAGGAGCACGCTCAGGACGCCTCGGTACAGGTTGTATGAGTCGGCGCCGGCGTCGCTCTGCCATCGAACCACCGAGTCGTCCATTCTCCGGAAGAACAAGAGGCTGTCGTCAAGATCGCACTCATCGCCCTCAGAGTCCGAGTCCAAATCGCTCTGAGAAACGTTTCGACGGTGCGGACAGTTGTCGCAGTGATCACCATGGCCGTCTTGGTCTGCGTCCACCTGGCTGGGATTCGCGGAGCCCGGACAGTTGTCGCACGCGTCTCCGAATTCATCGGCATCTGTGTCGAGCTGGTCCTCGTTGTCGGTGAACAGACAGTTGTCGCAAGCGTTCCCATGGGAATCGTCGTCGTGATTCATCTGGTCAGCGTTGTAGCTCTCTCGGCAGTTGTCACAGGCGTTGTTGATGCCATCGGAATCGGAGTCCGTACCGAGCTCATCGTCATCGACAAGACCATTGCAGTCGTTGTCCAGACCGTCACATGACTCCGGCAAGCCAGGGTAGCGGTTCTCATCGAGATCGTCGCAGTCGCCCTCGCACACCGACACGCCATCTTCGTCCAGGTCCAACTCGTCTCCAGGAAGTGCGGGCCATGACGGACTCCTGCAGTCGTTGTTCTTGCCGTCGCAGATCTCGTCTGCCAAGGGATACACAGACGGATCGTACGGAGCGCAATCACTCGAATCGCCGTACCCGTCGCCGTCGGAGTCAACCGCGTAGAGCCAAGTGTCGTTGTGCGTCGCGGAGTTGCAGTACTCAAAGCCGCCGAAGAGAAGCAAGCCCCCTCGCAGAGAGAAATCCACTGTGGGTGATGATCCCCCAGTCGTTCGAGGTGGAGGAGCGATCTCGTGGATCACCCACTCCGGCGAGCTCCCTGGCCCCGCCCACTCGTGCAGCACATCCACTGCTCTCAGGTCGTCTGGGTCGATCTGTGGTGAGAACACGTGCGTACCGCGCCCTCGATCGAAACCGATGCCCTCGATCGAGCATTCGAAGCGCCCGATCTCCCGCCAATCCGCTCCATCGTAGGCCCAAACGGAGTCGTCGAGGTAGTACACGATCTCGCCGATTCCACCGTCCCAGACCATCGCCGTGTGCCAGTTGCTATGGGCTCCATCGGGAGGCGCGTGCAGCGTGGTAATGCGCGTCCAAGTCGTGCCGTCGTAGTCCCACGTCTGTTGCGCAATCGCGCAGAAGCCATTGCCCCTGCCCCCTTCGCTTCGTTGCGCCCTCAGAACCGTCACACCTCGCAGTTCATCGAAAGCCATGCTGAACCGAGCGCAACCACCAGGAGACTGCACGGGGAAGACTTGCGTCCATTCCGAACCGTCGAACTCCCACGTGTCGTCATAAGAAGCCCGCTCGGCAGTGCCCCCGTAGAGCACCGTCACTCCGCGGATCGAATCGAACGCAAGCGCACCGTAGTATCGAGGAGGAGGAGCCGTTGGCGAAGCGATTTCCTGCCAGTTGACGCCATCGAACAGCCATGTGTCGTTCTTCGGTACTCGAGACTGGCAGTCTTGGGCACCACCAAAGAGCACGACATCCCCTCGTGCCGAGTCGTACGCCATGACGGCGTGCATGCGCCCGGGCGGAGAGGTCGACGTCTCGATGAGCCGCCACGCGCCTGGAGCGATCACCTGATTCTCACAAGTCTCTTGTGAGATCGAAGCTCCCATCGCTGACAGGGCGAGTGCCACGGGAACGAGCAGCGTGACTAGTGGACGTTCGAGCAGACCGTTTGACATGGACTCCCCCCCGAGAGGCCATCAATGGAGATGCAGGCTCAACCTGGATTCATCATGCTATGCCGAGCATAGCAGCGAAGTGGCTTCCAATGGCCCCCTCGGCGCCAATCTAAATCGAACCCCGCAGCTCCTAAGGAACGTCGTGTGGTGCGTCCGGGCGCGCGATCGCGGCCTGTTCGAGCCAGGTCCAACGCGCCGTGACCGTGCCGTCCTCGTGCTTGGTGAGCTCGATCGCGCGGAGCGTCTCGATGCCGCGGTCGACGCAGACGATGCGCGGTAGCTCGAGGAGCGCGAGCGCCGCGATCAACGCGCTGCTCGGGCGCGTGTTCTCGCCCACGCGCGCGGCAGTCGCGACGCGGCCCTCGGCGTCGACGCGCACGCGGTAGGCGCTGTTCCCCGTGGCTTCGAGCTCGGGCACCTTGGTGAAGATGTCACTGACGTCGCCGAGCTCGCCCGGAGCCGGGAGCTCGGCGGCGAGCCCGTCGCGCGTCTCTTCGAAAGCCTCGCGGCTGCCGGGGTGCGCGGCGAAGTAGGCGTGGATCGCCTCGGGGCGGTACTCCGGCCGATCCTCAGCGAGCTCGGCACGCGCGAGCCAACGCAGCGCGAGCTTGAACTGCCCGCGCTTCGCGAGGGCCGCCGCGTAGGAGCGCGCGGTGCGCGGCGTGTTGGCGAGGCGGCGTGCCGCCTCGGCAGCCTCGAACGCATCCGCGTCCTGGCCCGTCATCGAGAGAAGGTCGGAGGCGCGACGCAGGGCCTCCCCTGCCCGCTGGGCCCGCTGATAGTAGCCAAACCACTCCGTCTCGAAGGGCAGCCCCTCGAGTCCGGCGCACGCGTCCTTCGCCTGGCCGACGAGGATGTCGCGCACCGCGCCCTCCTCGACGCCGTGCTCGGCGAGTTTGGTGAGCGCGTACGCACCGAACCTCGGCCCGATCTCCGTTACGTTCTCGAGGTACACCGTCCGCGCCGCATCGTCGAAGCCGTAGTGCTCGAGCAGGCTCGACCAGGTCAGCGGGAAATCCTCGCCGAGGACCCCTTCCCGCGGGACTCCGTCGAGCAGCTTGTTCGCGCGCTCGACCTGGCCGCGTTCACGCAGTGCCCGCGCGAACTCGAGGCGCGGCATCGGGTCGCCGGGCCGCGCGAGCATCACCGTCTCGAACTCGACGAAGGCCTCCTCGTCGCGCCCCGCATCGAAGAGCAGCTTGGCGAGGCTCGGGCCCGCGAACACGTTGTCCGGAGCGACCTCGAGCTGCTTGCGGAATGCGGCCGCCGCCGCGTCGACCTCGCCCAGCGCTTCGAGAGCGCGGCCGAGGTTGTGCCAGGCGCGCGGGTGCTCGGGCTCGAGCTCCGTCGCCATCGTCAGCAGTACGCGCGCCCGCTCCGCGTCGGGCGGGTCGGATTCGAGGGCCCGCCAGCCGATGTGATCGAGCTGCTCCGCGCCGAGCGCCGCGCCATCCTGCGCCGGGTCGAACGGCCGAGCGCGCACGACGCGCACTTCGCTCGCAAGGTCGGCGTCGAGCTCACCGACGAAGGTGCCGAGCGCGGTGAAGTCCTCGGCGTCCACGCTCGCTGCGAGCGGCTGGAACTCCCGCAAAACGCGCAGCATCTCGCCGTCGAGGGTGTAGCGCGCGGAGTAGCGCGCGAAGCTCCGCTCGACGAGCACGTCCTCGGGAACGAGCAGTGTGTACGCCGCGTCGATCGTGTACTCGAGTTCGTAGCGCAGCGACGCAGAGCCGAGCTCGAACGCCTGCGCCTCGCCGTTCTTGGCGACGGCGCGCATGCCGGCGAGCCCCGGCATCGCCATCAACCCGTCCTTGGGGAGCGCGAGCACGGCCTCCCCGGCCTCGCTCGGCAACACGTCTTCCGCGCTCACGTCGGCGCGGAGAACGAGCGGGCGATCCGGGTCGTCGAGGTTGCCCACGGGGTACGCCTTCGTGACCGGGGGCGCGCCGAATCCCACGAGGATCCTCCGCGGCACCTCGGCCGCACCGCTCTCCCCCGCGAGCAGCGCCGCGCGAAGCGGCGCCTCGTCGGTGCCGCGCAGCTCGAGCGAGGCCTCGCCGCTCAGATGCCCGGCCACGTCGATCCGCGCGCGGAGCGCGAAGCGATACCACTGCTCTTCCTCGACGAAGGACGCGAGCGACACACGCTCGACCGCCGTGTCGCCAAGGCGCCACGCGTCGAGCCCGACCAGCGGCTCGGGCAACGCACCGAAGCGCCACTGCGGCAGCGCGACCTCCACGTGGCGCTCCCCGCCCGGGAGTCTGAGCGCGGTGACCATGTGCAAGACGTGCCAGGGGAACGCGAGCCCATCCGCCGCGTCCTCGTCGATGAGCACGAGCGTCTCGGCATCGAGCCCGGCGGCCCGCGCGAGTGCAACGAAGAGCTGCTGGCGCTCGAGGCCGTTGCCCGCGCCCTCGACAAGCACCGTCTCGAGGTTCACGGGCTCGAGCAGCGCCGGCACCCCGGCGTGCTCGTGAAGCCCGAACTCCCGGCTGACGAACGCGAAGAGCGCCCGCGCCTTCGCCTCGGAGGAGGCCGCGCGCGCCGTCAACGATCGAGCCTTTTGGGTGAGCGCCGCCGGCGGCGCGTCCTGCGTGAGGTGCGCGCGCAGCGCAGCGCCGAGCGCCGCACCGTCTTTCATGTTCGAGAGCTCGAGCACGTGGCCCGGAGGCAGAGGCTCCTCGGGCGCGCGGCGCCAGGTCACGATCGTGCGCCCGTCCGCGCCCGTGCGCCGCTCGGGCTCGCCGAGCACGCTGCGGAATGCCACCGCGTCGCCCGGCGGCAACGCGAGCTCGACGAGCAGGCGGCTGGCGATGTGATGCGGTTGTACGGCCGTCGCGTACCAGAGTGCGTCGCCCCAGCGCTCGAAGCGCAAGCGGCTGACGATGCGCAGCTCGACCCAGGCGGCATCCGTGCGCGGAGGCAGGTCGAGGCGACGCAGAGTGCGCCCGCTCTCAGCCACCGCCCGCTCCATCGCAGGCGCGTCGGCCGCGCGGAGCGACTCGGGCGGAATCACGAACACCGAGCCGCCATCGAGCTCGAGCTGAGCCCGCTCGAGCGTCAACGTCTCCACCTCGAATAGCGGCGCGAACCACAACGTCTCTTCGCTGGCATCGACGCGGAAGCGCTCGCGGCGCTCGACCTCGACACGCCCGTCGTCGAGCACGCTGACCATCAAGCTGTAGCTCGGCTCGGCCTCGGGCGCGGTAGCCTGGCTCAAGAATGGGGCAGCGAGGGCAAGACAGAGGGCCACGCCTCGGCGCAGCCGGTGCAAAGCGATGGACATCGCGGGATCACTCCCTTTTGGACGCTGGCGGACTAAGGGAATGCTCGCCGCTGGGGCAGAGTGATGCAAGTCCCTGATGATAAAAAACTTTGGGCTACTCCGGCGCCCCGGGGAGCGGGGTGTAGTCGACCCGAGGTCGACCATTCTCCTGCCGCCTCACGTGGACATAGCGCGTCACCGAGAATCGCTCTCCGCCACATTCCAGCGCCGGAACGGAAAGCGACCACAGCGCCTCCTCGAGGCCAGGCGGCAGCGTGCCGACGACGCGCAGCGCGCTCACGCGCCCCAGCTCATCAAAACGGACCCGCGCCGTGTACACCCGGGTCTCGCCCGGCGGCAGCACGGTGGCCAGCGTGAGCGCGTTGGTGTCCGGCTCCCACGACTCGGACGCGTCCAAGCGCGCGGCCAGGTCAGCCTCCATGCCCACCCGCCGCTCGTCGTCCGGATCGAGGCGAAGCGCGTGACGCAACACGTCAAGGGCCGCTTCGGGCCGCCCCGCGTCGTCGAGCGCTATCGCGTGGGCATCGATCGCTCGCGCCGCGTCGAGCACGATGCCGAGCGCCGCGTGAGCCTCGTCGTTCATGCCGACGATCTCGAGGCGCTTACACTGGGCGCGTGCGAGCAGGGCTGCCCGCTCGACTATCGCGTCGACGCTCACGCCAAGACGCGCGAGGCGCTTTCGCACCCGCGCGCGGTAGTGCGGCCCGGCCGTCGCCTGATACGCGGAGAGCGCCGCGCGGCGCGCCGGCTCGTGGAATCCCGCTTCTTCGAGCAGCACCGCCCAACGCAGGTGCCCGCTCGCCCCATCGACGAGCGCAGCGGGCAACTCCTCGAGCAACACGTGCGCCCGCTCCTCCTGGCCGAGAGCCACGAGCGCGCGCGCATAGCGAAGCCGCGCTTCGGGGCTGCCGGGCGCAAGCCGGAGCACCTCGTCGAAGGCAGCGAGCGCCTCGTCCGTGCGCCCGAGCTCGGCAAGCAGCTCGGCGAGCTCGAGGCGCGCCGGCTCGTGATCGGGCTGGAGATCGAGTAGCGCGCGCAAAGCGACGATGGCTTCCTCGCGCCGCGCGAGTTGGCGCTCCGCGCGCGCGAGCACGAGCCAGGCGTTCGCGTGCTCGGCGTCGCGAGCGATCGCGTGTTCGGCGAGGCGCCGCGCACGTTCGGCGTCGGGCGGCTCGGCGTTCAGAGCCTCGGCGCCGAAGCGGGTCGCGGCCGGAGCGCTCAAGCTCTCGAGCTCCCGCAGCGCATCGAAGGAGCGCACGCGCTTGATGACGAGCACGCGCCCGAGCGCCTCGCGGACTTCATCTCGGAGCACCGTGAGCGCGCTCGCCCCGGTGGGGCGCGTCAGGTGCAAGCTCCGCTCGATGCGCAGCGTCGCGCCGTCGAGCTCCGAGCGCGCCGTGAAGCGCGCGTCCGCGGCGGCGAGCTCGACCGGTTCGGGGGTGCCGACGGCGTAACCCGGCACGCACTCGATCTCGGCGCCAAAGCGCCACGTCCCGGCGGGCAGGCCGTCGTGCCAAGTCAGAAGCTCGAAGAGTGCCGCGGGTACCTGCCAGGTGGTCGGCTCGGTGTGCGCCGGCACGAGACCGAGTGGGCGCAGCGCGCCGACGAGCTCGAGCGGCTCGCTCGTGTCGGCCAGGCCAACCGGCTCTTCGAAACGCTCGATACCGGCAACCCCCGCCTCGGCGAAGGCCCGCGTGAGCAAGGCTTCGCGACGCGCGCGCTCCGCCGTACCGATGCGGGCCCGCCAGGCGGCCTCCTCCCCTCCCGCGAGGCGCAGCGTGACCCGGCCCGTGAGCTCGCCGCTCTTGGCGAGTTGCCCTTTGAGCTGCACATCGACCGTCACCGCCTCGGAAGCGAGCGCGGGAAGGACGGTGAGGAGCAGCGCAAAGGCAGCAAGCAGACGGGGCATCACACTCACTCGGGTTGAGCGGCGGCCGCGCGCCGTTTGCGCATGACGGCGAGGTAGACCCCGGCGAAGATCAGCGCCGCGCCGGCGAAGACGTTCACGCCGGGGCGCTCGCCGAGCGTGAGGGCGGAGAGCCCAGCGGCGAGCACCGGCTGGCAGTAGATGAAGAGCGCGACGACCGACGAGTCGACGCGCCCGAGCGCCCAGTAGTTGAGGAAGTAGGCGCCCGCGGTCGGGATCAGAACGATGAAGGCCGCGTTGAGCCACGCGAGCTTCGAGATGCCCGCGTAGTCCTGGGCGAGTACGGCAGGGGTGCAGAAGAACGCCATCACGATCGAGCCGAAGCAGAAGATCGACCCGGTGGCGGCGATCGGGTCCAAGCGCTCGAGCAAGCGTTTCGAGATGACGAGGAAGAACGAGAAGCTCGCCGAGTTCGCGAGAGTCAGGAGGTCGCCGACGAGGGTCTCGCTCCCGAGACCGAACTCGCGCGGCCAGAGAACGAGGAGCACGCCGGTGAGGGCGACGGCGAGCGCCGCCACCTTGCGCCCGCTGATCCGCTCGCGCCCGAGCAGCACCGCGAAGGCGAGGGTCAGGACCGGGATCGTCGTGTTGATGATGGCCGAATGCGTCGGCGTCGTGCGCGAGAGGCCCTCGATGAAGAGGAGTTGATTCGCGGCGACGCCGAAGAGCGAGCAGCCGGCGAGGCCGAGCCAGTCGCGCAACTTCGTCGGGAAGCGCCGGCGGAGGAGCCACGCGCCCACGATGAGTACGACGGCCGCACAGGCCGCGCGGATCAGGGCCCACGCGCGGGGCTCGAACTCGTCGAGCAGGATCTTCGCCGCCACGTAGTGGACGCCGAAGAAGACCTGCACCGCGAGCAGGGCGGTGACCACGGTCGCCCGCCCGCCGCGCACGTCGCGCTGGATCACGGGGCGTCCGCCAGCCGGAGGCGCGCCCCGTGCCGGCGCAGCGCTTCGCGATGGAGCGGGTGCTTCGAAGCCATCACATCCCCTTCCGCCGCGAGCTCGAACGCGAGCTCCCGCGCCTGGAGCAGCAGGTCCTGGTGACGCACCAGGTCCGCGACGCGGAACGAAGGGTAGCCGGACTGCGCGGTGCCGGCTAACTCGCCGGGCCCGCGGATTTCGAGGTCGCGCTCGGCGACGCGGAAGCCGTCGTCGGTCTCGCCGAGGACGGCCAGGCGCTCGAGCGAGCTCGCCTCGGCCTCCTCCGAGGCGATCAGCACGCAGTAGGAGCGCAGGTCGCCGCGCCCGACACGGCCGCGTAGCTGGTGGAGCTGCGCGAGACCGAAGCACTCGGCGTCCTCGACGACGATCACCGAAGCGCTGCGCACGTCGATGCCGACCTCGATCACGGTCGTCGCGACGAGGATGTCCACCTCCCCCGCCCCGAACGCCGCGAGAGCCGCCTGCCGCTCCGCGGCCGGCATCTTGCCGTGCACGAGGGCGACGCGCGCGTTCGGGAAGCGCTCGCTGTACTCGGCCAAGCCCTCCTTGGCGGAGCGCAATTCGCGTTTGCCCTCCTCGACCGCGGGGCGCACGACGTAGACCTGGCGCCCCTCACTGAGCGCGCGCTCGAGTCCGGCCATCACCCGCTCGCGATCCTGAGCCCGCCGGATTACGGTGCGGATCGGCTTGCGCCCCGGGGGCTTCTCGTCGAGCACCGAGACGTCGAGGTCGCCGTAGAGCACCATCGCGAGCGTACGCGGGATCGGCGTCGCGGACATGACGAGCACGTCGGGGTGTTCGCCCTTGCGCGCGAGGTCGGCACGCTGGAGCACGCCAAAGCGGTGCTGCTCGTCGATGACGGCGAAGCCGAGGCGCTGGAACTCCACCTTCTCCGAGATCAGCGAGTGGGTGCCGACGACGAGGCGCGCCTCGCCCGACTTCAGCCGGCTGCGCACGACACGCTGCTCGGCCTGGGGCATCCCGGCGCTCAGCCGCTCGACGCCAAGTCCCGCCGGCCGAAGGAGCTCGCCCATCGAGCGTGCGTGCTGCGCGGCGAGGATCTCCGTTGGGGCCATCAGCGCGGCCTGGTAGCCGTTCTCCGCCGCGACGACCATCCCGAGCGCGGCCACGACCGTCTTCCCCGAGCCGACATCCCCGAGCAGGAGGCGGTTCATCGGCCAGGCTTGGCGCAGGTCGTCGCCGATCTCCTTGAGCACGCGCTGCTGCGCGCCGGTCAGTTTGAAGGGGAGCAGCTTCGCGAGCTTCTGGCGCAGGGCGTCCGTGATCGTGTAACCGCCCTCGCGGCGTTCGGCCTGCCGCAACGTCTTTCTGATCGCGAGGCCGAGCTCGAGGAAGAAGAACTCGTCGAAGGCGAGGCGGCGGTGCGCGGGCGTGCGGCGGGCTTCGAGCAGCTCGCCGGTCACGGTCTCCGGCGGCATGTGCAGCGCGCGCAGCGCCGCGTCGTAGCCGGGCAGGCGCAGCGAGGCGCGCAGCGACTCGGGGAGCGGGTCCTCGAGCTCGCCCAGGCCGGAGAGCGCCTCGCGCACCGCGTTGCGCACGCGGCGCGGGGTCAACGGGCCCAGCTTCTCGTAGACCGGCAGCCAGCCGGTCACGCGGTGGGGCTCCTCCCCTTCCCGCAACAGGTCGAACTCGGGCGAGTGCAGCGCGAGGCCACCCTTGACGAGCTTCGGCGCACCGTAGACGAGCATGCGCTTGCCAGGCGTGAGCATCTCGGCGAGGTAGCTGCGGTTGAAAAAGACGACGCGAATCGCGGCGCTCTCGTCATCGAGCAGGACCTGGAAGACGTCGAACCCGCGCCGGGTGGTCGGGAGGCTCTGCGCCTCCTTGATCACGCCGACCGCGGTCAGCGGCTGGCCGTCACGAGCCGCCGCGAGGCGCGTGAGCTGCCGCCGGTCCTCGTAGCGGAAGGGCAGATGCTCGAGCAGCTCCGCCACCGTCGAGACCCCCTTCTCGACGAGCTCGGTGGAGTAGCGCGGACCGATCCCACGCACCGCGGAGACGGGATCCTGCGGCAGGTAGCGGGTGGTGCGCGGCGCGCTGTCGCGCCTGTCGGGAGGGCCGGCGTTCATGTCGCGGGACGTTACCACCGCCGCTCGCCGGGAGGCCACCTCAGCGGGTGAAACGGAGGTGACGGAGGGGGAGGCGCCCCACGACCCCACACGCGATTCTCGTAG
>NPIF01006923.1_pt1 | contig 11443 bp, 9 predicted proteins | sample 8637461 | NCBI WGS metagenome assembly NPIF01 (sample SAMN07420641, study PRJNA396082) | bioreactor metagenome | isolation source: sample BR12 brine-fed electro-methanogenic bioreactor BR | place: Japan: Kochi | collected 2016-12-09
CGACGGCAGCGGAGGACACGGAATCGCTGGATGCCGGGCGTCGTGCTCTGTCGGAAGCAATCTTTCCGGCATCGGTGCGCGATCGAGTCCTGACGGCAAGACGTGTTGTTGTGATTCCTGATGGCCCACTGCGTGGCATTCCTTTCGAGGCCTTGGTCCTCGGCACAGAACGGCAGACGTTCTGGATTGAGACCGGCCCATTGGTCACGTATGCGCCTTCGGCAACTGTATTCGTGAATCGCCGGGCGGCGGCGCGACAACGGGTGGCTGCACGTTCTCCATCAGCGCTCCTGCTGGCCGATCCGGTCTTCGGGCGGAATTCGTCAACGACCGTAGGGGAACCGCCGAGGATTGCGGCGGAAGTCAGCGCGACGGACCAAGTGAGGCTCTTTGGTGGCGTGCTCCCTCGGGTACCTGGTACGCGGAGCGAAGTGGAGGCGATCGCCAAGGGGTTCCGGAGCCAGGGCGGCGCCGTGAATCTGCTCCTCGGTGAAGATGCGACGGTCACGAATCTCGAAGCCGCGGTCGAGGGCAAACGCTTCGTCCATCTGGCCACGCACGGGCTGACCGGTTCCTCGAAACGGCCGTATGATGCCAGCTTGGCGCTGACGCCACCGAGAGAGATCACGCCGGATGACATGGGCTTTCTGACTCTGGACCAGCTGATTCGCCGATGGCGGGGGAAACTGAGCGCGTGTGAACTCGTCGTGTTATCCGCGTGTGACACGCAGCGTGGCGTCGAGCAAGGAACAGGAATGATGGCGTTGCCCTGGGGATTCTTCTACGCGGGCGCACCAACGGTTGTCGCGAGCTTATGGAAGGTCGATGACGCGGCCACGACGTTACTGATGAGCCGTTTCTACGAGAATCTGCTGGGCACGTTTAAGGATGCCAGGGTTGTGTCAGGCAGGACCTTCGTGGCCGGGCAGCGAATGCCAAAGGCCGACGCCTTGTGCGAGGCAAAGCAATGGCTTCGTTCATGCACGCCTGCCCAGAACCAGCGCACGCTTGCCCGGCTTGGCACCAGGGGTTTTCTCGGTGGACAGAAGGCTGGCCAGGACGCGACGTCTGAGCTTGATTTTTCGGATCCGTATTACTGGGCGGCGTTTGTTCTGATTGGCGATCCGAGTTAGCGTTGTCACGGGACTCAGGGCTGGCTGTCGGCAATCTCAATCGGAGTCAGTTCGGACGCGCTGGTATCGAGCGCTCCAGCCGTGGGCTTCTTCGAGGGATTTCGCAAGATCATCCAGGGCAGTCGAGATCTCCTTCTCGTCTCCTTGGAGGGCAATGTGATTGGGGATGTTCTCCGCCAGTGCTTCGATCGGAATCGGGTCTGGGACGGCGATGACGATCACGTGGGTGACCTCACTGGGGCCCGCCGGCGCGTTGGCCTCGACGACGCGGAAGGGCCCCAAGCCCGCGCGATCCGAGACATGCACGGAATAGTCGTCCGAGGACGCCTGTGGGCGGGCGGCGATAAGCTCCCCGGCTTCAGTTCGTTCAACGAGGTACACCCAGCACGGGGCCGTCACTTCGACTCCGACCCAGAATTCGTCCTGCACAGGGACGGCGGGCGCCGCGCGGACGAAGAGCTCTTTCGCGTCGCCAGCGACGACTACCTGGTCTAACAATGCGGCCCGGGGCCACACCAGCCAGATGATGCAGGCCGCGGCCGCGAAGGGCACAAGACAGAGCATCGTGCGTCGAACCAGACGGGGCTTTCGGCGCGCCCAGAGCTGCTTCGCCGCATGGGCTCGCAGTTGATCAACGACTTCCGGACGGAGTTTCTGGAGCGCCTCTTCGTCCGTCAGGCTGGTGCCGTACTGCTCGAGGAGGCTCTTTAGCTGATCTTCTTCCATGTTTGCACCGCAGGGCCGCTAGCCTTCCGTTATGCCTTTTCTCTCAAGGCAGTCCGCCAAGGCCTTGTGGGCTCTGCTCCTTTGCTCATACACGGTCGACCTGGGACGCGCGAGGATCCTGTTTATCTCGGCTACTTTGGCACCGACTACGTAAAGCAGAGAAATCACGTCGTAGGCCTCTGGGTCCTCCTGGCGGAGCGCCTGGAGGCAATCCTCCAGTGCCTCCCGCACATCGAAATCGACGCGGGGGCCGGTCTGTTCCGCTGGCGCTTCAAGAATCTGCTCGGCCTCGTGGCTCAGCTCGGCCGTCTCCTCGCGTCCTCGAGTCACACGCCGCCCAGCGTCAGCGGCACGCGAATCGCAGATCATGTTGAACCAGCCGTAGAACTCCGGGACCGTCGTGCCGCGGTAGTCTCTCCGCTTCTCCCAGACTCTCCCAAGGCAATCCTGTCCAACCTCATCCCGGATGGCTTCCCGTGTGATCCATCGGAGCCGGCGGCGACGCAGCGCGCGGATCAATAAGCCGGGGGCCGCGATGTTGAACAACTGCCGCGCGACACCCTCGTCGCCGCGCAGGGTCCCGGTCGCCAGCTCCTCTATCGCTTCCCACGTGTCCATCAACTAACCACGCTACCTAGGGGGGCTTTGGGGATCAACGGCTGCCGGTCCCACATCCCCCCAGATTCAACGGATGGGGCGTCCCTTCCGAAAAAAGTGCCCTCATCGTTGGACAGATCGGCACTCCCGGCGTCCCAAAGGACGGTGCGAGGACCAGGTTTGAACCGGAGGCGAAAGCAAGCGCCCTGATCAAACCCTGCCCGCTCGTCGGCAAGGATGCCCAATCTCGCCGGGCGTGCTGAGCAACACGGCGAGCCCATCGACACACGGATGTTTCGGAGAATTCGGTAGCGTGTGCTGGCTGCAACGCGCCTGCGATGCGCCGCACGTCCGCGCAGCAGGCCCGAGGCCGCGCTGAGCAAGAGGAATCAACCGTCTGGTAGGAGACAGAGCATGACACGCGGGTCAAGCAGAAACACGCCAGGGCCACATCTGGTGATCTTCGAAAGCGAGCTCCGGTTCATCACGTCGAATGCTGCAGAGTGGGCCGGGCTGGAGACAGGCGGGGAGCTCTATGGTCTTTGGTCCCATGCTGCCCGACCCGTTGTGCTTCTTGCCACGGGACCGGGAACGGATGCCACGCACCAATCGGCGCACTTTGCCCAAGACATCGAGTACTTCCGCAAGACAAACGAGTTGCTCAACGAGAGTTTCGGCATTCAGTTTCTGGGAGACTGGCACTCGCACCACTTCCTTGGCCTGGACCATCCGAGCGGCGGAGATGCGGCCCATATTGCCTCGATCGCCTCCCGCAACGATCTGCCGCGCATGGCCGAGATGATTCTGACTTGCGACGGCGAGATGCCGGACGGGTTCCAGATCGATGCCGCGGAATTGGAGAGCGAAGGGCCGATTGCGCATTCAGCACTGGGCACGTTGCTGCAAGGCCGGCGGCGTCAGCGCAGATCGGGAAGGAGGGCTTCGGGCCGGGCACCGGCGGGCCGTGTAAACGCCCACGCGTTCTACTACGGAGATGCTCGGAACGGGCAGTACCAGCAGTGCGCGATACGCGTGATTCCAGGGCTGAGCCCGTTCCGGCAGGCCCTACTGCGGTGCGACGTTCTGCAGCCGGACCGGATGCCGACCTACGCGTTCCCGCTTCCCTTGGATCGGGTGAGTCTCCAAGCCGTGAGTTCGGAGGGAAGCTCGGGGCGAACCGAAGTCGAGGTCCCCACGAAACTCGTCGAACAGATTCTGGAACTCCCGGAGATCGTGAAAGAGGGCGTTGAGACGACGATCCGCGAAGGCTTGGTGGTGGTCACGCTCCCACTGCCGAATGGAGACAGGATTGCCATCGCGTTCGATTCAACTCCGCCGCACGCACCCCAGGCTGCCCACCTCATCAACAACGGAGAGAGTGAGCCCATCGACTTGACCGAGCATGCAGCGGGACGCCGTCGTTCCGGACGCCTGCTCGACATCTATCAGCGCGTTGTTCAGCTCGTTGTGGGTATGAAAGAGGAATCGCGACAGAAACACGGTGAGCCGTCCAGCGTGCCCGAAGAAGAGACAATCGGCGATCGTTGTCAGTGCGATCATCGTGGCTACCGGGCGGCGGATCCGGGTCGCTTTGGAGAATGGAGGGCGTAGCATGTGGTCATCCTCCCAACGAGACCGCCTGTACCTCGAGCGGCAGTTGCTTGCTCGCGAACTGCCTCAATTCTCGCTCCACTTGAACGGCGAAACCGCATACGTGATCGGTTGGCAAGGGACTTCGAGGAGAGGCAAGCGCTACCAGCTCAAACTCCTGTTGCCGGAGTATTACCCTGACGATGAACCGGAATTGTTCGTGACAAGTCCGCGCGTTCTTCGGAAGCACGGTTGGTGGGGTTCCGTGAATGGTGAGGGGGTTTCGCACGCCTTTCATACGTTGGACAACGGCCCGGGCGGATGCGTCCAAATCTGCCATGACAAGGATGGCTGGGATGCCTCCAAGACGTGCGTATCAGTCTTGATGAAAGGCATCTGTTGGCTGGAAGCATATGAGGCGCACTTGGCAACGGGCGGAGATATCGCGGAGTTCATGTGCTGATCGGCAGCCATCCAGATGACGCCGAAATAGCGGAGGTGCAATCATGGAAAGTGAACAAGATCGAGTGCGGAGAATCATGCAGGACATTGCCGAGGGCAATACAGCCGGTGACAAGCTGGTTTATGACAAAGATACCAAGACGCTTCGGCCCGCGTCCCCCTACGAGGATCGGGACCGGACGATCAACGTAACTCCGCAGGATATGAGCGTCTACGGTCGAGCGGAGGTATGCGCGCCATGATCACCATTTCTGGCGAGTTGATACAAGGTCTGGCAGAGACGGCGGGGGCGCACAGAGTGCCGGTCACCTGCTGGGACGATGGCGATGCGTACACCATCCTGGATGATCGAGCGGCCGGCACGTCGTGGACGGGAACGATCCACTTCGCGACAGACGTGAACGGTGTCGACGTCTCGCTGATCGGAGCGCCAGAAGACTGCGTCCGCATCATCGCAAAAGCCGTCGCGCCAGACGCTGCGAGTCGTGAATCCGACAACGGCGATGCGCCACTCGACGTCAGGGGATATGCGCGCCGCGATGGGCACTGGCGTGAGACACCGGTCCAGGTTGTGCCGATCCGCAGCCAGCTCTTTTCGCGACTGGGCGGTTTGCTTGAAACCGGCATCCTGGCAGGCAAGCGTGTGTTCTTGGCGGGCCTTGGTTCCGGGGGCGCTCCAACGGTGATCGAGCTGGCGAAGGCGGGCGTCACTCTGTTCGATATTCTCGACCATGATCGGCTGGAGGTCGCCAACGTCGCCCGACACCTGGCGGGCCTGCCGCACGTGGGCCGCCATAAGACCAAGTTCATGGCCGACGCGATTCGCGAGAAGAATCCTTATGCCGAGGTCCGCACCTACGAGGTCAAAGTGTCGTGGAAGAATCTTGAGCTGATCCGCAGGCTTGTGCGCGAGGCCGATCTTGTCATCTGCGCCACAGATAGCCGAGAAAGCAAGATTATCCTGAACAAGCTGTGTGTGGCGGAGAAGAAAACGCTCATCATCGCGGGCGCGTTCCGTCGCGCCTACGGCGGTCAGATCCTCCGCATCTGGCCGGGCGTCACGCTCTGCTTCCAGTGTTTCCTCGAAGCCATGCCGGACAAGGCGCTCGATCAGGAGATCAGCGGAGCCGAAGCGGCCGAGAGGCTCGCGTACACGGATCGGCCGGTGCCCGTCGAGCCGGGGCTGAGTACGGATATCGCTCCGATCAGCCTGATGGTCACCAAGTTGGCGATCCAGGAGCTTCTGAGAGGCCAAGAAACGACCCTGGATTCTCTGCACGAGGACTTGGTGGCGCCGTGGTATCTCTGGTTGAACCGCCGGGAGCAGGATACGGATTACGCCAAGCTCGAACCCCTGGAGTTCAACATCGGCGGGATGCATGTGCTGCGCTGGTACGGCGTGGCCGCTCAGCGCAACCCGGCGTGTCCGGTGTGCGGGGACTTCGTCGGCGAGATGGCGAAGAAGCATGGCCTCGAAGTATCTCCGGACGCGACAACGCCTGTTGCTGCAGAGCGGGCGAGGGAGTTTAGGTGTGGCTGCCAAGGCACTCACATTTCAGGTTGCTGAACTGCCTGACCCGCAGTACGCCAGGTATCAGGCGAAGGCCGGCGGTGACGTGCGCTCGGCAGTTTGGGCCGATTGTGAGCAACTCCTTCGAACGCTGGCCAGCTTTCCCTCACAATCGGTCACCTGCGAGATCCGTTTTCGGTACCACCCGGCAGGCTCCGCCACCGACGCTCAGTCCCGACTGCAAATCGAGTTGGCCGTGCGCGCGAGTGACGAGGCCACCGCTGAGCGCGTGTCCTCACTTGTGCATCGCGGCCCACTCAGCCGGTTCTATGATTTCCAACGCGTATCCGCGACTTCAAGAACCCAACTCAACGTTCGGGCGGCGTGCGATGTGATTAGGAGAGCCCAGTTCGTCCGCCCCCTGTACGAGGCGGAATTCAACCCGAACATTCCTCCCCGTTACTTCTCCATCGAGTCCTTTGAGGCCAACGACAAGAACGACTACCTCGTCTTGGACAACGTCCTCGGAAACTTGGACGAACCCGTCGATATCGTCATGCGCTTCGAGCCGGTCGACGCTTCCGATGAGTCGTTTGCGCATACGCAATACTTGGCCGCACTACATTCGGTAAACCGGTGCTCCGACAGAGGCGACGATTTCTCCGCCGAGATCGACTACGTCGGCGATGAAGAGCCTTGGCGGCACGGCGCGAGAGCGGCGCTGCGCCCATTGCGGTACCGCGACCCGCTGGCCGACGACATCCTACGCACGCAGCAACGGTTCCATGAGACGCTCCGCAAGCCCAACGTTCTTTTCCAGATTCGCGTCCTCGCTGAGAGTCCCGCGGTGGCGCAGCTGGTAGGGTCCACCGTGGCCGAGTCCGCCTTCGCCGAGGGGAGCTATGACCTTGTCACCTATAACGAGGGGGAAGAACTGTTCGCGAGCGTCACGCACGGACCGGATGATGCGCATGCGATCGCGCTGCCCGTCTGGAACGTGAAGCCGGAATACGCGGCTGAGAGTGGGTACGCGGGGCTGGCCCGGCTTTCGTCGATGGCCCCGGTGGAGGAACTGTGTGGCGCCTTTCGGCTGCCTGTTGCGTCGCATGCGTCACCCTGCTGTATACGCAAGAACACCGATCCCAAGCACGAGAAGGCCGATGACTTGCTGCTGCTGGGGTATGATCAAGAACCCGCGGTCGGACAGAGCACCGGTAGCCGACAGGGATTGCCGCGGGGCATCCGCATTGACCGCCTGGTGAAACACCTCTTCGTTGCTGGTCTTCCAGGTGCGGGCAAGACCACCGCGGACATGCACATGCTGCTTCAGCTGGCCGCTCGGGGAATTCCGTTCCTGGTTTTGGAGACGGCCAAAACCGAATACCGCACACTGAAGGCCCTGCGCAAGCACCGCAAGAAGGCGCTGCGCAAGTTTGGACAGCTTCTGGAGGTGTACACCATCGGTGCCGAGTCTGTCTCGCCCTTCCGATATAACCCTCTGGAACTGCGCGCAGGGATCGGCCAGGACGAGAGAGTCGAGACGCTCCTGGCCTGCTTCCAGGCGGCCATGTCGCTGCCGGGCCCGGCACAACCCTTGATCGGCGAAGCGCTGGAACGCGTCTATGGTGAGTATGGCGACGCGGCCCAAGCGCCCGTCGTGGCCGACCTTGTTGCTGCAGCCAACCAGGTCTTGGAAGAGAAGGCCTACTCTGGTGACACGGGCTCCGACATCCGAGCGGCGCTGGAGGTTCGGCTTGGAAGCTTGGCCCGCCGCAATATCGGCAGGGTGTTTCAGTGCCGTACATCCGTCCCGTCCATTGAACATCTCATGGAATCCTGCTCAGTCATCGAGCTGGATAAGCTGCCGGTCGAGCAAAGCTGCCTACTCAGTCTGTTCCTCCTCACTGCCGTCCGCGAATACGTAAGGACAACGGCGAGGCCCGATCGCACCCCCAGGTTTGTCATTGTCATCGAGGAAGCTCACAACATCGTCGGCCGGAGCACCGATGCGCGCGCCTCAGAAGACATCGCCGACCCGAAATCGCACGCCGCGGAATACGTCTGCCGTATGCTGGCTGAGCTGCGCGCCTTGGGCGTCGCAATCGTCATCGTGGACCAGCTGCCCTCGGCCGTCGCCCCTGAGGTGATCAAGAACACCGCCTCCAAACTGACATTTCGCGAAGTGGCCAACGACGACCGTGCGGATCTCGGTGGGACGATGCTCTTCACCGAGACGGAATTCGAGGAGATCGGTCGGCTGGAGACCGGGGAGTCTTTTCTCTCTACTGAAGGGTATCACGGCCCCCGGCGGATTCAGACGATCAACCTGCACGAAGAACTCGCCCTTCCATCGGCCGTCCAGGACCAGGAGCTCGTGGGCCTGCTTCGCGATGATCCCTGGTTTGTTGCCAACGCCGGCCTTCGAGTGAGCACGCAAGTCGGCCAGCTTGTTGATTGCATGAACGCTCTTGACCGGGCCAGGCTACACGCAACGAAGCGCCTGGCGGCGCTCTCGACCCGGCAGGTGGAGCTGCTCAGCACGAAGGGAGGCAATGGCCGGCGGGAGCGCCTTGTGCAGCTGGTTCGTTCAGCGCAGGCGCTGCGGCAGGAGCTGCGCACGGCGCTGCGGTGCTTTATGCAGGGGCCGTACCGGATGCTGCAAAGCAGCCGTACGCCAGTTGAAATCGTCGAGGATTCGCTGGTGCTCCAAACGACGCTTGTGCAGCGGTTTGAGAACGTGATCCAGCCGGGCACGCAAGCCTGCCTCGACAGGATCGATGCGCTGATCGCCCGGTCCAGAGTCCTGATCGAATAGGGAGAACAACATGGCCAGAAAAAGCGATGCGCCAAGCCGCGGTGAAATCTCAGAGAAGACCGACAAGAGCCGCGACGACATGCGCGAGAAGGAGGAAGAACTCGACGTCACCGCAACGGACGTCGAGACCGTTCGGCATACGCTCGACAGCCTCGATTTTGGAGGTACGGCCGAAGGCGGCAACGAGGTTGAAGCGTCTATCGAGAAGGCCGATGACGCCACGGTCGAGGTGTTCGACGAACAAGACCAAGCCCTGGAGGGAATCCAGGACGAGAATGAAGAGCATCAGGGCGAGCTCCAGGAGAGATCTGACACATCCGAGTCCGACCTCGGAAAACTCTCAGATGCCAGTGCCCAGCTCGAAACCGACGCAGCTCTCAATGAATTTGTCGGGGCCAAGGATGCTGCGATGCAGGATATCGAGTTCCTGGGGGATCAGGTGGAACAGGCGCGCGACGCCCGAGAGGAAAGTGAGCGTGTGCAACGCGAGCAACAGGCTCGGGTCCGTTCCGGAGGAGGCAAGTAATGTTCGGCAACAGCGCCGACCAGGACGAATCGTCGTCGCCGGCGGCGGACATACCTCGTGGGAAAGAACTCAGGCGCTACCTGGCTCAAGTCACAGCCTCCGTGGGCCAACTGGAGAGCATCCTTCAGTCGCTGCCCCGCGTGGAGGCCAATGGCCGGTCAGAGTGTCCTTTTGCCGAGGATCTGTATGCGCAGAAGGAGGAACTCGAGACCCAGGTCAGTCGCGCCGTAGCGATGTTGCAGGGATACCTGAGTGCCCTGGAGAAGGAAGTCGAACGGTGCGAACGCAATCTGGATCAGATTGGCCGTGACTCGACCAAGCTCAACGTGCCAGCCGCGCTCGACGCCTACAACACTGCCGAGCAAGCCCAACGCGATGAGTACTATCAGGCAGTGACTGATCGTGACGCAGTCGTGCTGGTGCTCTCCCGGGCGAACGGCGTGCTCCAGGTTTCTCGGAGCCGCAAGTACCCAGGCAAGATCCCCGAGCGGGATCCATTCGGAGTTCCTCCCAAGCCTTTGGTTCCTCCGACGCCGGGCGGTCCACAACCAGTAGGACCTGGCGGACCGTCTTTGGGTGGTGATGCGGGCGACTTGTTTGACATGGGACCATTGTCTCGGAGCGGATGACGTCGTGGGCGATTCAAGCATGACAACCGGAGTGCTCCTGGGAAGCGGCGGTCGCGCCCCGCGCGTGGACCTCTTCTCACCGGAAACTGATTCGGTCACGCGGTTGGTTGGACTCGCACGAGGGCAAAGCGTCTACTCCATTGCTCAGGCTCCCTGCGACCACAACGTCGCGGTATTCGCGACCAAAGGAGGTGCGGTTTCCCAGCTTAGCGACGAGGACGGCTCAAGTTCGGAGGGAGACACGTGTGTGGCCAACCTCAGGCTAAGAACGCCCATTCTGGCGATCTGCTACGTGGATGCCTCTCAAGTCGCCATCAGCGAAGCCGCCGGTCGCTGTTGCATGTGGAAAGTGGGGTCGGAGACTCCCTCCGTTGTCCTCGAAGGTGGAGATCGCGTGGTCTGTTCGCTGCTCAAGCTTGACGAATCCCGCCTCATGGGGCTTGCGGTGACCGGGGAACTGCTCTTCTGGGACCTCCGCAATGGCCACCTTGCGGGAACCGTGCTGGCAACGCCGCCCCCAACGTGGTCCGCCTCCGTGCGCCTCCATCACTGGCCCGCACATGACGCTGTGGCCTACCCGGGCGCAGGTGGCGATCTTGTCCTCTACTCACCCGAGCGAGGCGAAGTCCGCCAGATAGCAGCTCATCAGGGGGACTTCTACGCGCTGTTCGTGATCGAAGATGACCTCCTTACGGTCGGCGCTCAGGATGCGCGGCTCAAACGTTGGGAGGTCGAAAGCGACAGGCCTGTCGCAGAGTTCGCCGCCCCTTCAGGGGTCATCTCGGGTGCCCCTGTGTACGGGCGGGAGCCAATGCTTCTGCTGGTGCGGGAGAACGGACGCGCTGGGATTTACAGTTTTGCCGACGGAGAATTGCAGTTGCGGCAGCTTCTCCCCGGCGATGATTACAGAACCGTCGTCGGACCATCCTGGGACAGCATGAAGTCTCGCGCGGCCCATCGTCGCGCAGAGGAAGCCCGCCAGCTCGCGATTCATATCCAAGATGGACTACAACGCGCCCCCGCAGAAAACTTCGAGAGGGATCATGATCGGCTTGTCGAACTCGGCTACGAGCACGTGTCCCTGGCACTGCGCGCGGAATGCGCGCGCCGTCAGGAGGATGTCGTTGCCGAGCTGAGGGCCTATCGATCGCTGCTTCGCGTTCTGCCCCAGGATCACGGCGAGATGGCGCGATCGCTTGAACGCTACGCGGGCCTGCTCGAACACGTGTGGCAACTGACTGAAGCGCAGAGTATCCACCGGCGCCTGGTGGCGATCGGCCGTGACCGCTCTGCGAGTATTGAGCGGTTGTCACCATACGTCCAAGGGCTGGCAACCGGCGCCGCCGTCATTGAAACCACTGTGCCCGTGTCAACCATCATGAACGCGGCGCAAGTGGCTGGCCGTCCGGTGCCGGCCAGCTTTCTGGTCAAGGCGCTTGACCCGGTCCAATGCGG
>NPIF01001323.1_pt1 | contig 11420 bp, 13 predicted proteins | sample 8637461 | NCBI WGS metagenome assembly NPIF01 (sample SAMN07420641, study PRJNA396082) | bioreactor metagenome | isolation source: sample BR12 brine-fed electro-methanogenic bioreactor BR | place: Japan: Kochi | collected 2016-12-09
TATTCCCTGGCGACTTTATTTTTACTGCCTGGGCTCATCAAGCACAAGGATGGAATCCGCTCAATAAAACCGAACACCTGGAGGACTTTGTTCTTATTGGGGATATTCTTTTACGCACTGACGCAGGGTGGACAGTTCTTGACCCTCAACCATCTTGAGACCACCACATTGAGTCTGCTTTTAAATTTCAGTTCCGTTTTCATCGCCTTGCTGGGGATCATCTTTCTCAACGAAAGACCGTCGGGAATGCAGTGGTTTGGGATGATGGTTTTCCTGGCGGGTGTTTTCCTATATTTCTCCCCCAACCCGCTCGCATCGGGAAATGTGGTCGGATTTCTGCTGGCCGGGATGACGGTGCTGGCGAACGCGATCGCGGGTATGCTGGGACGCAAGGTCAACCTCGAGAAGAGCATCCCGCCCAGCGTTGTGACCGGCATCAGCATGGGGATCGGCGCGCTGATCCTGATAACAGCCGGGCTTCTGCTGGAAGAATTCCCGGTGCTATCGCCGCAGAACTGGATCACGATCGTGGTACTGGCATCGGTGAACACCGCTTTCGCTTTTACACTGTGGAACAGATCCCTGCAAGTTCTGACCGCGGTGGAATCGGGCATCATCAACAACGCCATGCTGGTACAGATCGCGCTGTTATCGTGGATCTTTCTGGATGCACAACTCACCTGGTTGGATTGGGTAGCGCTGCTCATCGCCACCGCCGGGATGGTATTGGTGAGCATCCAGCCCACCCGTAGCAAGAAAAAGGTAGATTAAATACAAAAAGCGAGAGCTCTTGTCTCTCTCGCTTCTTCTACATTACAACCTTAGTCTTCTTCGACCAGGGTCATCTTTTCCATCACGTCCCCAGTGAAGTTGGGGCGTTTGCTGGGATCGCGGCGGGTGATGCCATTGACGACATCCATGCCATCTGTCACCTGGCCGAAAATGGTGTAACCACCATCTAAATGGGGCAGCGGTGTATAGGTGATGAAAAATTGGGAGCCATTGGTATCGCGCCCGGCATTCGCCATAGCGACCACGCCAGCTTTATCGAATTTCAATTCAGAATCCTCGTTCTCGAATTCATATCCCGGTCCACCCGCGCCTGTTCCGGTGGGGTCGCCGCCCTGGGCAACAAAACCATCGAGCACACGGTGGAAGGTCACGCCATCGAAATAGCCCTTGCGCACCAGAAATACAAAGCTGTTGACGGTGATGGGAGCCTGTTTGGGATAGAGGCTGATGGTGAATTCTCCACCTTTTTCCATCTTCACGATCACTTTATATTTCTTTTTGATATCGATCTGCATGGGGGGAACTGCTGTAAATTGCATATTATGAACTGCCATTTTTTTCTCATTTCCTTTTTTATCTATATAAACAGTACTTATTATAGTTTACACAGACAACAAGGGACATACGAAAATATTTCTTATGGAAATTGACGTAATTCAATATCCTGGATAAATTTTTCCACTTCATTTCTCGCGCAATCCGCAGTACCAAGCGTGCGGATCACAGCTCGAGCTGCAGCAAAACCCAGTTTCAAGCCTTCTTCCAAAGATACCCCTTGTGCAAAGGCATACGCTATACCTGCCAAAACCGCATCTCCGGCTCCAGCAGTACTTAGTACCATGTCTGGATCTTTCTCTGGAGGTATAAAATATGTGCAGTCTCGTAGAACAGCCAGAGCACCCTCTTTCCCCATTGTGACCACAACCTGAGTTCCATATTCATTCAAGATCTGTTGAGAAGCAGAATATGCATCCTGTAATGAATGTATCTGTTTTCCACTCAATTGAGATAATTCGACCTGATTTGGTTTTATAATAGCCGGTCCAGTTGTTAGCCCTGCGAGCAGTGCTTCTCCCGAAGAATCAAAGATGGTTGGAATCCCTTTTCCCCTGGCAATCTCGATCAACTCGGGGTAGAGTTCATTCGGCACACCAGCCGGCAAACTACCACCCAGAACCAAGCAGGAAGCGTTATGAAGATAAGTTAGAAATTTATCTTTTAATTTTGTCACTTGTAATGGCGTGACGTTTAGGGAATCAGAAGTGATCGTAGATTGTCTTCCATCCTTCTGCTCAATGATATGAACATCCAACCTGGTCTCTCCATCCACCCAGACAAAATCTGTTTTAACATTCTTCGACCGAAGCAACCTCTCCATCTTTCGACCGATCTCACCGGCAGCAAACCCAAGTGCAGTAGTATCCACACCCATCTCTCCCAATATCCAGGAAGCATCCGCGGGTTTCCCGCCCATTCCCCATGTATTTTGCATGGAACGGATGGTCGCATTCCATGCAAAATCACCGACGAGGACGGTAAAATCCAGAGCAGTATTTGGGGTAACAGTTAATATCATCTCAGGCTCTTGTTGGATCAGCTAAAAAGTCTCTCAGTACATGGGTCTGACCTGCCAAAGAAATTTGTGAATTATTCTGATCTGGCAGAACACGACTCATTAATACTATATATGCATTTCCCTCGATCCGTTCAAAAGCATCATAAGCGGCATTGAGATCTTTGCCCAAGACAAAGAGTCCATGCCAGGGGGCCACCACAGCAATTGCTTGTTTCTCCAGAGCTTTTTTATGGTCCAGCATTTTATTGCAAATATGATCGGCTAATTTTGGAGAATGCGCAGGCGCAAATTCGCATACATCTACACTCTCGAATTTTTGCGTATCCTCAAGCACCATAGGGATAGATCTATGGTTTGCACAAAAAACAAGCACATTTTGAGCATGTCCGTGAACAACAGCTTTTCCTTCCGGGAATTCCTCAAATAAACGCAGATGCACTCGTGCTTCACGGGATATTTCACCATTTCCAGCAAGCTTTTTTCCAGACCGATCACAAACCAGTACCTGATCCGGAGAGAGATTCCATTGATATTTCGAGCCAGCATACCGAGGAGTGATGCAAATTTGTTCTCCAACCCGCACGGAAATATTTCCTCCTGCCGAATCGGTTAATTTTCGGTCATACATCAGCTTTCCAAGTTCAGCGATCTTCGCTCTGGTAAGCCTGATCTCATCATTCATGATCCACTCCTATGTGTCAAATCCTTGATATGGATATTTTTCCGTATCATTTTTTGGTTTCCAAACCCTTGATAATGTCCAAGCGTTGTTGATGGCGACCGCCTTCGTATTCTGCAGATAACCATTGATCAACGATGACCTTTGCCAGTTCAGCTCCCACAACACGAGAGCCCATACACAATACATTTGTGTTGTTATGCATTCGAGATAGAGAAGCGGAATAGGGATCACTACAAACCACCGCGCGAATTCCATGGACCTTGTTGGCTGTGATGCTCATACCAACTCCAGTGCCACAGATCAAAATACCGCGATCTGAAACACCTGCATTGATCTTTTCCGCGACTTTAATCGCATACAGCGGGTAATCTGTTCGCTCATCCTTATTTGTGCCGCAATCCACAACTTCTATCCCGCTCCCCTCCAGATAGGCTACCACTTCTCTTTTTAGCGGCAGGCCTGCATGATCGTTACCGATAACTATTTTCATTTCATGTCTTTTCTCTAGCGGTTATTGGTTGCCATACGCTTCCAGGTCAAGCGGCGGCCCTTGGCACAAAGCGACAGTTGATAGATATTCTCGGGAAGAGTTCCTCCAGCCAAACCAGCATCGCCAATAGCATGGATATCTGCTCCCGTCTCGCGAGATCTTATCGAAAGAGCTCGGATCGTATCAACATCCGCTCCTTCAACCGAGCCGTCAATGAATGACATGGTCATTGTGTCAGCATCCTTCATATGAACATACTCAATCAATTCACGGATCATATCCACGGTAATGCCCTGACGGGAACCGGGTGCAGGGAAATCAATCACATCAGCACCAGCATCCATCAATTCATCAATAAACTCTTTGGCTGGTTTTTTCGCCATCGGATCCCCCAAAACCTTCTCATACACTCCGTCTTCCCACTTCCCAGAAAAAATGAGCGCTTTCCCATCCACTGCTTTTACTGCCATCCGAGTTGCCGAAATGATATCTTCAACCCTGGCATTCATTTTAGGATTAGCTCCCAAAATGATGAAATCAGCGCCATGTTCCACAGCTTTATGTATATTTTCGTCAGTGACGGTACGTCCAATCGAGAACACATCTCCATATGGATTCGCATGATCTGACACACACTCTAAATAAACGCCAACCGGACGATTGACCATCTTCTTGAGATCCTTTACCAGCAGTGTTTTCATGCCTTTTTCAGAATAATCGATCATTTTTACGCCATACATGGGGCTGTTTTCATCTAAGCTGTACCCATTCAGAAGCAAGATATCCGCTCCGAAAGCTGCTTCCAACTCCGGATTGGTAACCCCATCCACCAAAGCGGCCCCCAATCCATTAAAACTCTGCCCCATGATCGTTCGTCCTTCACCAAGCCGGATCGATAATTTTAGATCCTGCGGGGTCATCTTCTCAAAATCAGTTTTCGTGCAATCTACAATTCGTTTAACCATTTCATCCTCATCTTTACAAGAGAGCAATATTGTTTACAATAAAAGTGGGGAGTGGTAGGCTAATGGGCATCTTTGTCCACTAGCCTACCCTCTGTTTGTTTTTCACAAAACGCTATGCGTTATTCTCTTCTTTTTCTAATTCACTTTTCTCGAATGCTTTGAAGAAGGGGGCATAGATCAAGATACCGATAATAGTGTTGATCACAACCATAAGAACCATTTTCCAATCACCACCAGTGCCCAGAAATGCCAGGACAGGGGGAGGTGTGATCCACGGGAGTGGGACATAGAAACGTGACACCCAACCCAGAGCCATAACGCCATAAGTGACGAAGGCTGCAACAGTTGAAGATAGAATGAATGGGATCACCAGATAGGGATTAAAAACAATGGGAAGCCCGAACAGAATGGGTTCGATGATGGTGAAAACGCCAGCGGGGAGACCTGCCCATGCGATCGTTCGGAGATTCTTCGCCTTGGATTTGAACAACCAGAACATCAAACCCCAAACCGAAGCTGTCCAACCCACAACTCGCTGCAATGGGGCTGTCCAGATATAGGGAAGTTCATTTGCAGGAGTACCCGACAGGAAAGCGCTGGCATTATCCAGAATCCATTGATCGGTAAAGGGCTGCGTGATGCCATCAATAACAACATCTGCATGCAAACCAACAGACCAGATGGCCTGACCAAGCAAGTTGCGCAATGAAAATGTGAAGATGTTATCCACAGCTTTGAATATAGGCGCAAGGACAGATTGAATGGCGACAACAATATCGAAATTCAATACAGAACGGACCAACCACATCAGCAGTAATGACACAAAACCAGGAATAAGCGCGGAGAAAACCGCTGAAATTTGCGGGGGTACACCTTCAGGCATCTTGATAGTGATATCTTTTTCCTTGCAGAATTTAAAGATCGACATGGTCACCAGCGAAGATAAGATAGCCGCAAAAATACCCTGCGAACCTAGATTATTGATAGCGATATTACCGTCGGTAACAGTGCTGGTAAGCATCAAGAATGACGCCAAACCCATGATAGCACTGGTCAGTGGGTCAAGCTTGAACTGCTTGGCGTAAGAACCACTGATCGAGGCTGCCACAAACAACCCGGTCAATCCCATGGTTAATTGAAAACCAACCAAAAGTGGGCCAGCCAATTTTCCAAGTGCTGGAATGAAGTTCGTCCCAAGACCAAACAGGAGAATGAAGATACTGCCGATCATCAAAACACCGATGACACCCATCATACCGTTCATGATGGAAATCAGGATCTTGTTCTCACCGATCTTGCTGAATACTGGACCGAGACGCGTATCAATGAATTCAAAGACCGCGTCATTGAAACTCTTTTTCGTTTTTTCTTTCATTTCGTCTCCTTATTTTTTTTCAAGATCATTTCGTTCATAAATAATTACTTCCCGTTTTCGCCCTCCTTTCGTTGATAAAGATCTATCAGTTCTTTAATGAGATTGATCTCAGACATAGTTGTCATCAACGTATCCATAGCATGGGTAACCAGCAACTGCTCATTGACACTCTTGAACGCTTCTTTCAATCCCAGAAGTCGCAAATGGATCTTGTGGCTCTTGACCACATCTTCATCAGCCAACACCAGGAGATCATTGGCTGCATCATAATCACCTTTTTTTACACACCGGAGAGCATCATATGCGTTTGCTTTTGCATTTCCTGCGTGCACAATAATCTCGCAGGAAACTTCTTCAATGTTGATGGACATCCTAGTTTTCCTTCTCTTCCAACAGGTCTATGGCTTGCTGCAGGATCTTCTCCCCCATCACACGGCCATAGGTGACTGGGTCAATGAAAGCAATGGGTTTGTTCTTTGATCTTGCCAACTCGGTTATTTGGTCCTTCTTGTATCTGAGCTGAGGACCGACGAGGACGACATCGAACTGGTCAATCTTTTCTTCCACTTCCGAACCAGTCCCATACTCGATCAGTGTGCCTTCAGGTGCATGTTCCTTCATTTTTTTTACGATCAAACTTGTTGACATCCCTACAGCACAAATCAATAAGATCTTCATTTCCATCTCCGCTAAATGTTAATTATTGTTAATCTTTGTGAATTAATGGTAGGATAGCACAACAATTACCAAAAGTCAATCATTTCATGTATAATACGAGATAGAGAAGGTGAATATGGCAAATTCAAGATTGCCCGCGCAACGACAAAAATTGATCAAGAACTACCTGGTTGAACACGGTTTTGCCAGCGTTGAAGAACTGGGAAAACAGTTCAAAGTCTCCGAAATGACCATTCGGCGAGATCTGGATGAACTTCAACGCCAGGGATTATTGCAACGCACCTATGGCGGCGCAATGGATTCTGATGTCGCCTTCTTTGAGATGTCGGTTACTGCAAAAGAAGATACCTTTGCAAGAGAGAAAGCCCGTATCGGTATTGCCGCCGCAGCAATGATCAATGATGGTGATACTGTCATGCTTGACTCGGGAACCACCACCATGCAAATAGCATGTGCACTTCGTAACAAACGTTTGACCGTTGTAACGAACGCGCTCAATATCGCAACAGAGTTGGCAAAATATCCTGATATAGATATCCTAGTGGCAGGTGGTCTATTACGAAAAGGCCCCCTCAACACAGTAGGACCTCAAACAGATCATTTCATTCAGGAATTACGTGTAGATAAAGCCTTTCTTGGTGTTGAAGGAGTTGACCTGGATTATGGGATCAGTGTCCCAGACCCGATCAATGTGCAGAACAAGCAAGCCATGATCAAAATATCCAATCAATCGATCGTTGTGACAGATCACAGCAAGCTAGGACGCAGTACAACCAGTTCAATCGCATCTCTGGAGCAGATCGATCTTATCATCACCGGGAAAGAAGCTGATCCTGAACTCGTCAAATTACTTCAAACAAAAGTTGATCTCAAGTTAGTATAATAGTCAACAGATTTTCCTCAATTTTAGGATTTTTACTTTCTACCTATGCAAAGGGGTTTCTGTGGACATCCGAGAAAAATATCAACACTTCATCACCATTCACTTACCAAATGTACTGACGCAGATAGATCGCGATCCGGATTCTCCAACTTACGGCAGCTGCGACCGCAACTTCTGGCATTATAAGATGCGCGATTTCTCCTCTGCTATCCTGCAGCAGAGCGGATTGCTGCTCGCCAAGCTGACCCACATACCTTTCGAAGGGAATGCGCATTATAAGAATGCAATCACGCGAGAGCTGGCTGTGGCAACTCTCGATTTCTGGTGCAAGATACAACTCAAGGATGGCTCTTTCAACGAATACTACCCGTATGAACACGGCTTTCCCCCAACCGCGTTCTCCCTATATTCCGCCTGTGAAACATACCGAACCCTGGAATTGAGCGATGCAAAATATATAGCTGCGTTTCGCAAGACCGCGGATTTCCTATCCAAGAACATCGAGGAAAAAGCCAGCAACCAGGAAATGGCTTCCATCACAGCCTTATATTCCTTTTATCTGATCAGTCAGGATAATTCTATAAAGGATTCCTGTGAGCATAAATTGAAACGTTTCTTGAGTACCCAATCGGCGGAAGGCTGGTTCCCGGAATATGGCGGAGCCGACCTGGGTTACCAAAGCGTTTGCCTGGATATGCTGGCGGAATATTATGCACTCAGCAAGGACGAGCGTGTGTTCGAACCCATGCGGCGCGTGGTCGATTTCATGCGCTGGTTCGTGCATCCTGACGGCAGCATCGGCGGGGAATACGGCTCACGCAACACGATCTACTGCCTGCCATTCGGGTTCGAACTATTGAGCACCCTGGGGGATGAGCATGCGCTGGCTATGCGGAATGCCATCTTCCAAAATAGCGATACAAAAGAGTATTTCCAGCACGCCATCGATGACCGCTATTTTGCCCATTATGTACTGCATTCATTCGCGCGCTCGCTGGACCTGCCTGAATTGGAAACAACTACCGCGATCCCGCTGCCCTGCCAGCAAAATGGACAGCAATACTTCCCGGAGAGCGGGTTACTCAGCCTGAGCACACCCAACTACTACTGCATATGTTCCACAAAAAAGGGAGGTATGCTGAAGGTATATAAGGGAACAAGAGCGGTCTTTGCTAATTACGGTTATCGCATTTCCCTGAACGATGGCAGCCTGGCAGCCTCCAACTGGCTGGATGAGGCTTATGAGGTGGAATACAATAGTAATAGAGAGTTCACCATCCAAGGCGCTTTCAATAAGATAAAACCACGAACATCCTCCCCCATCCTGCATATCGGACTGCGGGTTTTATCTTTCTTGTTGGGAAAACACCTGATAACGTTCTTGAAGAGCAAGATGATCTTTGTGGACAAGCACATTAAAACACGCTTCACACGACAAATCCAATTCGGTGAAGACACGATCCGAATCAGGGATGAAATCTTCTCCCCTCAAAGAGTAACTCTCAAGAGCGCCCCACCCTTCTCACTGCGACATGTGGCATCCAGTAAATTTTACTCCGCCACTGACCTCCTTCCCCGGCAGCGGATCTTGCTGGAAAACGTGGAACACGCTGAAGTGCAGATGGTTTGGGATACCAATTCAGAAGAATGTACCCTACAGCAATTAGGAGACAAATAATGGACCTGGATAAAGCGATCAAAACCAGACGCAGTATTCGCAAGTACACTTCACAGCCAGTGGAAAAAGAAAAGATACTTTCTGTTATCGAAGCCGGATGCTGGGCGCCCACCGCCTGCAACGAACAGGATTACCACTTCATCATCCTGCAGGAAGAGCAAACCTTGCAGGCGATCAGCGCAATGGGCGCAGCTTCCTTTCTAAAAAAGGTACAAAATGCAGTATTGGTCACTTATAAGAACAGCGGTTCCAACACCGAATACAAAGACACCTACCAGAGCGGATCTGCCTGTGTACAGAATATGCTGTTAAAGGCTCATGACCTGGGATTGGGCGCATGCTGGGTGTGCAACCTGCCCTCACAAGCACGTTTGCGCCGACTGCTGGACATTCCCTCCAGTTACACGATCATCGCATTGGTCACATTGGGTTATGCAAACGGTGCAGCCAAAGAAGTGAAGCGCAAGCAGACATTGGATGAATGCGTCAGTTATGAACGCTTCTTCCGACAGGAAAGTAAGGATTACAGCATCCCATTCGGTCTGCGGTTGAAACGCATTCTGCGCTGGATATACTTCCGCCTGCCCAACTGGAAATTCATAATGAAGCTGGCGAATAAACTAGAGAAGAAATTCAGTAACTAAGCATCTGTTGGACACCTGGCGCTCAGGTAGAAGGTCATCCCTGCCTGTGATTTTTCCTCGATCTCAAAGCCTACTTCTTCCAGCAATCCCTGATAGTACGCCAGTCCCTGAGCGTCTTGTGGATAACGAGTACCATATCCGGTCTGCACCAAATGATCGGGCAGTTTCACATCCAGGTAAAAGGCAAAACCCTTCTTATCAGGAACAAATGGCTGTTCGAGCTCAAAATCCCACACATGCAGCAGCCCTCCTGGCTTCAGGACGCGCATTACCTCTTCCAACACTTTGCGGTGGAGGGACGTGGGCATGTACATCAAACCAAAAAAGATAGTGACAGTATTGAAGCTTTGATCGAGGAACTTCAAGTCAGATGCATCCATCTCCAATTTCAGACCGCCGGACGGTGCTTCCATCAACTCACGTACATTCTTATCAATGGCGATGACCTGGTCTTCCTTCAACTGGGCGATGACACCCTCTCCCCCACCAGCAATATCCAGGATCAACCCATCAGCATCAAAATCATTTAGTGTTATGCTCTGCTTGGGATAAAAATGCAATTCATGTTTTTCCATTATCCTCTCCTCCACTTTTATTCTTCAATGTATTGCTTCGTATCCATATACTATACACAAGAGACGAAATGAGCAACAGCTCATTACAGGAAATCCTTACACAAGGGCAAGACTATTGTAGAATTATAGAGAAAATCAATAAAAAGACAAGGTAAAGAAAGGAGGGAGAACTTTGGAAAGTTTACATATTCTTGAGATCACCTGGACACAGTTCATTCAAAACTTGGGGGGCTGGCTGCTGTACCCAATGCGAGCCTTCACCTTCCTGGGGAATGAAGAATTCTACATGCTCATCATGCCGCTCCTCTACTGGTGCGTGGATGCGACGCTTGGACTGCGGGTGGGCATCATGTTGCTGGCAAGCGGATCATTGAACGGAACCGCTAAATTGCTGTTGCGCAGTCCGCGGCCGTATTGGATCGACAAGAACGTCATCGCCTACATCTCAGAAAGCTCTTTTGGTCTGCCATCCGGGCACTCGATGAACTCCATGAGTGTGTGGGGACTGATGGCTGCTTCGATTAAGAAGAAGCTCGGCTGGGTCATCGCTGGCATCATCATCTTCATGGTTGGGCTGTCGCGTATCTATCTGGGTGTGCATTTCACCACCGATGTACTGCTGGGGTGGACGCTGGGAGCAATCCTCCTGGTGCTTTTCCTGCGGCTAGAGAAACGTGTTGGAAAATGGGTAAGCAAGCAATCCTTCGGGAAGATCGTTTTGGTGGCCTTCTTGATCTCGCTAGCGATCATTGCCTTGAACGCCGCCATCATTCAGGCGAATACCAATTGGCAGATCCCCTCAACCTGGATGGAAACAGCCCAGCTGACCGCACCAGAAGGAGAGATACACCCCTTCGCCCTGAGTGGCACCATCACAAATGCGGCGGTTTTCTTTGGGTTAGCGTGCGGAGCTGCCTGGATGCACCAGCGCGGCGGATTCTCCACCGAAGGCAGTTTCCTGCAGCGTTCCCTGCGTTTCCTGATCGGATTGGCGGGCGTGGTGGCATTATGGGCAGGTTTGGGACAACTCTTCCCCCACACAGACACATTGCTGGGCTTCAGCCTGCGCTATGTTCGCTACG
>NPIF01007006.1_pt1 | contig 11407 bp, 5 predicted proteins | sample 8637461 | NCBI WGS metagenome assembly NPIF01 (sample SAMN07420641, study PRJNA396082) | bioreactor metagenome | isolation source: sample BR12 brine-fed electro-methanogenic bioreactor BR | place: Japan: Kochi | collected 2016-12-09
CGACACGACCTGTGGAATGTGTGCGCACGGCGAGACGCCGATCGTGCGGAATCGGTTTGTCTCCCGTTCAATGGCGGGCGAAGCCCGCCCTACCATTGGCGGACGCCGTGCCCCGCGAGCCGCAAGCGGAGGCGTTTGCGTCTGTTCACGCCGAACGCGGGGGGCTCTTCGCACGTACCTCTCTCATACGCCGCGATCCATGCAAGCTCCGCGCGCCGACGGCGTCCGTCGGCGATGCCGCTCGGATGCCCGCGTTGTGGCGCACGGCGATTGCGGCTAATCTGAGCGGTCTGTCTTGACCGAAGCAAGCCGATACGCCCCCGCAAGAGGCAGGTGCGTTATCGGCGGCCGCGCCCCCGGGCGCGTGACACGAGCGATTCTGACGAGGCGAGAAGACAATGAGCAGTTTGCGAAGACTGGCGGCCCGACGACTGGGCCTGATCCTCATCATCTGCACGCTGGCCCCGGCCGTCGCCATCGGCTGCCGCCAGTCGGCCGAAAACAAGTCGCAGGCGAGCGGTCCGTTCAACGTCCTGCTGGTCACGCTCGACACCACGCGGGCGGACCGGCTCGGCTGCTACGGCTACGAATTCGCCCTGACGCCCGCACTGAACCGGCTCGCTCAGAACGGCGTTGTCTTCGATGACGCGTTCAGCCAGGTGCCGATGACGCTGCCGTCACACGCCACGGTGCTGACGGGGCTGTACCCGCCCGAGCACGGCCTCCGCGTCAACGGTTTGAACACGCTGGACGTCGACAAGCAGACGCTGGCGGAGATTCTGTCTGAGAACGGCTATCAGACGGGGGCGTTCGTCGCGTCGTTCACGGTCAATCATCGCAACGGCCTGAACCGCGGCTTCGAAGTCTACAGCGACGAGATGGACAACGCGTACGACCTGCCCGAGGGCGAGGAATTGAACGAATACCGCTCGGGCGATCAAGTGGCCGACGCCGCGATCGAGTGGCTCGATCAACGCGACAAGGACAAGCCGTTCTTCTGCTGGGCGCAGTTCTTCGATCCTCATATGCCGTACTACGAGCACAAGGAACTCGAGGGCACGCGCTACGCCCAATATGCCAACCAGAAGCACTACAACGCCGAGATCGCCTTCATGGACATGCAGGTCGGCAAGCTCGTGCGCTACCTGCTCAAGGAAGGCATCTCCGAAAATACGCTGATCGTCGTGTTCGGCGATCACGGCGAGAGTCTCGGCGAGCACGGCGAGCAGTCGCACTCTTTCATGGTCTACGCAACCACGCAGCACGTGCCGCTCATCTTCTCGCAGCCGGGCCGCGTCCCGGAAGGCCATCGATCGAAGGCGCTGGTCTCGTTGATCGATCTGTTCCCGACGATTCTCGACCTCGTCGGCATCACGCCGCCGGACGATCGCAACTGCCGCAGCATCGCGGCGGCGGTGATGGGGCAGGAGATCGTCTCACAATCGGCGTACTCGGAGACCCAGCATCCGTTCACGGCGAACCGCTGGAGCCCGCAATGGAGCCTGACGACGCCGGAGTGGCGCTACATACGCTCCGCGATTCCGCGGCTGTTCGATCGCCGCAAGGATCCCGCGGAGTTGAACGATCTGGCCCCCGAGATGCCGGAGAAGGTGGCCGAGCTGGAGAAGGAACTCAAGGCGATCGAGGCCCAGATGACGATTCACGAGGCGCAGGAGCTTCAGGCGACGGCGGATCAGGTCCGGCGGCTCGAAGCGCTGGGGTATGCCGCCGCCACGTCGGATTACAAGGGCGAGGGCGACGAATACAAGATGCTGAAGGACATGACCGACATGCTCCCGGTCCTCAATAAGATGCCGCAGGTCCGCGAGCTGATGCGCAAGGAGCAGTGGGAGGAGGCGATCGCCCTGTGTCGCGAACTGCGCGAGTTGTCGCCGGAGACGCCGACGCTGGTGCGTTCGCTGTCGCAGGCGCTGCTGGCGACGGGCCAGATGGACGAGGCTTTGAAGATGGCCGAGGAACTCGTCCAGATCGAGGACAAGGATCCGTCGGGATTCCTCATGGTCGGCTCGCTGCACGCGCGTCGCGGCGATATGGTGAAATCCGTGGAAGCACTCTCAGAGGCGATTGCACTTCAGAACGAATTCGAGAAAGCGCACCAGGTGATGGCGGTGATCCTGTCGCGGCGGGGCGACCTGGCCGGAGCCGCGCGACACACCAATCGCGACAAAAAGACGAACTACGAGGCCGTCGCCCATTACGATCGCGGCGTCGTGCTTGCCTCGCTGGACAGGCCGGAAGAAGCCATTGCCGCGTTTCAGCAGGCGCTGGAGATCACGCCCTTCGACGTGCTGGCGCACTACCAGCTCGCGAGGGTCTACGAGCAGTTAGGCGATCAGGAGCAGGCGCAGGTTCATCTCGCCGCGATGACGAAAATCGACCCCGAAGACCCGCGCGGGCTCTATCGCCTCGGCAGCTTCCTCGGCGTGCAGGGCAAGGCGGACGAGGCGATCAAGTATCTCAACGAGTATCTGCGTCTGCAACCGGACGACGTCGCCGCGCTGAACAACCTCGGCCTTGTCTACGCGAAGCAGAACAACGACGCCGAGGCGATCGAGGTGTATCGCAAGGCGGTGGAGATCGATCCGGACGACCACAGCGTGCGGCGAAATCTCGCGCTGGCATTGTTCAACCAGGGCGAGTTTGACGAGGCGGGCGAGCATTTCGCGGAGGCGATTCGGATCGAGCCCGACGACGCGCTGTCGCATCGCGGCTACGGCATCGCGCTGGGGCGGGCCGGCAAGTTCGCCGAGGCCCGCAGGCAGTTCTCCGACGCGATTCAACTCAACGCGATGGATCACCTGTCGCGGTATCTGCGGGCCGGCATGTTCGAGGCGGAAGGCGAGACCGCCAAGGCGCTGAAGGATTATCGCGAGGCGCTGGACATCGACCCCGAGTATTTGCAGGCGGCCAACGGCGTGGCGTGGATTCTGGCGACGGCGAAGGAGGCGGACCTGCGCGACGGGCAGGAGGCGGTTCGCCTGGGCGAATACATCAACGCGGCGACGGGCTACGGCGATGCGCGGCTGCTCGACACGCTGGCCGCGGCCTACGCCGAAGTCGGCAACTTCGACGACGCGGTCAGCACCGCCCGCAGCGCGCTGAATCTGGCTCAGCAGATGAACAGCCCGCCGCTGGTGAAGGAGATCGAGCAGCGGCTGGCGCTGTACGAGTCGAAGCGGCCATTTCGCTCGGGGTCTTGAGCCGGGCGGATCGCGCGTGATCAGTTCGTCGCGCCGCCGGGCGCCGATTGTCGCTGGATCGCGGCGTTGATCATCTCCAGCCGCGACAGCGCGGTTTCATCATCCGGGTTGATCTTCAGCACCGAGCGATAGCAGTCGGCGGCTTCTTCAAACTTGCCCTGCGCGGCGAGGGCGCTGCCGAGGTTGTACCAGCCGTTGGCGAAGTAGGGACGCATGGTGACCAGTTCGCGGTATGCCTCTTCGGCTTCCGGCGCGCGTTTCAGGTCGTAGAATGCGTTGCCGTAGAGCAGGTAGTTGTCGGGTGAATCGGGTCTGAGCTCGCGGATCGCCTCCATGCCCTCGTTGAGGTAGGCGAGTGCCTCTTCGTCGTTGCCGAGTTCCTTGGCAAGATGAAATCGCTGGATGTACTCGCCCACCGCGCGCTGGGCTGCATCTTCCTTGACCACTGCTGCAAGCAGGTTCTCGACAGGGGCGTAATCGTCCTTCAACACGATGGCCTGCGGCCGATTCAGCAGCGATTCACGCTCTTCTTCTGACAGGCTGTAGATGTAACAGTTCGGGCTGTATTCCTTGCCGAGGTCTGTCGTGTCAAACGGTTCGGGCGAGCCCATGATGATGAACGTATTCCGTCCGCCGGGATTCTGCGAGATTTCGTACCCTTCGACGAAAATGTACACGTGAGGGAAGACCTGCTTCATCGTCTTGTAGAGCGAGCCGAGCAGGAGCCCGTTGTCGTAGATTTCGATGACGTTCATCAGGTAGACGCCGTCGGGTCTGAGCAGGTTCTTCACCTTCGTCATGAACTCGAGCGTCGTGAGCTGATGCGGCACGGAGTAATCGTTGACGGCGTCGCAGTAGATGAAGTCGTACTTATCGACCGGCTCGCCCTCGGCAAGTTGCCGATTGAGGCGATCGAGATAGACGCGGCCGTCCTCGTGGATGCAGCGAACGCTGCCGTCTTCCGGAAGCCCGAACGCTTCGACCGCGGCTCTGGTCACGGCGGGGTCGATCTCGACCGCATCGGTTCGGCCCTTGGGCCAAGTCGTCGCCATCCAGCGTGGATAGACATAACCGCCGCCGCCGATCGTCAGATTGTCCACGGCCTGATCGTCATCGGTGAGCCGTTTGGTGATGGCGGCGTAGATACGCTCATAGGCGTATTGAAAGTCGCTCGGATGCTCCATGACCACGATGCTGTGGGTCAGCTTGTCCAGTCGCATCTCGCGCAGGTCGGGCTCTTTGGTGTGCTGAATGACGGCGACGTAGGAGTATTGGCTTTCGTCGCTGTAGAGCACGCGTGGATCCTTCGACTCGCGAAGGCCCAGCCGCTCGCCGACTGTTCGTGCCCACGCCGTGTCGCTGTTGGCGACGAACGCCAGGCAGGCCAGCAGCACGATCCAGACGCTCGACGTGATCTTCGCCGAGGCGATCGCCCTCCAACCGTAGAGCAGTCCGACAAAAGCCAGGATGCAGGCGACGGCCCAGATTGTCGACATCGTGCCGAACTTGGCGATGAGGTAGAAGCCCGTCAGGAAGGTGCCGACCAGGCTGCCCACGACGCCGGCGGCGTAGATGCTGCCGATGGTGCGGCCTGTCTGCCGGCCGAGATCGAGGGCCATTTTGGTGACAACGGGGCTGATCGTTCCGAGAATGCAGCAGGGGAAGAAGAAGGCAAAGAACACGTGCATCGCGACGCGCATCGGCCAGGAGAGCATCCAGAGCGACTCCCAGTCGCCCACGAGCGATTCGAGCACCGTGATCGATACCGCTGCGAAAGATGATAGCACGAACAGCAGGGCGATGGTCGGCTTGGGGCGATACTTGTCCGCCAGCCGGCCGCCGATGTAGTTGCCGAGCGCGATGCCGGCCAGAACGATGCCGATCACGGATGTCCATGTGTAGATCGACGAGCCGAGGTGGCGGGCGATCAGCCGTCCGGCGATCAACTCGATGACCATGATGCATCCGCTGGAGATAAAGACGGTCGCGTTGGGGATCATCCATGCGAGGATTCCGGAAAACGCGGGCGGTTGGGCTACGGTCGCTTTGGCGCTGGGTTGCTTGGACATTGGTTTCTTTCGGTTCGTTCAAACAGGCCCGGGCAGCGGGCGAATCAACTCGGTTGAAGGACTCTAAAGGATACTCGAATCACGGCGTCCCGGCACCGTGTCTGTCGGTGTTCCCGGACGGAGCGGCGGGGGGCGCGTCTGTGGCAGAGGACTCGCTGTCGGCCGGCTCCGACGGCCGCGGATACACGGCCACGGCACAATGTAGCGCGCCCAGCCGCCGCTGGCTCTCCGCGGTGAAGATCGGCCGGACAGGGACTTCTCCGCCCATTGCCTCGGCGAAGACTCGGGCAGCTTCGTCATCGAGTGCGGAGTAGAATCCGCCGAAGGCCGGCATCAGGTACGCCTCCGGCGTCTGGATACCGTTAATGTAGTTCAGACTTCGGGTCTCGTCCGCCAGGCTCGGCACGCGCACGATTCGCCATCCCAGCCCGGCAAGTGTGTCGATCAGCGACTGCCGATCGGCTTCGCGCCGCTGGAAGCTGCGGATGTATGCGCCGAAGACGCGGTGCGGCGGCATCTCCTGCGGCGTTGTCACATACGCGGCCAGGATGTCCAATGCCAGAAGGAATCGTTCGAAATTCGAGGCGGGCTCATCGCAATCGTCCACGCCGAACCCTGCGCACGCGCTCTCCGGAAACTGGCGTTTTGAATCGGCGAGCCGCAGAACAACGGGCGCGAGAATCTCCAGCGCCCTCGCATCGGCATTGCTGTCGAGGTGCCCTCGGATCGCCGCGGCGGTCGCCTGGCTCAGCTTGCCCGATCTTGCCAGAGCGTCGACGCCCAGCTTCAGCACAAGCCGCGCAGCGGTCCGGGAGTCGTTTACGAATGCCACGACACGGCCGTCGATGACCCGCGCCGTCACCTCAAAGTCGATATGGAACGAGACCGCCGGCAGAACCACGCATCGATCAACGCCGAATTCGATGCGGAATGCTTCAAGGACTTGAGCCTCCGAGAGCCCCAGGGCGGTATTCCGACAAATCTCCGCCTCGCCTATGAGCAGAATGCGCTGGCCTGTGGCGGGATCGTCCACGGCCATCAGGTTGCCGCCCTGGAAGATCAGCGGCGAATGGACGACGCGATGGCCCGCCGCCGCGAGGGAGTCCATGACGAACGACTCCTGGGGCACGAACTTGGTCATTTCCTCGCCGACACTGGCGTATCGCGGCGCGAGCGTTGCGATGACCTGCTGTCCATCTGGTGTTTCAATCAGGCCCGCCTTGCCGTTGTCCTGAGCCCACTGTTCGACGCGATGGGGCTCGGCGGTCATGATCAGATGGCTCGCCCTCGCCGGGGGCCAATCTGCCGTCTTCTCCTGCAACGCCTCGATTTGGGATTGCTCAATGCTGACCAGGAAGCGGGCAGAGGGGAAGGCCTCCGCGAGTTGGCGCGCGACATCGATGGCCGTGCCGTCGCCCGGGCCGGAGTACCACTTCGTCGACGGCAGTTGGAGGCGAATCGCGCCCACAGCCTCCAAGCCGTGCTCGGTGGTCACAGCAAAACCGGGATCGGACTTTTGAAACCGGAAGGGGATCGCGTTGAGGTCGTCTCTCAGGCGTTCGACGCTATCGCCGTCCCGCAGGCGCCTCAAAATGTATGCGTCAAGAGACTCGTCTTGGCTGGCCCCTGAGTTGGACGGGTCGAAACAGGCAAGCAGGTCGATCGGAAGGCCCATCATGCGAAGGGTGTCTGCACGCTCGGCCGCGTCAGAAGGCATCTTGTCGGGCCCGGCAGCCTCGATCGCCTTCGCAAGCGTGAGCGGCAGTCGATCAAAAGCGAGGCGACGGCCGACGATTTCGAAGGCCTTTCTGATCGACTCCGGCGCAGTGCCGTCCGGCGCAGCGGTCGGCCATGCCTGATGTGTATCGCTGAGGATGGGCGCTCGGAAGCCCCTCCGTTCTGGGCAGCCTTTGATAAAGGCTGCGCGGCTGATCCTCACAGCGGGCGGCGGCTCGAACACATAAACGGGGATTGCCCCGCCCGGGACATCGCCAGGACTTTGCGAGAGGGCGTTAAGCGGCCACCAAAACGCAACAACATTAACCACGGAAAAGACGAAGAGCCGTGCATTGCGACGTTTCACGGGGTTTGCAGGGAGGTCCGGCATTCAGTTTTGTCCTCCCATTGTGCAATTGCGATTAGACTTTGGGTGCCTTCTATGGCTGAGTGCAACAATTATGATAGCAATAGCGCCGATAGCGATGACGCTGAAATAGGACGAGCCAGCCTGCCCGCTTTGCTCGACGAGAGGGCCTTCGGAACCCTCTGCGGCCGACTCCTCTTCCGTTTTCGAGCGGCTGACGGCTCGTAGTTGCTGCTGCACCTGGAGCCGGATGATCCGATCGGCGACACGCCGCACGAAGTCATCGGGCAGGTTGTGTGTCTCCAGCTTGTGCGACCCCACCTCCTGTTCCAGCAAACGGCGTTGAGTTTCTGACTCCAGGCTGCCGGGTGGGATGCCGGGAGGGGCCTGGCGGCCCGGTACTTGCGCCTGTAACGCGCAGGGCCAGAGGATTAGCGCGGCCCCCAGGACAGTCAGTATGCGATCGCATTGGCGGATGATCGTGTCTCCGTCCTCAAAAAACCCGGGCCTTTACGGCCGCGCTCAGCCTCAGCATCGGCGGATCCCACCCCGACGTATTGTGTTCGCGTCGGGGGTCTCACAGGTTCGCCCAACGAAGCGGCTCGAGGGCTCGATCGCCTTTTTCAGTATCGATACGGCGAATCGGCGAGCGCCTGGCGTTTTCGTAGGCGCGACTCCGGCCGGATTCCGATGCAGGAGTTATAATTCTGTATATGCAGGCCGCAAGCCAGCGCTCCTGGAATCGAACAGTAGGATCATACCATGTCGCTCGCTCGTTGCATCCTGATCGCCGTTTTTACCGCCTCCGTAGCGGCGCTGGTTTCGCAGCCCGCACTGGGGCAGATCGATCATCGCGTGAATCGAGGCAGCGGCGGAGGCGGCGGCCGGGCCTTGGACGCCAACCCGCTCGTCGGCTCCGGCGGCTTCAATCAGGCCGGCCTGTACAACGACTACGGAGCCCGCTCGAATGCTCTGATCACCGGCAACGTCTCGGGGCTCGCGGGTTTTAAAGGCGGGTCGCCAATCCCGACCGGCAACAGCTTCCGCCTCTCGCTGCCGAGCGCCGGGCTGTCCAGTTTCCGCGGCCAATCCGTTGGCATCCCCGAACTGAGGCCGGGCAACGTGCCTCTGCCGACATACTACTACAGCCGCGAACAGACGGTGTCGGATCTCGGATACATTCGCGAGAACCTCAACGTCCCTGGCTCCTCAATGCTGCGCTCAGAGAGCACCGCGCCGCCGAACCTCTCGCAGCCGCAACAACCGGACATCTCCACTGCGGTTCCGGATCCGATCGATCTCCGGGTTAACGTGGATCGTGAGGCTCAACTCAGAGACGTCGGTGTCGTGAGATTGGAACGGCCTGTTCCGACGCGGGCACCCGAGGATTCGCTGAGAATTCGGCCGACGCCCTATGAGAACGCGATCGACTCCTCACTTTTCGGCATTCCCGATGTTCGATCCGTGGTGCCGCAGGGGTCGGACGCGGTGGACACCACGCGTGTGACCGAGTTGGCGGGACGACGCTATGCGCGCGACCGGGGCCTGGAGCAGGAGCCCCCCGGTGTCGTGCAGCCGGTCGAGACGCGCGTTCTGCCGGCTGAACCAGACCGCATGGAAACGGATCCGATCGAGGGCCGGATCGAACGCAGGCCGCAGGACATGCGTTCGACAGCCCAGGTTGCCTCCGGTTTCGAGATCGTCCAGTCGCGGCCGGGTGAGCCCCCAGAGCCGATCGAACCGAGACCCGTCGTACCGGGCGAAGTGACCATTGAAAGGCCGGCCGCCGACCGCGAGCGCGGGCTGGATCCATACCGCGACATGCCGCAGGCGATCACCGCGATTCAGCGCAGCGGCCTGGATACGGTTGGTGTCGCGACGGATCGTAGCGGGTTGCCCGCCGATATGATTCGTCCGGAAGTAGCGGCCGAGGATGAGGATACGACAGATGGAGTTGAGGCGAGAGAACGGATGCCGAACATTCGTCAGCGCACGCCAGAGGTTGCGGGCGATCTGGCCGCAAGCATCAAGTGGGCGACGGATACCCTGGCGGATCCCATAACGACATTCGCCGGAGCCTACGCCGACAAGTTCAATCAGGCGATGCTGGCGGGCGAAGCCGCACTGCGCGAAGGCCGGTATTACGATGCCGCGCGTCAGTTCGACATCGCGAACACAATCGATCCGGAAAACCCGCTGCCGCTTCTCCATCGCGGCCACGCATTGATCGCGGCGGGTGATTTCATGTCGGCGTCACGGGCCCTGCAAGCGGGCATACGGCGTTTCCCGCAGATTGCCGCCTTCAGCATCGACCTGCCGGCAATGGCGGGCAAGACGACGATTTTTGACATCCGCAGAGCCGATCTGGAGAGGAGCCTCGAGCGTTCGGAGTATTACGAACTGCGGTTCCTGCTTGGCTACCTTGAGCTGTACTCCGGTCTGCCGGACTTGGGGATCGAGAACCTCGAGAAGGCGGCCGCGGCCGCGCCGCCGGACAGCATTATCGCAGACTTCGTGAATCTCGTGCTTGGGCGGAAACCTCTACCGCCGACGGAGTGATCGTGCAAGGTTTTGCGGGGGCGAAAGTTCCGATAACTCGATAATCGTTACAATCGGATTTTTCTGCATCTTTGTTACATTTTCTCTTGACAGGTCTTCGAAAAAAGAAAGCACCAGGCGCCGCAGGGGCAATCCCGGTGCTTTCCGGAGGGGAAAGAAGCCGTGTAAAACGCCCATTTAAAGGGCTTTGGACCGAAGTCCCGTTATGATAGGATTCCTCCGTTTTTGGCTGGGCTACTATTATAGCCCCTATTCGCCGTCTGCTCTAATATTGTCGTCAGTTTCCGTCATTCGCTACAGCCGTTCCAGCCAGAATATCAGGTCACAGACTATATCGGACTCTGCTAGTCGGATCATAGCAGCTGACGTCCGCTATGGAATAGCATCTTCGCACCAAATGTAGTATACGTCCCGTAAGCCCTCGAAGTTGCCGACGATTCGACTGAGTTCCATGTTACTTCTCTTTTATCAGCACTGGGAGGGGGCTCGCGGGGGGGCAGCCGTTCGTTTGCGGAGGCCTCGCCAAGGCGGTCGCATCGGGTTGTCGTCGGATTGCGAGCGGGGTGGTTCACCTGCCGGTGGAGGGGGCGTCGGGGGGGCTGTTCCAAGACGGCCAGGGACACGGCGGCTCCGACATCACGTCCCACAGCGCCGGCTTCCAGACACGTCGGGCATGGAGCTGCGACAGCGGCGCACTACGGTTGACAGGCTACCGCAAAGCGCTAGACTTGCGGGATTGCCGATCAATGTGTCGGTTGATGCGAGTAGAGACCCCGTAGCTCAATCGGATAGAGCGCAGCCCTGCGGAGGCTGAGGTTGGTGGTTCGAATCCACTCGGGGTCGTTTCCCTGTCACAGCCGATTTCCGGCCCGAGGCGTGCACGATGCAGCGCCACCGCAGAATCCGACGCTACAATCCCGCAGACGATGAGGAGGCAGGCGATTCACGCGTCATTAGACGACATCGCGAGAAAGGTCGAGAACCAGCAGCGGCTTTCGCACGACGATGGTATGCGGCTTTTTGCTTCCCGTGACATCCATGCGATTGGCCGGCTGGCAAATCTCGTTCGCGAACGCCTTCACGGAAACGCCGCTTACTACAACGTCAATCGCCATATCAACTACACAAATTACTGCGTACTGCGCTGCAAATTCTGCTCATTCTACAGGCCTTTTGAGCGCGCGGATCGGCGCGGGCAGGCGGCGGACGTGTCGCTGCCACAGGCCGGCGAGGAGGGTCGGGACGCTTACGAGTTGGGCGTCGATGAAATCGTGGAACTTGCCCGCACGGCTCATCATGCAGGCNNACATCGTCGGCGGGCTGCATCCGGCGTTGCCGTTCGACTATTACCTCGATATGTGCAGCGCGATCCGCGATGCCTGCCCCCGCATGCACATCAAGGCATTTACTGCGATCGAGATCATTCACTTCACGCGGATCACGCGTCCTCGGCTGACGATTCGTGAGGTGCTTGA
>NPIF01001338.1_pt1 | contig 11383 bp, 9 predicted proteins | sample 8637461 | NCBI WGS metagenome assembly NPIF01 (sample SAMN07420641, study PRJNA396082) | bioreactor metagenome | isolation source: sample BR12 brine-fed electro-methanogenic bioreactor BR | place: Japan: Kochi | collected 2016-12-09
TGCCGTTTCTGACTCATCAAGGTTGACTGTCCCCGAAAGGAAAGAGGCCTCGTCCAGGCGAACCCAAGAGGAACCCAGCCCAAACGAAGAACGAGGCGGCCTCTAAGCCGCCTCGTTCCAAGAAGAAGCCCCCTTCCGGAGAGGGACGCCGCGCTAGCGGAGCGGGCTCGAAGGTGACTAGGCCGGGTGCACTGGAATTCCCCGATGATCCGACCGGCCCAGCCAAGGGTCAGGAGCTTGACCTCCTGGTGAAGGGTGAAACGAATTCGCTGCGCGCCGTTCCGCCCCCCGGAAGGGTTATGTCGTGTCTCCTCGTGGTCTCCCGCGCCCACCGTGAGCGCGGAAGTTGGGAGGCGACCCGAGGCCAAACCCCCCGTGGAGGAGGGAGTCCACGGGAGCCCCGGGCCGGCTCCGAGCTCCGGCCGCAGTGAAGGAGGTTGCGCGGCCGGGTCCCGGGTGAGTGGGAGCGCTGGGAGCCCGGTACGGCTCGAAGCGCCACTCTCGACCCATGGCTAAGAAAACACGCGCGGCAACCGCGCCCCATGCCTTTGGGACGAAACGCCACAGGGCGTGACGGGCCGCTAGTCGGTGGGGTCGTGCGCGCCTCGTGGGGTCGACGCATGGCGCGCAATGGCGGCTTCGATCCGCTCTCTGAGCGCCGCGTGGGAGGCGGGGCGGTTGCAGCGGCGGCGTGCGCTCATCGAGGCCAGCAGTGCGACGGTCTCTTCGTCCAGGTCCGGGCGGTATCGCCGAGGGTCGGGCAGGGGCGAGGCCGCGTGCTGGACGGCGGCGCTCAGCGCGTCGTGGGCGACGAAGGGCCGCTTGCCGGTCAGCATCTCGTAGAAGACGAGGCCGAGCGAGTAGAGGTCGCAGCGGAAGTCGATTCTCCGCGCTCCGAGGACGATCTCGGGAGCGACGTAGAGCGGCGTACCGGTGAGGGCGGGCCGGTTGGGCAGCGTGATTCCGTCGTCCCACGCCGTCGGTTTCGCGAGCCCGAAATCCGCCACGTGCACGCGCCCGCTCGAGTCGAGGAGGATGTTCGTCGGCTTGACGTCCCGGTGGACGATGCCCAAGGTCCAGGCAGCCTCGAGGGCGGCGGTGGATTCGAGGACGATCCGGCAGGCCTCCTCGAGTGGGAGCGGGGCGGCGGACCAGATGCGGTGGGACAGGCTCTCGCCCGCTACGTACTCCATGACGAAGAAGAGCTGGGTGTCGATCTCCCCGGATGCGAAGACACGCACGACGTTGGGGTGGTCGAGGCGCGCCATCACGCGGGCCTCGCGGAGGAAGCGGTGGCGCGCCCGGGGCTGCTCGCAGAGCTCGGGATGGAGGATCTTGATGGCGATCCGCCGGCCGAGGCGCGGGTCGCGCGCGAGGTAGACCCGGCCCATGCTCCCCTCGCCGAGTACTCGCTCCAGGACGTACCCGCCGAATTCGGCGCTTTCGCCGTTTTCGGCTGTCTTGGCAGAGTGAGGAGGAGGGCCTTCGGGAGGTCGGATGGGCAGCCCTTCGTCTCCGATCATCCTGTCTCGATCCTACGCCTCTTCATGGGCTCGGACAGCGAAAAACTGAAACGGAGTCAACGGGGCGCCCCGTCGCCGCGGGCGAGGGTGTCGGCCAGCGTCCCGGCGTCTCGGAGGCGCATGTGCGGTTCGGGGGCCAGAGCTGCGCTCAGGCAGGATTCGAGGCGAGCCCTAAGGGATGCGGGGCCGGGGAGCGCATCACGCCACGGCAGGGGTTCGTCGGCCCAGCGGAGAGGGTATCCGGGCGCGGTGGGATCGATGAGCGTGCGCTTCATGGGCGGAGCGCCCGTGACCAGCTCGGTCAGCATCACCCCGAGCGCGAAGAGGTCACCAGCGAGCGTCGGAGCGAGCGCCGCGCCGAGGGCCTCTTCGGGAGGAGCGTAGCGCGGGGGCTGACTCGGTCGGCAGAAGGTCGTGGGCTGGGCCCTCAGCCCGGCCGGTGGTCCGAGAATCGACGCGAGCTCGAGGTCCAGTAGGCAAGGTCGAACGGCACCGTCCCCCGTGACGACGCGGACGTTCGACGGCGAGAGGCGCCCGTGGATCAGCCCGCGGGCGTGAAGGCGCGCGAGCGCGCTGCACAGGAGACGGAAGAATCGGAGGCGCTCTTCGAGCAGGGGGTGTGCCACGGCCCAGCGATCGAGCGAGGGGCCGGGGATGTACTCGGAGACGAGGTAGAGCCGCCCCTCGGGGGAGCAGCCGAGCTCTCGATAGTGCGCGACGGTGGGGTCCGCTGGCGTGGAGCGCGCGCGGCAGAGGGTGCGCCATCGCTCCATCGCACTCTGGAGCTCGACTTCCCTCCGGATCAGCTTGAGCGCGAGCGGCGGGCCCTCTCCATCGACCCGACGGGCCCGGTAGACGACGCCGACGGGGCCTTCGCCCNNTTCGAAGTCTCCGAGTCGCGGGGGTGCCGAGGCCGGCGTGGTCTGTGGGCTCGCCACGGCGTCGTCGTCCGCTTCGTCCTCCACGCCAGCGAGCTCGTGCAGGCTCTCGAAGGCCCGCAGGACGCGCCCGATCTCCTGGAGCTGTGGGAGGAGTTCCCGCTCGGCGGCAGAGAGTCCTTCGGGGCTCGGCGCGTCGCCGCTCCCGTCGAGCAAGCTGTCTACCCAGCGATCGAGACCGCACGGCCGCGCGTCCATCGCCACCTCGCGGCATCGATGATACCGCTCGGGCGCGCTTCAGAGGGGCAGCTCGAGCGCGACCTCGGCGCCGCGATCCAGGTTCGTAGCCCGGGCACGTCCGCCGTGGGCTTCGGCGATGCGCGCGACGATGAAGAGCCCGAGGCCGGTCGAGCCCGCTTTGATCGACGAGTCCTTCACGGTGACGCGGGAGCGCGAGAAGGCCGCCGCCGGGTCGAAGTCGACGAAGCCAGGACCGTCGTCCCGCACACCGAGGGAGAGCTTCCCGTCACGCGACTCCGCGAACAGCGTGACCGTGCCACCGCGCGGCACGGCGGTGAGCGCATTGGCCGCGAGATTGAGGAGCGCGCGCTCGATGAGGACGCCGTCGCCTTCGAGGGGGGCGAGCTCCGAGTCCGCTTCCGTGGCGAGGTGCACACCCCGTCGAGCCGCGAGCGACTCGAGGCTCTCGGCGACGTCTTCGAGCAGGCCCGCCGCGAGGAGCACGTGGCGGTTCAGCCGGATCGGCCCCTCTTCCGCCTGGGCGGCGGTCAGAACGTTGACGAGGTAGAGGCTGAGCCGCTCGCAGGTCTCGACGACCTGGCCGAGGGCCTCGCGGGTCTCCGGCTCGTCCTGGTCTTCGGCGAGACCCTCGCAGCGGAGCTGAATACCGCCGAGGGGCGCCTTGATGTCGTGGACGACCGCTGTCAGATGGGCGAGCCGGTCCGACAGTCCTCGCGAGCGCGACACGGCGGCGTCGCGCTGGCGCTTGAGCTTCAACTCGCGCCGCATGCTGAACGCGAGGAAGGCGCCCACGGTGAAGACGACGAGCACGAATCCACCGATGCCGAAGGTCGCGATCAGCCGCAGGTAGCCGTCCCGGGCCGCGACGACGTGGCGGCGGCTCGCGGCGACGCCGATCCAGATCTCGTCCGCATCGAAGCTCCCGACGCGCATGAAGCCAATGTCGTGGTGTTCCCCGGCGAGGTCGCCGCTCTGCAGGAGCAGGCGGTCGACCTCGGTCCCCGCGGGGAGCGGGGTCTCCCCGGGAAAGCTGGAGTGAGCGAGGTGGCTCCCGAGGAAGATCGGGACTGGCTGGCCGAGGTCTTCCGTCAACTCGTGGAGGAACAGCCGGCCCACCGGGATGGCAGCGCGAACGAGGCCGATTTGGCGGCCGGAGCGATAGACCGGGCGGCTCATCAGGGCAGTGAGATCGCCGGCGACGATGTCGGCGTGGATGCGGTGCCCGTCTTCCGCGAAGCCCCCACCGCTGCGACCGAACGCGAGCGTGGCGAGCGGACTCGACCACGCGAACGGGAGGCCGCGCTCGTCGTAGACGACGACGTGGCCGCTGCCGAGGCTGTCCTGGAGACGGCGGATCGCAGCGAATGCGCGCGAGCTGTTGTGCTCTCTCAGCGCGTCACCGAGCGGCTGCGACTCGGCCAGGCCGCTGACGAGAAGCTCGCCCCTGTCGACGCGGCGCCGCATCAGCGCCTCGGCGAATTCGGCCGAGCGCTTCATGGTCTGGAGTTGCCCTTCGTCGAGTCGTTGCAGCTCGAGGCGCCACGAGAGCCAGAGCACCCCGGTCAGGGCGACGGTGACGGCGAGGCCGACGACGAGGAGCAGGACGAACGAGAAGCGCAGTGTCAGGCGCTGTCCGCGATCGAGTGTCTCCCCGCCTGGTGCACGCGAGACGCTCACAGGGAGCCCTCCCCGGGGCTCTTCTGATACTGCGCGAGCTTGCGGTAGAGCGTCGCGAGCGAGATCCCGAGGCGCTGCGCCGTCTCGCGTTTGTTCTGATCGGTCTCGTCCATCGCGCGCAGGATGAGCTGCCGCTCGGCCTCCTCGAGCGTGATGTCGGCCGGGAAGCTCAGCCCGTCGTCCGCGGGCGGGCTCCCACCCTGGACCGTGAGCGGCAGGTCACCGACTCCGATCTCGGGGCCCTCGGCGAGTGCGACCGCGCGTTCGATCGCGTTCTGCAGCTCGCGGACGTTTCCTGGCCAGCGGTGGGCGAGCAGGGCATCGCGCGCCTCGTTCGTGAAGCCTTCGAGGTCGGTGCGGGCCGCTTGCTCTTCGGCCTGGCCGAGGAAGAAACGTGCGAGGAGCAGGATGTCGTCGCCGCGCTGTCGCAGCGGCGGAACCCTCAGCGCGATGACGTTGAGCCGGTAGTAGAGGTCCTCTCTGAACCGGCCTTCGGCGACTTCGATCTCGAGATCGCGCAGGGTTGCGGCGATCACGCGCACGTCGACCTTGCGCGTCTGCGCGTCGCCAACGCGCTGGATCTCGTGGCTCTGGAGCGCGCGGAGCAACTTGACCTGGACGGTCGGCGAGATCTCCCCAATCTCGTCGAGGAAGAGGGTGCCGCCGTCCGCCTGCTCGAAGACTCCGCGTTTGTCCTTGATCGCGCCCGTGAAAGCACCGCGCACGTGCCCGAAGAGTTCGGATTCGAGGAGCGACTCTGGGATCGCCGCGCAGTGCACTTTGACGAGCGGACGTTCTGCGCGCGGGCTCAGCTCGTGGATCGCGTCGGCGATCACCTCCTTGCCGCAGCCGGTCTCGCCTCCGAGCAGCACGGTGCTCGGGCTCGGTGCGACCTTCTCGACCTCGCGGAGCACGGCTTCGAAAGCTGGCGAGCTCCCGATGACCCGGTCGAGCTGGCGTCGTCCGCGCAGCGCTTGGCGCAAACGCCGGTTCTCGGCGGCGAGCTCGTGCTGGCTGAGCGCGAGGGCGACGGCCTTGCGAAGCGCGCGGGCGCGTGGTGGCTTGACCAGGACATCGACCACGCCGTGTTTCATCAACTGGACGGCGTCCTCGACTGTCGCTTGGCCGGAGACGACGAGGAATGTCGTGTCCGGGGAGAGCTCACGGAGCGCGAGGACGAACTCGAGTCCGTTCATCCCGGGCATCGCGAAGTCGGTCACCGCGACGGCGGGCGGGTCGATCCGCCCCGCCTCGAGCGCGGCGCGCGGGTCAGTGAACACCTCGAGGGTGTGCCCCTCCTTGGCGAGCGCCGCCGCGATGCCTTCACCGGTGACTTGATCGTCGTCGAGAACGAATACCCTGGCCATGCCTTCCCTTCGTCGCGATGTGCCGCGTCATTCTACTTCCTACCGCTCGGGCTCCCAGTGTCCCGAACCGGAACTTCCTCGTTGCCGTGACGACACCCCCGTGGGGCATCGTCAACAGAACTCCGCGTGGACGCGAGTGAGGCCAGGCGCGTTCGCCGTGGGGAGAGGCTCGTCCGACGACGTCGGATCCGGCGAGCGAGCACCTGGACGGAACCGATCTTGGACAAGAGTGGGGTCGACTCAAGCCTTGAAGAGATCTGCGAGCTTCGCTGCCAGCTCCTGCGCCCCATAGGGCTTCTGGATGAAGGCAGCGGGGCCTCGCTCGGCGATGTCGTGGGTCACGTCTTCCTCATCGTAGCCACTGGTGAGAATGACTGGCACGTCCTCCCGAATGCGTCGCATGGCCCGGAGCGCCTCCATGCCGTCCATGTGCGGCATGGTCAGATCGAGCAGGACAACGGACACTTCCTCGTGGTGGTCGTTGAACAGTTCGACGGCATTGCGCCCGTCCACCGCGAGAAGAACCCGGTAGCCCAAGCGTTCGAGCATGCGCCGGCCCAAGGAGCGAATGGCCTCCTCGTCGTCGGCCAAGAGGGCGGTTCCCTCTCCGGCTACGGCGGACTCCGGAACCCTGGCCGCGGTCTCCGTGGCGTGGGTCTTCTCCGAAGCGGGGAGCAGGACCTTGATCGACGTTCCCTCCCCCTCCGTGGAGTCGATCTCGATGGCTCCTTCGTGACCACGGATGATGCCGAGCACGGCCGCCATTCCCAGACCGCGTCCCGTGAGCTTCGTGGTGAAGAACGGGTCGAAGAGCCGCCGCTTGGTCTTCTCGCTCATGCCGCAGCCCGTGTCGCTCACCTCGACATAGGTGTAGTCGCCGGGCCGCAACTCCCGGCCGAGTCTGATCTCCTCCAGATACTCGAGGTCGCAGTAGTGGGAACCCGTGCTGACCGAGATGACGCCGCTTTCACCTTCAAGCGCGTCGGAGGCGTTGGTGATCAGGTTGAGGATCACTTGCCCGATCTGCGATGAGTCGGCTCGGACCGGAGGAATATCCCGGTGGAGCTCGTACTCGATGACCGCCTTCTTGGAGATCGAGACCTCGAGCATGTGACCAATCTCCTCGACCGCGTGGCTGAGGTCGAGGGTCTCGATCGTGAACCGACCACGCCCCGAGTAAGCCAGCATCTGCCGACAGAGCTCGGCTGCGCGATTGGTCGCGGTCTCGATCGCGACCACGCTCTCGCGGGCAGGCTCCGAGGGAGACAGGTCTTCCAGTGCGAGGCTGGTGTTGCCCAAGATGGTCATCAGGATGTTGTTGAAGTCGTGGGCGATGCCTCCCGCCAGGATGCCTAAGCTCTCCAGACGCTGCGTATCCTGGATCTTGGCCTCGAACACACGCCGTTCCTCGAGGAGCCGCTCGCGCTCCGAGGAGTCGAACACCATCGCGACGAGAACGTCGCGGTCGCCGAACTCGGCGCACTGCAGATCGACATCGACGGGATAGGTCGAGCCGTCCTTCCTGGTGTGCTGCGTCTGATACCGCAGGCGCGCCCTCTCGCCAGACTTCAACGTCGAGATCGACTCCCGGAACTCCTCGCTGGTTCGTTTCCTCTGGATATCCACGAGGGTCAGCGTATCGAGCTGCTGCTGGGTATAGCCGAGATTCTCGCGGCCACCGCGGTTCACCTGCAGGAAACGCAGCGTCTCGCCATCCACGATGTACGCCTCGTTCAGCGACCCATCGATGATGCGCCCGAGACTCCGGACTCGGTCCTCGGCCAACTCCCGCTCTCGAATCTCGGCGTGCAGCGTCTCGATGGATGTCGTCGACCGCTCCAGGTCGGCGGCCATGTCGTTGATCGACCGGGCGAGCAATCCGATCTCGTCGCTACGGTCGAGCCGGATCCTCTGGTCTAAGCGTCCCGCGGCGAGTTGGACGATGCCTTCCGTCACCACGGTCAGCGGCTGGGTGATCCGCCGTGCGATCAGGACTGCGATGAGAATGCTGGTGAGCACGAGAGCGAACAGCGCGGCGATTGTCCCAACGAAAGCGCGACGGTCGATGGAGAGAGCTTCGGCGTAGAACTCGTCCGCTTTGAGCGAAGCGAAGTCGCTCATGACCGTGTTGAGCTTCTGCATGGACTCGACGTGATCGGCGCCCTCGGCCTGGGTGATGGCAGCGGCTTGTTCGAAACGACCGCTCCTGGCCAACTCGAAGACTCGTTCGCGGATCGGCCGCCACTCGACGAAAGCCGTGCGCGCTCTTTCGATGTTGGACTTGTCGCCAAGGAACCGCTGGTCAATCAGTGCGTAGCGCTCGAGGACGCGTTGCTCGTCTGTGTCGACCCGCTCGCGAAGAACGGCCAAGCGTGTCTCGTCCCGGGTCAGGACCACGTCTTTCATGTTGCGATGCATGGCGAGAATCGACGACCGTATGTCGCGCACTGCGTTGCTCACGGTCAGAGGATGGTGGTAGAGATCGCGTGTCACGTCCGACTGTTCGCGCATCGCCGCGATGGCAAAAACGCCCATCACCGCCGTGATCAACGTGAGGAGTCCGAAGCCAATCATCAGACGTGACCGGATGGACAGGCCTATCGATCTCATCTTCGGCTCCTGGTGCGGCGGGCCAGTGAACGCCGACTTGGTCAGTAGGCATTCGGACGCGGAGCTTACCAGTCTCGCCGACGAGCCATCAACGCGCGGAGGGCGAGCCGAAGTGGGGACTCCTCTCTTCCGCGATCCCGTCTGCCCCCACTGGGGCACGCCGCCTTCGACGATGCGAGCGCGTGCCTGCCATCGCTTCACGGACCGGGTAATCGCCCCCGTTGCTTTTCGCCTGGGACTTCCCCTCAGGAGTCCAAGCCGGGGGCGCGCGCCTCGCGAGCGAGCTCTCCCGCGAAGCGAGCGAGTAGCGCATGGCGTCGCCGGGCCTCCTCGCGCGCGGCGGGGAGGTGCATCCCCTCGGCGAGGCGAAGCAGCTTGAGCGCGAAGTGATCGAGGGCCCAGTGGCGGTCGTCGAGGGTGCGCCCTTCGGTGCCATCCGGATCCTCGGGGTGGTGGAACCCTTGCTCGCGGTCGGGCCTCGCCATCGACTGCGCGCAGGCGAACACGCGCGCGATGCCGTGCGCCCCGATCGCGTCGAGCCGGTCCGCGTCCTGGAGCACGGCGTCGAGGGGCGAAGACGGGGGCAGTCCGCGCGACCAGCTCGAGCGGCGCACCGCTTCGCCGATCGCGTCGATCTCCGCCCCTTCGTAACCCGCGGCCTCGAGGAGCGGCCGGGCCGCGCCGGCGGAGCGCTCTCCTCCGAGCGGGCGGGCAGCGTCGTCCTTCGGGATCTGGATCAGGTCGTGGACGAGCGCAGCGGCCCCGGCCAGGTCGGGGTTGGCGCCCGCGCCGGGCGCGAGGTGCAGCGCCCATACGTAGACGCGGAGTACGTGCGCGGCGTCGTGAGCGAGCTCGTCTTTCGGGAGCTTCGGCTCGATCGCGCTCCAGAGGAGCGCGTGGCGGGGGAAGGCGGGGTTGATCTTGGACACGGGCTCCTCCGTGGGGAGGGCCGATCATGCCGCTTCGCCGTCACGTCCGCGACGGGGCCCTACTTCGGAGGCTTGCCTCCGCCATTGTTTCCACCACCGTTGTTCCCACCGCCATTGTTCCCGCCGCCATTGCCTCCACCGGGGTCGAGGTTGCGGTTGGCGAAGACCGCGTAGCCTGGGTCGTCGCCGTCGGAGGCGATGTGGGGCGCTCCCTCGTCCTCGATGTAGACGTAGCGCGCGAGGTGTTTGTGGTCGTGTTTGCAGATGATGACGAACTTGATGTCGCGTTCCGTGCGGGTCGAGTTGCCGGGGTTGCCTTCGTCGTATCCGTCCAGATCGTTGCCGTGACCGTTGTTGGCGTCCTCACTGTCCGGGACGTAGACGTAGGGGCCCGGGACTCGGCCGTTCCAACCGTTCGCCCAGACTTGGTCCGCGGTAGGGATGGCGCCGTTGTCACCGAGCATTGCGAAGGCCGTGCTCTGGATCGAGCGCATCTCCGACTTGCAGCGCGCGAGGCGGGCGACGTCGAGCTTGTCGCGCACCTGCACGCCGACCATCATCGAGAGGATCGCGATGATGCCGACGGTCAGCAGGACCTCGATGAGAGTGAAGCCGCTCTCGGCATGCGAACGCCGAGGGGTTTCGGGAGCGAAGGCTTGGGATCGAGAGGTGTTGGTCATGGTGGCCGCCTGTTCTGTTTACGTTGGTGTACGGCAACGCCGCACGCGGCAGTGACCACGTCTCCTCTCGAAGGTAGTATCGGTTTGGCCTAGTTTTAACGCAAGGTCACCAAGCGTTGAGCCCGACGGCTGGTGAGCTAGTGAGGAGCATGGAGTCTCATGGCGAGCAAGAGCGGACAACGGACATTATTTCCGGCGAACGCCGCGCGTTGCGGTCTCGTTATCGCGCTGCTTCTGGCGAGCGCGCTGGGCACCGGCTGCGTGTGGTTCGCCGCCGGGGCAGCGGCGGGGGCGGTCGGAGCGACGGCCGCGCAGGATGAGGAGCGGGACGCCGGAGACGTCGTCTCCGACTCGGTGCTGCTCACCCGTGTCAAGAGCGCGCTCGTTGCCAGCCGCAAGGTCCACGGGCAGCGCGTGCACGTCAAGGTGCGTCTGCGCGTCGTCACGTTGACCGGCATGCTGCCAACCGAAGCGGAGGTCACCGAGGCCGTGCGCATCGCGAACGCGGTCGACGGCGTCGAGAAGGTCGTCTCCAAGCTGCAGGTCGAGCGGTAGCTCTACATCGAGCGCCTGTACTGCCCTCCGATCTCGTAGAGCGCTTGGCTGAGCTGGCCGAGCGTGCAGACCCGCGCCGCCTTCATCAGTTCGGCGAAGATGTTGCCGCCGGAGAGCGCCGCGCGGCGTAGCGCCGCGATCGCGGTCTCGGCTTCGGCGGCGTGCCGGGTGCGCAAGGTGTCGACCTGCTCGACCTGGGAGCGGCGCTCCTCTTCGGTGGAGCGGATCAGCTCGGTCTCGACGACACCCTCGTCCGCGTGCGGATTCTGGAATGTGTTGACCCCGACGATCGGCAGTCCCCCGGAGTGCTTGAGCAGCTCGTAGTGCATGCTCTCTTCCTGGATCTTGCCGCGCTGGTACATCGTCTCCATCGCGCCGAGGACCCCGCCGCGTTCGCTGAGACGCTGGAACTCGTCGAGCACCGCCTCTTCGACGAGCTCGGTGACGACGTCGACGATGTAAGCGCCCTGGAGCGGGTTCTCGTTCTTCGCCCAGCCGAGCTCGCGGTTGATGATGAGCTGGATCGCCAGCGCGCGGCGCACCGACTCCTCGGTCGGNNGCCTCGTCGTAGGCGTTGGTGTGGAGGCTGTTGCAGTTGTCCGCGATCGCGTAGAGCGCCTGGAGCGTCGTACGGATGTCGTTGAAGTCGATCTCCTGCGCGTGCAGCGAGCGCCCGCTCGTCTGGATGTGGTACTTGAGCTTCTGTGAGCGCTCCTTCGCGCCGTAGAGATCACGCAGCGCTACGGCCCAGATGCGGCGCGCGACGCGGCCGATCACGGAGTACTCCATGTCGACGCCGTTGCTGAAGAAGAAAGAGAGGTTGGGCGCGAAGGCGTCGATGTCCATGCCGCGGGCGCGGTAGTACTCGACGAAGGTGAAACCGTTGGCGAGCGTGAAGGCGAG
>NPIF01003288.1_pt2 | contig 11379 bp, 10 predicted proteins | sample 8637461 | NCBI WGS metagenome assembly NPIF01 (sample SAMN07420641, study PRJNA396082) | bioreactor metagenome | isolation source: sample BR12 brine-fed electro-methanogenic bioreactor BR | place: Japan: Kochi | collected 2016-12-09
TGCTCTACCAACTGAGCTACCTACCCGTTGGCTGCCGCGATTGACGGCCGAAATCGATTCGGCAGCACTCTCGCGGAACGCGGAATTATGGACGATCTCGGCGGGCCATGCAAGGGCTTCGCGTCCCCTCCTCGCGATGGTTCCGCACACCTTCGTCAGGGCTTCGCCGCCGCCCCCACAGCGGATTTCGCACTTCGGTGCCGACCTCAACTCCGCCGGTCCGGTCCCGCATTGGTCAGCACGACGCGACCGGTAACCTGCCGGCCGGCGTCGTCAATATCAACTTCCACATGTCCGGCCGTCGTATCGGGCAGGCAATACCCTGCCACGAATTCGTTGATGGCGAGCCGTTGTCGGGCGATGCCTCCCGGTGGGAACAGGGCCTGTTGCAGCCCAGCGCGCCATCCGTGCGGCATGCCGTCCGAACCGAACAGCAGATCTTCACCCGGCACGAATCCGGCCTGATCGATCAGCATCCGGAAGGGGTTGTTCATCTCGGCGTAGCCCGGCGGCAGGCGATCGACATAATCCACGGAGTCGGCGGAGAAGTTGGGCTGCATGCACAGTGTGATTCCCAGTCGTTTGGCCTTTCGCGCCGTTGTCTCGCGGATGAACTGAGCGTGCTCGATCCGAATCGCCCCTCCGGCCGACGGACCGATCGCTTCCACGATAGAAACGACCTGATCAATCGCGCGGTCGCCGATGGCATGAATGGCAAGCGGCTTATCCTGCCCGAGGTACCGCCCGATGCAGTCCCGCAGCTCGTCCGTTCCATGCATCAGCATGCCCTGATCGCTGCTGTTACGATACGGCTCTTGAAGCGCGGCCGTCCGCGTGCCGATCGCGCCGTCTGTGAAGAGCTTGATTCCGTGGATGCGATTCTGAACCGAATCACAAAACGTTTCGTATTGATCGGGCGCGGCCCACAATCGCGTTCTGTGGGCGAGCCCGGCATCCTCGAAGAGCGCAATCTCGTTCTCATCGACGAGCAGCATTTCTTCCGCGTAGAAGACGCCGTGTTCCTCCAGCAGCCAGCGATAAAACGCCTGCAAGCGCTCGACGGATGCGCCCTCGGTGGCGAAGAGGTTCAACACCGGCCGCAGATTGTGCTCGACCCAGTTCTGGTCGGTCAGGTTTTGTGCAAACTCGGGACCGCGCCGGCTCAACAAAGCCAGCCCCGCGTCATTGACGATCAGGCCGTGGAGAGACAGGTTGAAGACGACAAGCGGCGGAAGATCGTCGAAGTCTTCCTTGCGCAACGAATACCGCCCGCTGTTCCAGCCATAGGCGATCGTCCAGCCCGATGAGTGACGCTTCGCATGTTCGCGAATCCCCTGGATCGCGCGATCGCGAAGTCCGTCGGGCTCCTCCGGCAGACCCGCTGCCTGTTCAGTCAGGTTGATGCCCGCCCTGAAGGCAGCGTAGAGAAGCGGATGCGTGTGCCAATCTCNNAGAAGCGGAATTGAATACGTTTGTCGGTCCATGCGCCTTGCCACCTTCTGCACGATCCACAGCCGAAACCAATCGCCTTACCTTAACGGCAAGAGCGTGGTTTGGCAGCCGATTGCGAAGGGACAATGGCACATCAGAAAACGCACGGGGGCTGATCCGTCCCATGCGCGGACGTGCGAAAGGCTTCGGCCCGGCGGGCGGCCCGGGCGTGAAACTCGCTTTCCCCGGCGCCAATGCTGCGGCGCATACGATGGCGGCCGTCTGCGATGGCATCGCCCGATTTGTGCGCGTGACCGCCTCCCCCGCCGCGCGGTCTCTTGGGATCCTCGTTGCCGCGATCCGGCTGAGGCCGCGTCGTCGAATTCCGCACCGCGATGCCGGGTTCGCTCGTCGCTCTGGGCGATATGCTCACATCAGCCTGTGCCGAATCTCCGGAGGCTGGAACACCGTCCGGCGGCGCGGCCTGCGGTGCCAGATACCGGATTCCATGCTCCGTGGTGACTGCTCGGGCGCATACTTCTGGGGATAGATAGGTGCGAGCGGCACCGATAGCGCGGACCGCCTCCGGCAGACAATGCGGCAAATCCTGTCGCCCGATCAGACCTGCGAACAAGCCCGCGGGATCGGCGTTCTGCCACGGGCCGATCTGCGTGCTCTCAATCAGCAGCAGCCGGCAGGCCGGTCGCAGTGATCGCGCCAGCTTCGCGAACGCCAGCACCGATTCGAGCGGGAAGTCGCCATCGACCACGATGACATCCAGTTCGTTTTTGCGCAGACAGGTCTCGGCCTGCGCGATCCCGACCGCATGGACATGTACTACAAAACCGTCGTCACAGGAGAGCTGAGCTCGCAGCCCCTCCAGCAACCCTTCGTGCCTTCCGACCAGCAAGACGCGAATTGCCATGAATCCTTCCCAGTGGACACCGGACTCGATGTCGGTTTTCCGTCGCGGGCACACCACCCTTGCCATGTTCCCCCCATACGACTTCCCTTTTACATGCGATCTAACGCAGATTCGGGCGCAAAAAAACAAGGTGATCAGATACGCGCGGTGCAACGACAAGCCACAGAATCTGCTTGCCGGATGCCACGGCGCGACGTCTTCTTGTGCCGAAGGCGATACAGGAATGTGGATTGATTGCGCTGAGCGATGCGAAATGTGGGTGTTTTGCGAAAAGATAGCCAGCTCTTTTGATGCGCCGCATCAGCCGCCGGGCAGGGCCGCTGTGATTATTAAGATTCCGTTATCGCGATGGCGGGCGTTTCTCCAGTAAGAGCGAGGCCGCGTTGGTGAAGACCTCATCCCCCATTCCGCAGGCCCGTGCAATCAGCAGGCTGCGTTCGATCCAGGATTCTTCGGCTGCGATCCTGCGGCGCGTCGCCGCGTCGATGCGATTCCAGAAAGCGCCGAGAAAAACAGGGATTGGATAGTCGCTGCCCCACAAGAGGCGGGCGTGCAGTTCATGTCTGTCCGCCAGCCGCCGCAGCCAGGGCGTGCGGCCCGGCGCGCTGAGCGCTGAAATGTCGGCATAGAGCGGTGCATCGGCGAACTCGCCCAGCATCGCTTCGACGAGCGCGTTGTGCCCCTTGCGGCTCTGCCAGATGAACGACGGCGTACCGACGTGGGCCACGATCGTGGTCGGCATCCGGCCCTCCTCGCGCAGGCGCCTGAGCACACCAAGCAACGGAATCGGGCTCTCAAATTCCATGTGTTGCCGGGCCAGCGACATCTCGCCGCCATAGTGAATCAGCATCGGCAGATCCAACTCGGCGGCGCGACGCAGGAACGCAACACTCCTCGCATCCTCGATGTTGATGTTCTGATGAATCGGCAGCCATTTGACCAGCACCGCCCCGCCGGCAGCTGTTTCTTCGACGAGTTCGCATGCGTCGCGGCCGCCGTGTTTTCGATACGGATGAATTGAGGCACCAAAGAGGTATCGATCAGGTCGCGCTGCGCACATTGCGTGGACCAGACTGTTTGACGCATAGAGATCGCTGCCGATGCGCTGACGCCGCTGAGCGATGCCGACAACCTGCCCGGCATCGTCGTGGTATTCGTCAAAGGCCAATAGCACCAGCCGATCCACGCTCCGAGCCTGAGAGAAATGCCGCTCGTTGACGCGTTCGATCGCCGCGTCCAGTGCGTCGCCTCGATCCAGGGCCCGCGGCACACCCAGCCAGCGGCGCACAAAGTACCACGCAAAACGCCCCAGCAGGCGAGGCGACAAGTAACTGTCGTAGCCGCTCGTGCCGATCGCGCCCCTTGGCTCGAATGAAAAGCGCGGGATCGACTCCGACACACGCCGGGCACTCAATCCCACATGACAATGGACATCGATCACCATAAACCGGCCCGCCTCCCTGCCGATGATGAAACGGCCGCCACGCGAACACGCCTTGCAACTATAATGCATGTCATGCCAGGCGTGGACGGTGAAATGCGATGTGACCTGCTCATCATCGGCTCAGGCTTCGGTGGAGCCGTCTGTGCCTTGCGCGCNNTGCCTACGACGAATTGGCGCAGGGCCGTCTGCCCGCATTTCATGGTGCAAAGCAGCCGGGATTGATCGAGTTCCATCGTACGAGCGGGCTGGTCGCCTTCGACGGCAGTGCCGTCGGCGGCACGTCGCATCTCTACACGGCGGTCACGCTGCCCGCGCCGGCTGAGGTCTTCGACGAACGCTGGCCCGTCGGTCTCAATCTGCAAACGCTCGAACCGTACTACAGCCGGGTGCGCGAGATGATCGCGCCCTGTGAGATGCCCGGCACGTTGCCGCGCATGGAGGCGCTCGAATCGATCGCGCCGCAGGTCGGCGGGAGATTCACGCAACTGCCGCTGTCGATGACATGGCCCGCGCAACCGACGGTGATGAACGCCAATCCCTCACCGAACGGCGTCTATCACGAACTCGCGACATGGCTCCGCGGCGGCCGCGCTGCCCGGAAACGCACCGTCGCCGACAACTACCTGCAAGCGGCCGAAGAACGCGGCGCAGTGATCCTGCCGCTGCACGAGGCGCAGCGAATCGAAGTCCGCGATGGGCAATACAGTGTCGCATGCCGGCGATGGATGGGCTCGTCCTGGGCATCGCGTGAGTTCAGCGCACCGCGCGTCTTGCTGGCGGCCGGAACGATCGGCACCGTGCGGCTGCTGCTGAATTGTCGCAATGTGTTTGTCACGCTACCCGGAATCAGTCCGAAGCTGGGTGAACGGTTCTCGACAAACGGCGACTTTGGAGCGTTGCTCATCGACCCGAAGGAACGCCTGCCCTTGGATTCCGGGCCGCCGGTGACGTCGTGGATCGATCTGTGGGATCGCGATCGCATGTACGTCATGGAGACCGGCGTGATTCCCTATGACACCGGCAGCCTCGCAGGCATCCTCAGTCCGGCCAGGTGGCTCCGCGGCATGAAGCTGACGCCCGCGAAACGTTGCGTCTGGTCGCTCGGCGTGATGGGACATGACAACGCTCCCGGCACGCTGCGACTCAGCCGGCGCAATAAGCTGATCCATCGTTTTGACGCGCGGCGCGGCCTGCGCTATCGACGCCGGGTCATGGAAAACCTGAAGGCGATCGCGGAGGCGGCTGGAGCAAAGCTGCTGGCGCCGCCGGAGATCGTTGTCCGCCGCCTGCCGATCACCGTTCATCCGATCGGCGGCGCGATCATGGCGGATTCGCCGGAACTGGGCGTGGTCGACGGGCGCGGCGAGGTCTTCGGTCACCCCGGCCTGTTCGTGGCCGATGGAAGCATCATACCGACGGCAACAGGCGTGCCGCCGTCGATGACGATCGCAGCAATGGCCGAGCGGATTGCGGAGCAACTCGTGCGCACATGCTGATCAAACCCCTCAACTCGCTTTGCTTGTTTGAGGCGTACCCCGCGCTGCGCCAGGCCTTGCCGTGGACGCCGATTGGCCGGTGGCCGACGCCAGTGACAGAGGCGCGACACTTCGCGGAGCGACACGGGCTGCGGCAATTGATCGTTAAACGAGAGGATCTCTCACATCCCGAGTGCGGCGGCAACAAGGTGCGCGGGCTCGAGTTTCTGCTGGCCGACGCGCAGCGACGCGGGGCGGAGACGCTCATCACGTACGGCGTGACCGGCAGCCACCACATCTGCCGAACGGCATGGCATGCGGCGCGGCTGGGGATGCGGACCGTCGCGATCGTCATCAAACAGCCCCATGCGCCTTATGTGGACGATCACCTGGCAATCGCACGGCGGATCGGCGCGGATTACAGGCGGGCATGGCTCCTGACGTTGCCCCCAAAACTGGCATGGCAGATCCTGTGGCCGCGACGGCGCGAGGATCGACACGCGGCGTACTTTGTACCCGCCGGAGGAACCACGCCGCTGTCTTGCATGGGGCATGTCAACGCGGGCCTTGAGCTGGCTGAGCAGGTCCGCAGCGGCGTTATGCCCGAGCCGGATCATGTGTACGTCGCACTTGGGAGTCTCGGCACGGCGGCGGGGCTGCTCGTCGGGCTGCGGCTGGCGGGAATGAGAACACACATTGTCGGCGTTGTGACGTCGCATCGCTGGTACGCCACTGTGGGCCGTTGGCTGCGGGTCGCGCGGCGCGTACATGCGATGATGCGCCGGCTCGATGATCGCGTAGCGGACATCCAGCTCGACAGGCGATCCGTCAGTGTCATACGAACGGCACTCGGCCGAGGATATGCGCACAAAACGGATGAATCCGTGCGGCTTGCAGAGGCCTTCGAGGCAAACGAGGGCATCCCGCTCGACACGACGTACACAGCCAAGGCCCTGCACGGCATGATGCAGATGATCGACGCGCGCGGCACGCGCGACGCGGTGCATCTGTTCTGGAACACGTATCACAGAATGAAGCCGTGAGACCCGGTTCTTCTAGCCGTGATCATTCGCCTTGCGACGCGGGCAGCGTAAGAATGAACGTCGCCCCCTTGCCGAATTCGCTTCGCACCTCGATTGACCCGCCCTGCTCTTCCATCAATTGCCGGCAGATATGCAGACCGAGACCGATGCCGTGACGATCGCGCTTGTTCTCGTGCCCCTTCGTACTGAAGAACGGCTCGAAGATGCACTCGATGTGTTCGGGCTTGATGCCCGGGCCGTTGTCGGCGATCTCGATCACAACCTTGCCCTCGTCAGTTCGCATCGCTCCGATCCGCAACTGCCCCGCACGGCCCAGCATCGCCTGCCGCGCGTTGATGACGAGATTGAACAACACCTGCTGCAACGAGCCGGCGGTGGCGCGAGCCTTCAAGTCCTGCGGTACGTCAATCGTCAGCGCGATGTTGTCCTTGTCGAGATCGCGGCCGAGGCATTCGACCGCATCGCTGACAAGCGGATGAAGCAGCGTATCGACGGGCCCCATCTGATCGTCGACGGCCATTCCGAGATACTTGCCGCACAGCCGCGTCATGCGTTGGGCGTTCTGGTGGGTTTTTTCGACCGCCGTGCGCAGGAGGTCGGTGTCCCCGCGTTGAAGGGCGTAGCCGCAATAGCTGACGATCGGCGTCAGGATGTTGTTGAATTCGTGGGCCAGCATCGTGGAGATCGTGCCCAGCGTCGCCAGCCGCTGAAGCTGTTCAACCTGCCTCTGCAGCAGCCCCATTCGCTGCTCCAGCCCGTCGAGGTGGGCGACGAGGTCCGTCTGCATGGCCGCATGGTTGATGTTGGGATCGGATTCGGGGAGCATGTTGTCTCGATTCAGTCGGATCAGGATAACCGACGGATGTATCGGCAGTCGTCGTGGCCCGGCTTGATCGGCTCCGGTCGGCGACGAAGACGCGATCGGCAATAATTGCGAGCAACGCGGATGGATCTGCAAACCCGACTCGACACCCTGCTTTCGGCCGCAGAGGAGATCGGCCTCTCTCTGCGGCGGGAGTCGCTCGGCGGCGAGGGCGGCGGTTTCTGCGTGCTGCGCGGGCAGCGCGTCCTGTTTATCGATACGATGGCCGATCTGAGCACGCGATATGAACGCACCCTGGCCGCGCTCGCACCGCTGCCGGAACTGGAGCAGAAGTACCTGCCGCCGGAAATTCGCGACGACCTTGACGAACTGCGGCAACCGCCCGAGTGAGGCCTCGCCGGACCGGACGACAACCTGGAGCTGACACCATGACGCTGATGATGACAATCTCGGGCGTGCGCGGCCTGATCGGGCAAACGATGACACCGACCCTGGCGGCGGAACTCGGGCTGGCGTTCGGCTCGCATCTCGGGAGCGGAACGGTCGTGATCGGCCGGGATTCGCGGCCGAGCGGGCCGATGGTTGCCGAGGCCCTGACGAGCGGCCTTCTCGCCGCCGGCTGCGATGTCGTCGACCTCGGCGTCGTTTCAACGCCGAGCGTGGGCGTCATGGTGAAGGAACTCCGCGGCGCGGGCGGCGTCGTCATCACCGCCAGCCACAACCCGATCATCTGGAACGGTATCAAGTTCCTCACGCCCGACGGCTTCGCCCCGCCGCCTGACGAGGCGGAAGCGATCCTGAACCGCTATCGCAGTCGTGATTTCACGCTGGTCGACGTTGAACGCATCGGCCGTCTCGATCGCGATGAGCGAACCAACGATATTCACGTCGCACGCGTGCTGGAGGCGATCGATGTCGAGGCCATTCGCAAGCGAGCGTTCAAGGTCGTGCTCGACAGCGTCAACGGCGCCGGCGGCAGCGGTGGCCACCTTCTCCTCGACAAGCTCGGCTGCAACGTCATTCACATCAACGCCGAACCGAACGGCCGATTTGCGCACACGCCGGAGCCGACGGCGGAGAATCTCGGCGGCCTGTGTGACGCGGTGCGATCGCACAGTGCCGACATCGGCTTCGCACAAGACCCGGACGCCGATCGGCTTGCAATCGTCGACAATCAGGGCCGCTACATCGGCGAGGAATACACGCTTGCACTGGCGGCGAAGTTCGTCTTCGCCCGCACACCGGGGAACGCGGCCGCCAACCTGTCCACGTCGCGCATGATCGACGATCTGGCGAAGCTGGCGGGCGGGGACATCAATGTCCATCGCACGCCGGTGGGCGAGGCGAACGTCGCCCGGGCGGTTCGAGACCATGGTTGCGTCATCGGCGGCGAAGGCAACGGCGGCATCATCGACCCGCGAATCGGGCTGGTGCGCGACAGCTTCATCGGCATGGGGCTCGTGCTGAACCTGCTGGCGGACGACTCGCGGCAGCTCTCCGAAGTTGTGGACGAGATTCCGCGATACGTGATGATCAAGACCAAACACGAAATCGATCGCGACAGGATCGACACGCTGTTGAAGAAAGTTCCACAGATCAAGGGCAACGGCGTCCTGAACGATGCCGACGGTATTCGCATCGACTGGCCCGAGGGTTGGGTCCACGTGCGGCCGTCGAATACGGAGCCGATCGCCCGCGTCATCGCCGAAGCTGCCAACGCCGCAACGGCCGACGAGCTGGTGCGCCGCGTGACCGACCTGCTCTGAGCCGCCGCTATGGCTGTGGTGCGACGGGTGCCCCTTTTGCCGGTCCGGCAGGCACCGCCGTCGGCTTGTCCCGCTTGAAGTCCCGCATCCAGAGGCTCGCCTCCAGGCACGTCCCGAAGAACCCGCCGAACGTACCGCCGTAAACGAACAGGCGTTCGCCGACCGGGTCCAGCGCCGTCCCGTGAAAGCCGCGCACAGGCAACGACGGCCGCACCGTCGTGTTCTTCCACTCGTGCGTTTCGAGGTCGTACCGGCGTTCGGCCCGTCCGTCGTTTCCACAGATCGTGACAAGGAACTTCTGCGCCGGCACATACTCCATCCTGCCAGCCAGGATTTTGGATCCCGTCGTGTCGTCGCGCGACGTCCAACTGTCCTGCGCGATGTCGTACACCCAAAGCTCTTCCTCGGTGTATTGGGCATTCACGCCGAACCCGCCGGTGATATAGAGTTTCTGCTCGTCTGGCGCCAGAGCGGCGAGGTGCATGAACCGCGCGCGGGGTCCGAGCGGCTTGCGCGACCACTTGGCATTCTGACAATCAAAGGCCCAGAACTCATGACTGAGCCGCATGGTCTCCCAGCTATGAAAGCCGCCGAACATAAGCAGCTCATCGGTCTTGGGGTTGTAATGCAGCGAGTGACCAGCACGCATCTCCGGTCGTTCACTTGCAACGATCTCCACCTCGCGCCAGGTGGATGAAGCGCAGTCAAAGAACCACAGGTCGCCCAGCGTGTGCGTATGGCTTCCACCGTGAATCCAAAGCCCGTTGCGCCTGGGATCATACGCGGCTGCGTAGTAAGCGCGAGCGGCGGGTGTCTCCCCCTTGGTTTCGATCTTCTTCCAGGATGCATCGTCGGGATACCATGCCCACAGATCGTTGTAGTACGAGATGTCCGGGCGCTCCGCGCCTTCGACCCGCGCGTTGTAAGCACCGCCGAAGAGGACAACGCGCCGGGCGGTCGTGTCCCACACCATGTCGATCGCGTAGCGCGGACCGGGATCGCCGGCGAACTTGCGCCAGACCGGCATGACCCTCATCATCACCTGCCCCGGCGGCGGACTCGGCATGTTCGGCGAGAGGCCCGGCTCCACAGTTGCGGCGCCTTCGGCGGACGCGCCAGCGGCGGGCTGAGCCGCGGGCGTGGTCACCTGCTCTGGTGCATCCGGCGACGCTGTCTCTGCCGAGCGCCGTTGGTCACAACCGGCGGCGCAAAAGGCGGCAATGATAAGGACAGTTGTTCTCAATCTCATTGTGGACCTCGCACAAAACACGATCGGTCTTGGGCGTCCCCCACCTCGGATGAGGACTCACGTTGACTCCGGCCCGCCCGGTTCGAGCCGCTGCATGACCCCGGCCGAAACGTATCGCTCGATGCAGGATCGCACCTCGGCGATGGCTGTCTCCGCCTTCTCCCACCCGAGCGTCTCTATCTCCGCGCCTTCCAGCACCTTGTACGTCGCGAAGAAGTGCTCGACTTCTCGCAGGTAGTGAGCGGGCACGTCCTCCAGATCCTGAAACTCGTTGAACAACGGATCGCTGTGCGGCACGCTCAGCACCTTGTAATCGTTGGCGCCCTGATCCTTCATCCGGAAGAGGCCAACGACACGGGCTTCGATAAGGCAACCGCTGAACGTCGCCTCGTTGACCATGACGAGGATGTCGAGCGGATCGCCGTCCTCCGCCAGCGTCTGGGGGATGAACCCATAGTCGCCCGGATACTGGTGCGAGGCATAGAGGAACCGATCGAGACGGATCAGGCCGGTGCTCTTGTCGATCTCGAATTTGCTGCGGCGACCCTTCGGGATTTCCACGATAGCGTTGACGGCCGAAGGCACGGACGTACCAGGCGGCACCTGATCGTAGATAAAACGTCGCAGCATGTGTTCATTCCTCCCGAGGGTGAGCCCACCAGCGTAGTGCAAGGGCGATTCCGTGTCCAGAAACTCGCGGCATGTGGAGGGGGTCGCGCGGCTGGGTGACGCGATTGGAACCGCCAACCATGATTGGCACTCTCGCAATCGCGCCGACTGGGGTACACTCTCCGGCACCTATGGGCAGAGTGCGATCCAGACGTGAAGCAAGCGTCCGCGTCGCGGCGGATGACGCATCAAGCGGCAAGTCGGCGCAGGCAGTCGATCGACGCGGCGGTGCGCGATTCCGCGCGCCGACGCGGCTCGTCGGCGCCCAGCCCAGCATCGAGCGCCGTCGGTCGATCCTGATCCTTACAGGCCTGTCACTGCTGATGACATGCCTGATCTTCCCGGATATCGGCTGGTGGCCGTTGGCGTATATATGCCTCGTGCCGTGGCTGGTCTGCGTGTGTACCGGCAAGAAGTCGCGATTCGTCTATTTCGCGAGCTTCCTCTTCGGCCTTGGTTTCTTTCATATAAACGTGTGGTGGCTCTACCCGGTCACGCCGCCGGGTTATTTCGCGCTGTGCACCTATTACGCGGTTTTCTTCCCGCTGGCGGCA
>NPIF01001094.1_pt1 | contig 11375 bp, 12 predicted proteins | sample 8637461 | NCBI WGS metagenome assembly NPIF01 (sample SAMN07420641, study PRJNA396082) | bioreactor metagenome | isolation source: sample BR12 brine-fed electro-methanogenic bioreactor BR | place: Japan: Kochi | collected 2016-12-09
TTCATGGTGCTCAAGGATATGTTCTTCGGATTCATCCTATCCCCCTGGCTGATGGTCGTATGGATGCTCATCTTCAAGAGGGATTGGTACCACGTCTCATTTGCCCTCATACTCAATGTCATCATCCTGCTGAAGCTCTCCCCCGATATTATTGACTACTTCAAATATAACAAAGATGGCGGTGTGGATTACTCCAGCATCATGGATCAAACCGGCATGGGACGCGGTATGAAAAAGATCATGAAATTCCTTGGCGTCAATCCTGAAAAATAAGACGGATACATACACTACTAACGGGAAGAAATAGTCATCCATTCGCAAGCCTGAGTTCGCTGCGTACTTTACTCAGCAGATCCTGCATGAGATAAGCATAGGATGGGTCATCCTTGCTTGCATCTATTTTGATCGTTGGTATGCTAGATTCCTCCTGCAGCCACGCTGCGAAAAGTTCATCGAGCGCTTCCAGATCTTTATCGCGTTCGATATCGATTACCCGCCCTCTTCTTCGCATCCTTTCAGCGACAACCGATCGGGGTGCTGAAAGCACGAGCCGCATATCTGGCGAGGGTAAAAGTCTGCGCATCATTGAATAAAGGCGTTCACATAACCTATACTCGCCATCATCCAGGTAACCTTTCTGGTAAAAGCGCTTTGTGAACACATGGAAGCTCTGTCCCAAACCACCATCCTGCACACCTACCAGGTCATTTCCCTGAATGAACAACTGCATTTCAGCTTGATATAGCAAGAAATCCATTTGATTCGCGAAGCAGAATCCCTTAAGATCATGTTTGAATTTTTGCAGGAATGGTCTTTCGTGGGTGACCTCGAGAATTGGAGTAAAAGATCCGGCTTCACAGAACCTCTTGATAAACGTTGTCTTCCCCACCCCACTATTTCCAACTACTGTTATCAGCTTCCCCATGCATATCTCTCCTAAAAACTATCTACGGTTCATTGGAGATCTATTGGGAGCGCATTAATACTTATTTTCTTCTTCCTTTAATTATTATATAACTCTCGATAAGGTATTACATCCAGAGCTAATACCCGCAAATATTGAAAAATTCTCGATATCGCACATAGTTACAGAAAAGTGTATTACGTAACTAGAACAAAGATATATCTATATACGAAAAACCAAATCTATATACTTTTACTACGGATAGGTTTTTTCCACAGCAATCCAAGCAAACTAACGGAATAGAGCAAGTAGCCAAGCACTTCGGTTAGTGACGGGTTGCCGTTATATCCCAATAAGGTTTTCAAGAATTCACCCAAAGTCGATCCCTCATCAATGATGTGATTTATATCCCATAGATGATCAATTATGCCTGGGATCCATCCCGCCTCGTTCAATTCATGAACGCCATGCGCTACCAATCCGGCAGCGAAAACAACAAGTATGATACTAGATACCCGAAAGAATTTGGATACATCCAAACGAATGAGTCCTTTGAATAAAAGGACAGATAAAATGATCACGCTGATCAACCCCAATAATGTACCAAGTAGAATCTGTATATCCTCACTCTTAATAGCTGCAGCAGTTAAGAAAAGTGCAAGTTCAACACCTTCTCTAAAGACAGAAAGAAAAGATAGCGCAAAGAGGGCAAAGCCATTCTTTTCTCCTACCGCATTCTGTACATCCGATTCTAGCTTTTTCGAGAACGATCTTGATTGGTTTTGCATCCAAAATACAACCCAGGTCAACATCCCCGCGGCGACCAGCATGGCGATCCCTTCGAATATCTCCTCAGAGCGACCTTCGAAGGACGCCCCTAACTGATTGAGGCCAATGCCGACACCAACACTAAGAATGACGGCTGAGATCGCACCCGCCCAAACAATTCTTTTCTTGGATTGTTGATTCAATCTATCCAAGGCACCCATCAGGATGCCAATGATCAAAGCAGCTTCCAATCCTTCTCGAAACGACAGTAAAAAACCAGGTAACATATGATCCACTTATTCCTAACACTAATGTATAAATTTAGGGTCGATTACTTCCCAAAACTGAATTATTGGGTAGAATCCACACTATAAGTATCAATATTATCATATTTATTATATAATTCAATTATTATATCTTCAATTACAAGTCAAAAACCAAGTTTGGATTCCATATAATGAATGTATAAAAACAGATCAGAAGGGTAAAAACAATGGTCGCGAGGATATTGATCGTTGATGATGACAGAAAATTACCACGGCTAATCAAGGAATATCTTGATCAAGAAGGATTCCTGACCCGGGTTGCACATGATGGAGAAACTGGACTTGCTGAATTTCAGCGCTTCAAACCAGATGTGATCATACTCGACATTATGATGCCGGGGATCGACGGGATTGAGATGCTTCGAAAGCTGCGGGCAGACTCAAATGTATATGTGATCATGCTGACAGCCAGATCCGAAGAAACAGACAAGATTATCGGCCTTCGAATGGGTGCAGATGATTATGTGACAAAACCTTTCAGTCCTCGAGAGCTGGTAGCCAGGATACAGGCAGCCCTCAGGCGATTAACAGAGAGCAATGAGGTGCAACAAACAACCACACTTGAATTTCAAGACCTTATTATTGACCCAGCAAGCAGGACTGTCATAGCAAATGATCTGACTATTGAACTGACCAAAACCGAGTTCGATCTGCTGGAAATGTTGGCGCGGAATGCTGGGATCGCCCTTTCGCGCGAGAGACTTCTTCAAGATATTTGGGGGTTCGATTTTTCTGGCGAATCACGCATGGTAGATGTACATATTGGGAACCTCCGAAAAAAAATTGGATTGGATGTTATCAAAACTGTGCGAGGGATTGGATACAAATTCGAGGATAGGTGACATGAAAATCACTAAATTGGTACGCAGTCATTTGAATATTAGATTATTCCTGGCCTTTTTTATCGTAGTAATTGTAGGGGCGATCGTTCTTATCACCGCAATCGAGTTCATCATGCCCAGAGCATTTGAAAGTCATTTGTTGTTCATGCAGCATGCACTGAATGACCCGACAAAAACTGAAAAAGCGTTAAATGATGACCTGTTCATCAGTTTCCGCACGGCCGTATACGACGCGATGAGTTTTGCGATCCCCAGTGCCCTGATCGCAGCATTGATCATCAGTTTGTCGTTCAGCCAGCAATTCATAAAGCAAGTCAGAGAAATACTCGCGGTGAGCAAAAAAATCAGTGATGGAAATTTCAAAGAAAGAATCCCGCTTCCGCTCAACCGACCACCTGACGAGATGGATGAATTGACCCAATTAGCTGTCGGTTTCAATCAGATGACAGAAAAGCTGGATAAAAACGAACAATTACGCAAGGAATTGATCGGAGATGTCTCGCATGAACTGCGAACACCCCTCGCGTTTATCAAAGCATCCATTGAAAGCATCGCAGACGGGGTTATCCCTTTTACACCAGATATACTTGCAGATATTCAAGAAGAAATTGAGCGACTCTCAAGATTGGTGGACGATCTACAAGAACTAAGCATCATCGAAGCAGGTTCTTATAAGCTCGAAAAAGAATTGATCCCGATCAGCGACATTATTCATCCGCTAATGAACCAAATGCAGGGAAAATTCCTAGCGAAGAATATCCATACACAGGTCTCTTTTGAAACGAATTTACCGTTGGTAAATGTCGATATAGATCGTATCAAACAAGTATTTACAAACATCCTCGCGAATGCCGTACGCTTTACTCCTGTTGGTGGAAGTATCCATGTTAAAGTATCCATAAACAAAAAAAAATACTTACAAATCACTATACAAGATACAGGAATAGGAATCCCGAAAGCGCAACAAAAAAAGATCTTTACAAGGTTCTATCGAGTTGACAAATCCCGCTCTCGAGAAAGCGGCGGAAGTGGTATTGGATTGACGATCGCGAAACAATTGGTTGAATCACACGGGGGTCAGATCTGGGCTGAAAGCCCTGGCAAGAATAAAGGAACAGCGGTCATTTTTACGTTGCCACCTGGTTCCCATTAACCAACAACCAATAAGTAAATCCTTTACTGAATCTTTACATTAAGTATAAGAAATCTTTTTCTTGTTCAACTATCCTTTCATTATAAGAAAGGAAAACAAGATGATGGGTTTTGGTTTTATATTTATGATCTTGATCTGGGGCATAATCATTGTCGGTGCTATTTGGGTGGGGAAAAATGTTCTCGATCAAAATGGTCTTTTTAATAATCCTAAACCAACTAGCCACAGGAAATCTGCATTGGAAATATTGGAAAACAGATATGCGCGGGGAGAAATATCACGAGAAGAATTCGAAGCCATGAAAGAGGATATAACGATCTTTACTGACTGAAGAATATACGAAAAGAGGAGGCAAACATGGAAAAAACACAAAATCATGAAATCACAAAAAATAATAACGATACGGTTCATCATAATGACAGCATGCATATCGAGCAAATGACACATCATAAGCAACATGAGCATGGCGATCATCCCATACAGAACAACATGCAAAGTAAGAGAATCACAAAAGCCGATCACGTAAAGCATGAAGGACATACCGCACACGTGAATCACACTGGCCACGAAGAAATGTTCCGTAAACGATTTTGGGTATCGCTGCTGTTATCGATCCCGGTTCTTTTGTTCAGTCCATCCATTCAGGGCTGGTTGGGATTCAGCACACCGGACTTCCCCGGCAGCCGATGGATCCTCCCGCTCTTCTCTACAATAATCTTCTTCTACGGAGGTGTTCCCTTTATTAAGATGGCAATCCCGGAATTAAAGAACAAGAAACCGGGAATGATGGCATTGATATCGTTAGCAATCAGTGTATCTTTCATATACAGTTTAGCCACTACTTTCATCACATTAGGAGATAGTTTTTATTGGGAATTGGTGACACTAATCGTGGTCATGCTGTTTGGGCACTGGATGGAAATGCGCAGTGTGCGGCGGGCTTCCTCCGCGCTGGATGAGCTTGCAAAACTGATGCCCGACACGGCAGAATTGATCCTTAAGGATGACACCACCCGAACCGTGCGCACCGCAGAACTAAAACCAGGAGATATGATCCTGATCCGACCTGGAGAAAACATCCCAGCGGATGGTGAAGTAGTTGAAGGGAAATCGGATGTAAATGAAGCGCTCATTACCGGAGAATCAAAACCCATCAACAAACAGCCTGGATCAATGGTTATCGCTGGTTCCATCAACGAAGTTGGCAGCCTCCGCGTCCGCGTTTCAGCTACCGGAGAAAATACAGCTTTAGCAGGTATCATGCGCTTGGTCGCAGAAGCACAGAAAAGTAAATCCAACTCACAGATACTGGCAGATAAAGCCGCCGCCTGGTTATTCTATGCAGCCCTGGTTGTCGCTGCTATATCAGCAGTAATGTGGACTATCGCGGTTGGTTTTAATGTCGAGGTTATAAAGCGTGTGGTAACTGTACTGGTAACCGCATGTCCACATGCACTGGGTTTAGCAATCCCACTGGTAGTAGCCATCAGCACATCTATGGGAGCTGAGAACGGTATTCTAGTGAGAGACCGTCTTTCTCTTGAAGAAGCGCGCAATCTGGACATTGTTGTGTTTGATAAAACCGGAACATTGACGGAGGGGAAATTTGGGATTGCGGCTATAGAGACCATTCCAGGAGAAGACCCCGAAAGAGTGCTTGCAATTGCTGCAGCAGTAGAAGGGGATTCTGAACACCTTATCGCAAGAAGTTTTCATAATCAAGTAAATCAAAAGGGTTTGCGAGTACCGAATGCTAAGGACTTTGAAGCGATCAAAGGTCGTGGTATCCGTGGTTTTGTCGAAGGAAAGACTTATTATGTAGGCGGTCCACGGTTAGTGGAAATGCTGGATGTAGAAATGCCCGAAAATCTAGCATCGTTTGCTAAATTTTCAGGCATGAAGGGGCAATCTGTGGTTTATCTAGTGGAGGAAGAAAAAGTAATTGCAGGTTTCTCGCTAGCAGATATGATTCGTAAAGAGAGTAAACATACTGTTCACGCATTGCATGAAATGGGCATTGAAGTTGCCATGTTAACCGGGGATAGCAAGAAAGTAGCGGCATCTGTTGCTGAGGAAATTGGCATAGACCGCTTCTTCGCCGAAGTGCTGCCAGAAGATAAGGATAAGAAAATATCCATGCTCCAAAGAGAAGGCAAACGAGTTGCCATGGTTGGAGATGGTATCAATGATGCCCCTGCGCTGACCCGAGCGAATGTTGGTATTGCTATTGGCAGTGGAACAGATGTGGCAGTGGAGTCCGCTGGCCTGATCCTGGTCAAGAACAATCCAATGGACATCGTGCGCATCATTCGTTTGAGCCGCGCAACCTACCGCAAGATGATCGAGAACCTGGTCTGGGCAACTGCCTATAACGTGATCGCGCTCCCCATTGCCGCGGGTGCACTGGCGCCATGGGGAATTCTACTCTCACCAGCGGTTGGGGCAATATTCATGTCTCTCAGCACCGTCATTGTCGCAATCAACGCACAACTCCTGCGCAGAAAACAGAAGGAACTTCGTTTACAGGATATAAATTACAAGAAAGGAAATCAGTATGAATAGAAAAGGGATAATCACTATTTTAGCCATAGCAGGAGCCATCGTAATCTTGAGCGGTGCTGTTTTCACTGGCTTTTTGTGGGGAAGAAATCAGGGTAATGCTAGCTATGGTTGGTTTTCACGGATCAATCCATTATTTTCTGCATTTCATCATCGAATGCCATGGAGTAGATGGGGATGGTTTAGAGATGACAACCGTGGTTTTTCTACTGGTCAATTTTTATCCATTGAAGATGCAGAAAAAGCAGTAAACGAGTATATCCACGATTTCAACTCAGCTGAAGAACTACACATTGGCGAGATCATGATCTTTGATAACCATGCCTATGCCCTCGTAAAGGAAGAATCAACCGGTATCGGTGCTTTCGAAGTCTTGGTGGATCCTAGCACGCAAGAAGTGTTCCCGGAAATGGGACCTAACATGATGTGGAATTTGAAGTATGGGCATATGAGGGGAGGTATGAGAGGAAGCTTCTCTACCAATATTGTTTCAGATATGCCGATCTCAAGCGAAGAAGCTTTAGATATCGCCAATGAATATTTGCGCAAAAATAACAGCAATATGGTTGCAGCAGGACACCCCGATCCTTTTTATGGATACTACACCATCCACACAACAATAGATGGGGAAATATTCGGTATGTTGAGTGTGAATGGGTACAACGGAGAGGTTTTCATCCATACCTGGCATGGGAAATTCATAGAGATGACAGAGCATATTGAAGACGCCCATTCAGATTAAAAAATAAATTGAATAGAAAGGAAAATAATAATGCTAAGAAAAATAATACCTTTTCTCATCCTTGCGTTCATAACGGTCGCCTGTTCCTTCTTATCACCATCTGACCAAGAAACTACGGCTGTTGGATACCAGATGATATCTGTAACAGAACTTGATGCGATGATGGATGCAGAGGATTTCATATTAGTAAATGTTCATATCCCACTCGAAGGAAATATCCCTGGTACAGATCTGGAAATACCATTCAATGAGATTGAAGATCATATAGCTCTTCTTCCTGAAAACAAGGATGAAAAGATCATTGTTTACTGCCGATCAGGCGGAATGGGTGATACTGCTTCGGAGGTGCTCGTTGACCTCGGGTACACCGATGTCTCGAACCTGAAAGGTGGTTACATCGCATGGAGAGCAGCTGATCTCCCATTTGAGGAATAGGAATATGAAAAAGACAATATTATTCAGTTTAGTACTGGTCATCCTTATGTCTGCTTGTTCCAGATCAACCGGAGAAAATGGGGATGTTCTTGTTTATTCCGCCCCTACCTGAGGATGCTGCACTGGCTGGGGTGAATATCTGGAAAAGAACGACTTTTCAGTGTCCATCAAAATCACACGTGACATTGACAAAATAAAAGTCGAATATCAAATTCCAGAAGAACTTTACTCCTGCCATACAGCCATCGTAGATGGTTATATTATTGAAGGGCATGTGCCTGCTGAAGAGATCATTCGTTTACTGGAAGAAAGACCAGACGTGACCGGCATCGCCGTGGCGGATATGCCACCCGGCTCGCCCGGAATGGACATTGAAGGATTTGAAACTGATCCGTATGATGTAGTAGCTTTCTCAGAAAATGGTGAAATCACAATATTTGCCAGCTATCCCAAGTAAGGAGAACTGATCCGAAACAATAGGAAAAAGCGCGAAGCTTATTTTAGGAATTGCAACACATCATTTCGCATTAACGAGAGGACTAAATTTTTCAGCGATAGAGGCAATAAAAGATATGAGGATTGCGCAAAAGGATAATTAACATACTCCGGTCAGTATTTGTGGAGCGCAAAAAGAGCACTGCCAAAAGACACAGCAGTGCTCTTCAGTTTCCCTTCGAACTACTTGAATTAAAGGTCAAGCACTTTGATCAAGGCGGCTTTCTGTTCATCCGTCAATGCTTCAATCTCATGAATGGCAGGGCCTTTGTAGAGGTCACCACGGTTATCGGTCAGATGCCCCCAACCTGCTGCACGCATCAACGGCCATGGTCCACCTTTGAGTTTCAGTTCTTCAGCAACTTTATAGGCAGCATTGATAATGTCCTGGTTGGTCTTCTTGGCGATGGCTTCCTTCTGCTTTTCCAGATCCTTCTCTTTCTTCATCTGGACAAGTTCTTTTTTCTTGTCAGATTTGGATTCCATCATCTCCAGAGCTGCTTTCGCTTTTGCGGTGGTGACACCAGAAACTGCTTTCTTGGGGGTTCGTTTGGGAGTTTCTGTTTCTTTTTTCTCCTCGTCTTTATTGAATAAATCTTTTAGTGGGCTACCCATATCAATACCTTTCTCTTTATGTCTTATATAGAGATTAGCATAGAAATCCCTGCTATTTATTTAAATTTTATTAATTAATATTACACTTGTCTTCTATACAGAGATCTCGATCAGAGGGATCACTCAGAAAGATAATGAGAGAAAAATATCAACCTCTTATTTTGATTTGGTGGGAATTTTCCCCTGAAATATTTAGTCTAGTAAAACCAAAATCCAGAGGAAGTATCGATTCGAACAATTCCTCTGGATAACATGGTCAAGCTATATGATTCGATGCCAATTCATGGTGAAAGTTTTATTTAATTTCCATATTTCTTCCGATGTATTTATTAACATTCACCGCGTAAAATTTACCTAACTATTGGCATTCTTTTGAACAAGCAATACTAAACGAGAACATCATCAACGGTTCGCCGCAAGGAATAGGGTAAAGCGTCGGCATATCCAAACCGAACAAGCAATTGCGGCTTAGAATCTTTCAATCCCAATGCCTGTTGGAATTGCGATCGGAGATGGCCGAGCTCAATGGGTTGATTTAGGAAAGCTGACTTAATATCCAATACTGTCATCTGGAGAGCCATACGCTCATAGACTTGCCCAGTTCGAACCCAACCAGCCTCATCATCCGAGTCGGATGTAATCACAACGGCTCCGGCTGAACTTCGTAATTTTTTCGCATCTGTATCTGCTTGTTGTTCTGGTTTCGTACCTGAGACAAAACTCTCTCCAAGCCAACGGGGCACCGCGGGATTCCCAGAACAGCGTGAGAACAAACCATCCCTGGAAGAAATGGCTTCCTTTTTAGTAAAACGAAGCCAGAATATCAACTCGTCGAGAAATGCTTTATCAGCATATTGCTCCAGGTTTCCTTGATTCACATATTCTACAAACATTTCCAATTTTTCTGGATTCGTGGCAAATTCCAGACCAATGCCTGGCTCCAGGAGCATATTTTCAATTTGACCCATATCACCAACAGATATTAACGTGCCATCATACTCTGAACGCGTGTTTTGCCTGGCAGGTATAGCGTCATAGAGCGCCGTCTTTTGCGGTGATCCGGGAGTAAATGCCACATCGATGAAATCATTTGTGGAAGGATAGGTTACTTCCGTGTCATATCCGGCGGTTCGTGCTGCAATCAAGAGATTTTCAAGTGCACACCCCAAGCTGATCCACATTTCACGATCATCTGGATCAACAACCGCAAGATGGCGGGAAAAATCAGGGTGGATTTCAATGGATTTTTCCATGATAGCGAACTTCCAGGGTTGGGTATTATGCCCATTTGCTGCGAGGGTAGCATAACGAACAATGTCTTTCATTTTTGCGATCTCCGAGGTGGTATTCATTTCGGTCTTTCTGATCTCATCTGCTTGAGTTGTGTAATTTTGCCAGGGAGTGTATTCACTCAATGCATATCCAACAACTGCGGTTGCCCCTACGCCCGCTGAGATCTTCAGGAAGTCTCGGCGACCAAGACTTTTCGAACCTTCACTATTTGTACTCATTTCTTCTCCTCTACTTGTAAATTTGGATTTAGTTTCCTTCGGAAAATCTTCCTGATATATGGAGAATTGAAGTATGAGCAAAGAGATACATCAGGAATTAATAACCGCTTCCTACTTTTAAATTTCAGCATTATATACTTTGGATAAAATATTTACAAGCCCCTATTTTGAATAAAGATGGAAAATGATTCGAGCTATCCTAAATTTCACGCATATGAGCGGCGAATCCCGATATCGACAATATGTTTGAATATATACAGCATCTCAAATTACAACGGTTAGATATGGAAGGAGCTTTTAGTGCTCGATACGCATTTCAAGTACTACATGGAAACATTTAGTAGCCATAAATACAGATTCTACCAACCAGATAATACATTCATAAGGATTGGGATGAGCACACATACGACCAACAACACTGCGATAACGATCCAAACAATCAAGCGCCGCTTCCTGGTCTTTTTCCATTCTTCACCAGCGGATCGTTCTATATCCTGCAGGGCTTGATCCACGTCAGCAGGTATGACAAAGGTCGCATTGAGCAATTTTGCGCTTGGATGCAGAGGACATTTAAGTTTTTCATTCAATTCCACTGCTTGTTGGCATTTTGTACAGAATGCTACACCTTTGATCTTTCCTTCTGAGATCAAACGCTTACGTTCATCTTTTTTGGTCTGATCAATGTATGCATCTTTATCACCACCGAATAATCTCACGAACGAAGCAGCATCGTCATAAGAACCTTCTGCAGTCATGTAATCCAATTTATCCTTGATCGATTCTTCCTCACGTCCCATTTTCATAAACAATTCTGCACGGGCTTTGATCAACGCCGCTTTTTGTTTTGCTGGAGCCAATTCAATGGCTTTTGTATAATCTGACACGGCCTGTTCGGGGTAAAGGTCGATATGGCGTTTAGCCCGGTTCTCATATTTTTGGAATTCAGGGGTCTTGCGAATGGTGGTCACTATGGCCGAGATGAGACTGAATAGAGATGCGAATGCCCAGGCTATCGGATCAGACAG
>NPIF01015610.1_pt1 | contig 11354 bp, 9 predicted proteins | sample 8637461 | NCBI WGS metagenome assembly NPIF01 (sample SAMN07420641, study PRJNA396082) | bioreactor metagenome | isolation source: sample BR12 brine-fed electro-methanogenic bioreactor BR | place: Japan: Kochi | collected 2016-12-09
CAGTTCGTAGACAAAGATGCAACCCCTTCTTGGGTGGGCATGAACGCCTGGGTTGCTTCAATCTGCTACAACCGAATCGAAGCTGAGAAACATGGCCTGCCATTACCGACAAGCTGGAAAGACCTGACAAAGCCGGTGTATCAGGGCCATGTAGTCATGCCGAATCCCAACTCTTCCGGAACAGGCTATCTGGATGTCACCAGCTGGCTGCAGACCTTTGGTGAAGAGCAAGGGTGGGCATTCATGGACGACCTGCACCAGAACATCGACCGCTATACACACTCTGGCTCAAAGCCCTGCAAGATGGCGGCTTCCGGTGAAACGCCTATCGGTATTTCCTTTGCCTACCGTGGTGCCAAGCTGATCAGCCAAGGGGCTCCTGTTGATCTTGCATTCCCGTCCGAGGGGCTGGGTTGGGACATGGAGGCAGCCGCCATCGTTAAAGGCACTAAAAAGCTGGACGCAGCCCAGAAATTGATGGATTGGGCTGTTACACGTGATGCCAACATGCTCTACAACGACAACTTTGCAGTTGTTGCCATGCCGGGCGTCGCTAAACCAGTAGAAAATTACCCTGCGAATATCGCCGATCGCATGATCGATAACGACTTTGAATGGGCTGCGCTAAACCGTGAGCGCATTCTCAAAGAGTGGCAGCGTCGTTACGACGGCAAGAGCGAAGCTAAAAACTGATCAGCTGCGCCACCTCGGAGGGCTGAGATTCAGCCCTCACAGTTTTGATGGAGATAGAGCATGAAGACCACACCCGCTTACCTGCAGATTCAGCACCTGCGCAAGTCCTTTGGCAGCTTCACCGCGTTGGATGATATTTCCCTGGAAATCAACGAGGGTGAGTTCATCTGCTTCCTGGGGCCCTCCGGCTGTGGCAAAACCACACTGTTGAGAGCGATTGCCGGTCTGGAGCAGCAGGAAGAGGGCCGGATTGTGCAGGCTGGGTGCGATGTTTCAACTTTGCCTCCGCAACAGCGTGATTTCGGTATTGTGTTTCAGTCCTATGCTCTTTTTCCGAACCTGACCGTGAACGAGAACATTGCTTACGGCCTGGCCAACATGAAGATACCCCGCCGTGAGCGGGAACAGAGAGTCCAGTTGTTGCTGGATCAAATTCACCTGCCGGATATTGGCGACAAGTTTCCGGGTCAGCTTTCGGGTGGTCAGCAGCAACGGGTGGCACTGGCACGTGCGCTGGCGACCGAACCCGGTTTGCTTTTGTTGGATGAACCACTGTCTGCGCTGGATGCTCGCGTGCGCCTGCATCTGCGAAATGAGATCTGCAGCCTGCAGCGCAAGCTGGGCATTACCACGATCATGGTGACCCATGACCAGGATGAAGCGCTGACCATGGCCGATCGCATCGTGGTGATGGATCACGGTCGCATCGCACAGGTCGGCACCCCGGAAGAAATTTACCTCCAGCCAGCCACTGAATTCGTGGCTCGTTTTGTCGGTAGCATGAACCTGCTGCCGGCTCGTGTGTTCGGCCACAACCAGCTGATGCTGGGACACAAGGATGTACAGGTGCCTCTAATACTACCGCCCTGTGACGAAGGCACGCTGGGCTTCCGTCCCGAGAGCGTGCAGCTGCATGCCGCCCCTTGGGGGCTGGACCGCAATGAGCAGTTCGTGTTCCAGGCTCGGCTGGACCACATTCACTTCATGGGCGCCTTCGTACGACTTGAGATGAGCTTTGATATTGAACTGCCGCAGATCCATGTAGACCTGCCGGTGGAACAGCTGCATAGCCTGAACCCGGCGGTAGGTGCATCGTACTGGCTGAGTGTGCTGGCGGCGGCGCTCAAGTTCTACCCGCAGGAAGGCCAAGGCCAGAACCCCGTCACAAAAGTGGGGTGCAGCGATAGCATGGACCTGGGTGTCGCGGCCATGCAGGTGGCTGGAGCCTGATGATGTCCGCGATCCCGAGTCTGGCCACCAAGCGCGGCTTTGATACCGAAATCTGGGTGCAACGCACTATCGTTGTAGGCGGTGTGGTGTTTTTGTTGCTGGCGCTTTTGTTCCCGTTGCTGACTATGCTGGTCAAAAGCTTGCAAAACAGGGCCGGCGAGTTCATCGGCCTAAGCAATTTCACTGCGTATTTCAGTAATCCGGCGCTGACCGAATCCATTCTGAATTCGCTCAATATCGCTGTCTGGACCACGTTGATCGTGGTTTCTACCGCCTTTGTCTTTGCCTACGCCCTTACCCGCAGCGGAATGGTGGGCAAAAAGGGTTTCCGTCTGTTGACGATGCTGCCTCTGTTTGCGCCATCGCTTCTGCCGGCATTGAGCATGATCTACCTGTTCGGCAATCAGGGCATTCTCAGGAACTGGCTGCCGGTGGACAGTATCTACGGCCCAGTAGGTATCATCATGGGGCTGAGCTTCTGGGCGTTTCCGCATGCTCTGATGATCCTTATCACCGCCTTCAGCAACAGCGATGCACGTCTATACGAAGCAGCCAAGTCGATGAAAACACCGCCCTGGCGCGTGTTCCTGACCGTGACCCTGCCGTCGGTGCGCTACGGCCTGATCAATACCATCTTCGTGATCTTCACCCTGACCATCACCGATTTCGGCGTTGCCAAGGTGATTGGCGGGCAATACAACGTGCTGGCTACCGATATCTACAAGCAGGTGGTGGGGCAGCAGAACTTCCAGATGGGCGCGGTGGTCAGCGTCATCCTGCTGCTGCCGGCGCTGGTGTCCTTTATCGTCGAGCGTCGGGTGCAGCGCCATCAGTCATCCCAGCTGTCGGCCCGCGCCGTGCCGCTGCAACCCAACAGATCGATGTTGCGTGACCTTCTACTGACGTTGTTTTGTTTTATCGTGTGCGGCTTTCTTCTGTTGGTGGTGGGTATGGCAGTGTATGCCTCCTTCATCACCTTTTGGCCGTACAACATGGGGTTGTCGCTCAAGAATTACAATTTTGACATGATGGACGGAGGCGGCTGGGCGTCCTACTTCAACTCGGTACAGATGTCTGTCTGGACGGCATTAATTGGTACTGCGGTAGTCTTCCTCGTGGCGTACATGAGCGAGAAGATCAAGCCGATGCCAACTGCGCGTAAATTTTTACAACTACTGGCCATGCTGCCGATGGCAGTGCCAGGCATTGTACTGGGGTTGTCGTATATCTTCTTCTTCAACCAACCAAACAATCCGCTGAACCTGATGTACGGCACCATGGCGATTCTGGTCCTGAATACATTGGTACATTTCTACACAGTATGTCATCTGACCGCTGTAACCAGCCTGAAGCAGATCGACAATGAATTCGAGGCGGTTTCAGCTTCGTTGAAAGTTCCCTTTTATACCACTCTGCGCCGGGTAACCCTGCCTTTGGCACTGCCTGCGGTGCTTGATATCTCCGTTTACCTGTTCGTCAACGCCATGACCACGGTTTCGGCCGTCATCTTCCTCTACTCCGCAGAAACCACACTGGCCTCTGTAGCGGTAATGCATATGGATGAGGCAGGGGACACGGCACCGGCTGCAGCCATGGCTGTCTTGCTGATGTTGACATCGCTGGTGGCAAAAGGGCTTCACTGGCTGATCAGCCATAGCATTCTGCAACGCACTCAGCGCTGGCGACAGCGCTGATGCAGGCGGGTACCTGAGGGGTGCCCTGGATAGAAAAGGAGCAATTTTTTTTGCTCAAAAACACTGGTATAGACCAGAAAGAGAGAGATCATGAAAACAGAACAGCCTTATCTGCTGACTCCCGGTCCCATCAATACAACCCTCAGCGTTAAACAGGCAATGCTGCAAGATTGGGGCTCATGGGATGGTGACTTCCGTGCCATGACTGCCCGGCTGTGCCAGCAGTTGGTTGCCCTGATCGACGGTGAAGACAGCCACGTTTGCGTACCGATGCAGGGCTCCGGCACCTTTGCCGTTGAAGCAACGCTTGCGACATTGGTACCAAAAGATGGCAAGTTATTGATCCTCATGAACGGTGCCTACGGTCAGCGTATGGGCAAGATCATGAATTACTTGGGTCGTGACTATGTCGCTCTGGATAAGGGTGACTATGAGCCACCCCGTGGTGAAGAAGTGGAAGCGATACTGGCCGCTGATCCTGCAATCACTCACGTTGCCCTGGTTCATTGCGAAACCAGCTCCGGCATTCTCAACCCGGTGGAAGAGATCGCCGAAGCAGTAGCACGTCAGGGACGACGCCTGATCATCGATTCAATGAGCGCCTTTGGTGCTGTAGCAATCAGTGCCAAAACCGTTCAATTCGATGCACTGATCTCTTCTGCCAACAAATGTTTTGAAGGTGTGCCCGGTTTCGGTTTTAGCCTGGTCCGCCAGAGTGCGCTGGACGCTTCCAAAGGTAACGCACACTCTTTGAGTCTGGACTTGCTGGATCAGTGGCAGTACTTGGCCAAAACCGGCCAGTGGCGCTACACCCCGCCCACCCACGTGGTAGCAGCATTCCTGCAGGCGCTGAAGGAACACGCAACGGAAGGGGGGATCGTCGGTCGTCATGCGCGCTATCAGCGCAACCAGCAGCGCCTGGTCGCCGGCATGCGCCGCATGGGATTTGAAACCCTGCTCAGCGATGAGTGGCTGTCCCCGATCATCATCACCTTCTTCTCGCCGGGCCACCCGAACTTCGATTTCCAGGCCTTCTACGATCGTATGAAAGCCCGCGGTTTCATCATTTATCCGGGAAAGTTAACCGAAGAGGACAGCTTCCGCTTGGGCTGTATCGGCCAGCTGCATGATGTGCAGATCGATGCTGTCCTCGCTGCCGTTGCCGCCGTGCTGGACGAGCTGCAGATACCGAACGGCGCGCCCATCCATGCTCTTAACGCGGCGGCAACCGCTTGACCCAACTGAATTCAACGGAGAAATTGTCATGACTGCACCGATTTACCAGTTTGAACGCCGTTACACAGGCCCAATTGAAGCCGTGATCATGGACTGGGCGGGCACCACCGTGGATTTTGGTTCCATGGCGCCGATCCGCGCTTTTCAACGTTTATTTGCCGATGAAGGCGTGCCGATCAGCGAAGCTGAAGCGCGCGGCCCCATGGGCACCGAAAAGCGTGAACATATCCGCCAGCTGTGTACTCATCCCCGTATTCGTGATGCATGGAAAGACGTGAAAGGAGAGTACCCGGGTGAAGCCGATATTGACCGCTTGTATGACGACTTCGTACCTCTGCAGATTGATGCCATTGCACAGACTGCCGAGCTTATCCCAGGCCTGACCGAGGCGCTGGATTGGATGCGTGCCAATGAAATCCGCATCGGTGCCAACACCGGGTATGCGGGCAGCATGATTGAAGGCCTGGTGGCCCGAGCTGCCGAGCAGGGCTACACCCCGGACAGCAATGTTTGCGCCACGGAAGTGCCCAAGGGGCGTCCCTATCCGCATATGAGCCTGAAAAATGCCATGGATCTGGGCGTACAGCACCTCTGTGCCTGCGTAAAAATCGATGACACTCTCACCGGTATCGAGGAAGGCTTGAACGCGGGTATGTGGACCATCGGCGTCGCCGTTAGCGGCAACGAAGTGGGCATGAGCCTGGACGCCTGGCAGGCATTGGGAGAAGTGGAGCAGGACACCTATCGCGCGGTTGCCTACAAGCGCATGATCGGCAGTGGCGCTCATTATGTCATCGACAGCATTGCCGATGTCATTCCCTGCCTGGAAGAGATCGCGGCACGACTGGCGATGGGCGAGAAACCGTGACACCTGCCGCTATCGGATTGATCCTGGTTTCGGCCCTGCTGCATGCGGGTTGGAACCTGATCGGCAAGCGCACTGCTCAGACGGTGCGTTTTTATGCTTGGGCCATGGGGCTGGGCATGTTGATTTTCAGTCCACTACTGCTGCGCGTCTGGCCGGAAGTAACTGCGTTGCCGTCTGCTTTCTGGTGGCTGCTGCTGGCCTCAGGTCTTTGCCAGACCCTCTACCTGACTGGTCTGGCCAAAGCCTACAGACACGGCAACCTGAATATCGTCTACCCACTGGCGCGGGCGCTGCCGGTATTGATCGTGCCGGCAGTGGTGCTGATTACATATGGCCAAAGTCAACTCCAGGCGACGGATCTGATCGGCATGTGCCTGATCATACTGGGTTCGTTGGCACTGCCATTGGTGTGTTGGCGTGAGTGGCACTGGCGCGACTACAGGACCCCGGCTATCGCTTGGGTACTTTTGGCGGCGTGCGCCACGGCTGGATACTCGGTGCTCGACAGTGCCGCCATTCAGCTTATGAAGCAGCAGGGGATGGATGCTTTTGCCGCTGGCAGCAGTTTTGTCGTATTACAGGCAGCAGCCTGTCTGATATGGATGTTGCCACTGGTGCGATGGGGCTTTGGCGAGTCACTGAGGGTCGTGCCGGACTTCGGCTGGACGCTATTGGCGGGCAGCTTCATTATCGGCACCTATCTGCTGATATTGGTCAGCATGTCGATGGTGAGTGAAGTCAGCTATGTGGTTGCGTTACGTCAGGTGAGTATTCCCCTGGGTGTGCTGATCGGCGTGATCTGGCTACGTGAACCCGTTAGCCTGCCGAGGTTGCAGGGACTGGTGGTGATGGTGGCGGGCCTGCTCCTCGTTTCACTGTGAGCAACATAGCACCAAGAGGCCTTATATAAACGTGGGGCCATGCCTGATTCAGTTTTTTGAAATCAGGCTTAACTAACTTCCGCTATATGGACCATGTGGCAATATACCGGACGTTAAGTGCACCGCAGTACCTGCTGATTAATTTTATTATAAAAACCACGTATTATTTCCTAAATATGCTCTCTTGTTTCGGTGGGTGTATGATAGGAGTTTTTAGTTCAAGCGCGTCTTTTTTGGTATTTTGCTAATCTATGTAGGTAGGGCTGTATGGGTGAAATAATACCTATTTAACTGACATTTCGTCTAGCCTGGACTTGATTGAAAAAGATTGGTTTCTGTAGATTTTTGACTAGCTTGGATCAGCTTAAATTGCATCTCCAGTGTGTCTGAATATTATTAAATTTCGTAAAAAATCACCTGTAGAGAGCTGTATGCCGCAAATCTATAAACATCGATAAACGTTTGTTTGACATGTGGAGGCGGCCTCTCATTGTCCCGATCAAACACCATGAAACAGTTGTTTCATGGTGTGTGCACATCCAGGATTCAGGATCATGTCCTCTGTTTGACTGACCAGCATACGTACAGAACTCCTGTTGCAATGTATACGAATTTACCCCCCCCCTTTTGCGTAATAGAATATAACGGGAAAGGGGTGCCAGTTTTGAGTCATAATGCCAAATGACCCGCAAATGTTGACAGCTCTACGCTATATTCTATTACGGAAAGGGGGTGGGGGTATTCGATCAAAAGGCCAAATGTGTTGCAGATGTGCGAATATTGTTGCTAACATATTGATATTAAAGAAATCTTTCTAGTGTCAGCGACTGCGCGTGCACGAAAAAAAATCGCATAACCCCCACCCCTTTCCGGATAGATAAGTAGGGTCGAAAAGGGTGTGCTGGTCGAATTGCCGAACCGGTCACAGATTTTGAGGTCGGCGCCTGACCGGTTTGGTGTTCTCACCCATTCCTGCCGCATCAGATCAGGTCAATCATCAACGGTTGAGCTGTCCTTGGTGCACCATAGCGAAAAACCGCATTTTTGAGGCTCACAGAGCATCGAATTGCTCTGATGGGTACTGCGCCTCATAAACAGAAAACTATTGAAATTTGAGCCTCCTACCCCCTGCTTTGAATCGCGGGCTAATCGGTAGGGGATCTAGTCGGTAGCGCGGGCTATGCAAAGCATTGCAGGCACTGTGTTGTATATTTCTATACACACATAATATTTTTACAGGAAATGGGATCTGCACATCTAACCGCAGGTGAACTCCTTAGACAGGCCAATGTATATATACACACATAAAGTTCAAAGCAGCAGAAAAATTAAGTGTTCGGAATCAGAATTAATTTTTTGGCTTGATGGAACTGTAATTTTAACAGTATCGAGCAGTTTGATAGGTTATCAGTGGTGAGTACACCAAGTTTGCTCGGTCATTTATTGCTGAGCTGACCAGAAATATGACAGACTGCACAATCCACATGCCTGCATTATGCGTATATTGATCAGGAGGACTCATCCATGCTGAAACTGAAACACCTGGTGATATTGATACTGCTGCCGATGCTGGTTGCCTGTGCAAATAATGATTGGCGCACAGCGAACCGAGCAAGTGCCGGCCTGGCTCCAGATCCGCACATCACTCCAGAGCCGGTGATACAGGTGTATGCTGCTGATGCCTGGGGGTGGCGAGGGATTTTTGCGGGTACATACCTGGATCGCAGTCAAACCACGCAATGCTGACCAGTATACCGTGTACGAAGTGATTGGCTGGCGGGAGCGGCGTGGTCTGCCCGTGTTGCGTATCGAGCAGGATACACCCGATCGTCACTGGTTCGGTGCTGAGCCAGAACTCATTCTGGACCGTCGTGGTGAGGGGGTGGATGAGCTGATCACCCGGATCAGTGCAGCAGCCGAGGATTACCCTTGGAAGCATGAGTATCGTGTTTTCCCTGGCCCAAACAGCAATACCTTCCCGGTCTGGATCGCCTATAAAGTTCCGGATCTGCAACTGGAGTTGCCGTTCCGAGCAATCGGTTCGGGCTGGGCCGACTGATCGTAAGGCCATGTGGAAGTCATCAAGAGCTCAACTATTCGCAACCCCAAACGGTATATGTACCATCGGCACGTTGCCGGCTGCAGACTCAAGCTTCGTGCCGCAACTGATGGTAATCTAATTGTCATACTTGCTTGCTGGAATACTGGCTTTTATTGAGAAGAAGTAATGTCGCGATTTGATTACCCAGTGTATCTTCAGCTTCGTGATCAGTTATGGTCCTGGATTGAAGCTGAAAAACTCAGTAGCCAACAACGGCTCCCCTCCGAACGGGAACTCTCTGAGCGCTTCCATACAACTCGCGTCACCATTCGTCAGGCGCTGTCACAGCTTGAAGCAGAAGGCTTGATCTTCAGGTCCAACCGTCGTGGCTGGTACATCACCCCCGAACGCCTTCGCTATGACCCCAGCAGAGATGTGGGGTTTAATCGATATGTGACAGAACAGGGGTTCAAACCGCGTACTGAAACCCTTTTCAAACAGCTGACCGAGGTATCTCCCTGGCTGAGCGAAGCCTGTGGTCTTGAAGTCGGAGCGCCGGTGTATCACATATTCCGCCGCCGTTATGTAGATGAACGCGGGTTGCTGGTTGAGCACAACTATATCAATCCTGCCCATTGCTCGGGCTTGTTGGGTGAAAGTACCGATCTGTCGATATGGCAGTTGCTGCGTGACAAATATGACCTGAGGCCTGAGCACCGCGACATTGAAATATACCCACTTGCCTTGAAGGGGCTTGAAGCGGATTCCTTGAGCGTCAATCCAGGTGCTGCAGGGTTGTATATTCAACGTTTAAGTTTTGATCAACGCGGCGAGTTTCTGGAACTGGATCGGGAATACTGGCTGCATGATGCGTTGAAAATCTCAGTACGCATCGGCGATCGTCACTGAGAGCAGTGAAAGCAGCGTAAGGCTGTGGTGCTGAGCAATTCCGATGAAATATTTTTGTCACCGACATGTCATGATGTAGCTCGATAATCTGGTCTATACCAGATTGAGGTTGAGCAATATGCATCATTCTTCTACAGACTTTCTCATTATCGGCGGTGGCATCCTTGGTGCTGCGACTGCCTGGGCACTTGCACAGAGGGTTCCTGCAGGCGCTCGCATTCGTCTGGTTGAAGCCGGGATGGTTTCAACTGCCACGACGAGTCAGGCGGCTGCACTGCTTACCAGAGTTCGTCCTGATTCAGCCATGGCGGCTATGGTTGCTCAAACCTTTGCAGCCATTGATGAATTAAATTCTGTACTCGATGAGCCCCTGCCACTGCGTCAGGTGGGTAGCCTGCATCTGGCGACTGATGAAGCGGGGCGTGATTATCTTCAGCAAACAGCCAACACAGCACATCAGTTAGGTCTGGCATCCGACCGGCTTTCTGCTGACCAGATCCGCTCTTTGTCACCATGGCTGGAGCCAGGGAAGGACGGAATCGCACTGTTTGTTGCCGAGGACGGTTACATGGACCCCGTGCAACTGGCGCAAGGCTATCTCACAGCTGCTCGACGGCTTGGCGTTGAAGTCATACAAAACTGCCGTGTTGAACGGTTGCTGGTTGAACAAGGCCGCGCCGTTGGTGTAGAGACCTCAAAAGGCCAAATGCATGCTGAAACAATCATCTGCTGTGCCGGTCCCTGGTCAGTTGCACTGCTGGCACAGTACGGCATTTCAATGGCAATGGCGCCCGTTCGCAGCCACTACTGGATCAGCGAAGCGAATCCGAAACTTTTCCCCGTCGATAGCCCTATGGTGATCCTGCCGGATATTAATGCTTATGCACGTCCGGAGGTCGGTGGGTTGTTGTTCGGCTTGCGTGATAAGCAGGCTGTCTACGGTGACGCATCAAACTTGCCGGAAGACATTCATGGCTATCTGTTCAACTGTGATCCTGACGGTTGGGACTGCCTTGAAGCTGGCTACAGTTCGCTTGCTGGAATTTTTCCCGCATTGGAACAGGTGGGCATCGCGCACTATATCAGTGGCATTTCCAGCTACACCCCGGATGGCAAACCCTTGTTTGGCACTACAGAGTTGCCGGGACTCCTAGTGGCAAGTGGCTGCTCTGGAGGTGGCATTGCTTTGTCTGGTGGTATTGGCCGCATGCTGGCAGAAATTGCCCTTGGAAGAGATCCTTTTACTGATATGAAGCCCTTCAGGGTTGATCGGTTTGGCCAGGTTGATCCATTCAGTGAAGCTTTTCGCATTCAATGTGCCCTGGCACGTAGCCAAAAAATATCCGGTTAAACAACGTGCAATCTTATCTTCATTTTTTTGCAACAGAATACTGTGAAACTTCATCTGGTCTATACCAGATGAAGTGCAATCTGGATCTCAACGCTTGTTTAACGGATATAAGGATCTCGCTATGACGCTTAACCTGAAAAAGACCCTGTTGGCGGCGGCTGTCGCCTTGGCGGCCACCTCGGTCAACGCGGCCACTGAGTTGACCGTGTATACCGCCTTGGAAGCAGACCAGCTCAAGTCCTATGCCAAAGGATTTGAAACGGCCAACCCCGATGTCAAGATCCGTTGGGTGCGTGACTCAACCGGCATCATCACCGCGCGGTTGCTTGCGGAAAAAGAAAATCCCCAAGCTGATGCCATTCTGGGTGTTGCCGCCACAAGCCTGTTGGTATTGAAAGATCAGCAGATGCTTCAGCCCTACAAACCAGAGGGTGTTGAAGCATTGAGTGAG
>NPIF01001335.1_pt3 | contig 11333 bp, 11 predicted proteins | sample 8637461 | NCBI WGS metagenome assembly NPIF01 (sample SAMN07420641, study PRJNA396082) | bioreactor metagenome | isolation source: sample BR12 brine-fed electro-methanogenic bioreactor BR | place: Japan: Kochi | collected 2016-12-09
TCGACCTGGATCAGTTGACCAGATGTGCAGCGGAGGTCAGAAAATTAAAGGACTTAAACAAAGACCTGATTGAACTGAATCGGGATCTCGAAGCCCGTTTATCTGACCTGCATGATGAATATATGAAGCTTCGCAATGATATGGAAGGCATGGCCTCGCAAGGGGAGGCACTGGTCCTTCGCAAAAAAATCCTCGTATTGCAGAATGAACTGCGCTTGAAAAGGACTGTTCCGCAGCCGGTCCCGATGAATCAAGGCTCTACTCTGCCAGGGGATGAAAATCGGTCCGCAGAAGATGGTGGCTAGCAATATCTACTTGGAGGTGTCATGAAGTTCACCGGCGTGAACCATCTGGCTATGGCCACAGGCGACATGGATGCAACCATCCGATTCTGGCGAGATCTGTTAGGCATGCGCATGATCGCCGGATTAGGGAGACCGGGATTTCGACATTATTTCTTTGAGATTTCGCCACAGGATCTGATCGCCTTTTTCGAATGGCCGGATATCCAGGCGGCAGCTCCCAAGGTTCATGGCTCGCCGGTAAAAGGGCCTTTTATCTTCGATCATGTTTCCTTTGGAGTCGAAAAAAGCGACGATCTGTGGGCACTCAAGGACCAGCTCGATGCGGCAGGATTCCCCTGTACGGGAGTCAAAGATCATGGCTTTATCCATTCCGTCTATGCCCACGATCCGAACGGTATCCCTATCGAATTCAGCTGGCCGGTGACCGGCATCGACGTCCGCGAAAAACCGGTGATGGCCGATTCCGCTCCTGTCGCCTTGGCCAGGGAAGGTGCCGAGCCCGTACCGGGGCGCTGGCCGGAGGTGACCGACCCGACCCGGGAAGACGACAAGGAGATTGCCAAAGCCGCCGGCAGCGAATTGTTTCACTGGTTAAAACCGGAGGAAGGCATCAGCACCGGCTGATATTCGCAGTGGTTGGGCTTTGAGTCCGGAACGAATCCCGAGCCTGCGAGGGTGGTCATGCGGAAGGAAAACTGTAGTTACCCCCAGGATCGAGAGGAGTAACCATGAAATCAGGCAACAGGGACAAGGCACAAACCGCAGACCTGCAACACAGTTAAAACCGGTGGCAATTGGTAGCGTCTTGAGACAAACCGCCGATGGAAACGCTGCTGGCCAGTTCGGCTGATACCCTGGTCACCAGTACAAACGAACAATCAGAAGGGAGGACCGTATGCTGTGGACGATTGCTGTAATACTCATCATTCTGTGGTTACTGGGGTTANNGGGTTAGTGAGCAGTTACACTCTCGGGGGGCTTATTCACATTCTGCTTGTAGTTGGGCTCATCGTATTGATCGTTGGGGTCGTCCGGGGACGGCGCGTATGATTTTTATTAGGAAGAATTAACAGTAAGTTTCAATGCGGCCAAAAACCGGACTCGAGCACCAAAGTTGATACTCATTAAAGAAAGGGGTGAACAAAAATGTTAGGGGTTGTTTTGATTATCATTTTGGTTTTGCTGTTTGTCGGCGCGCTTCCCACCTGGAATCACAGCCGGCAATGGGGATACTATCCGAGTGGCGGGCTGGGCTTGATCCTTTTAATACTGCTCATTTTGTTGCTGATGGGAAGGATTTAGGTTTCAAGAACAAAACAAGGAGGTGAAAGAACTATGCCATTAATCAATGTGGTGGTAGTCCTGATCGTGGTCGGGATCCTGCTATGGCTCGTTAACCGGTTCATCCCCATGGCGGGATCCATCAAATCCATTTTAAATGCCGTTGTGGTTATTGCGGTGATTTTGTGGCTGTTAAACGTCTTCGGCATTTTCAGTCATCTTTCGAACATCCGGGTTGGAAGGTAAACAAACCTTTAAAGAGGAATATCATCATGTTCAATATTCATCGAACCATGAAGCTTCTGGCCTGTTTAACTTTGCTCACCTTGTTCCTGGGGTGCGCGGCGACACGTACCCAAGAAAGTACCGGTGGTTATATCGATGACAGCGTCATCACGGCCAAGGTCAAAACGGCCATTTTGACGGACCCGGAATTAAAAGTCTTGCAGATCGATGTCGAGACCTTTAAGGGCGTGGTTCAGTTAAGCGGCTTTGTTGACTCGCGCCAAATGGCCACCCGTGCGGTTGAACTGGCCGGCACGGTCAATGGTGTCAAGGGGGTAAAGAACAGCCTGATTGTGAAGTAGCTGCGATCAGCTGTCCAATCTTCCGTACAATGCGTACCGAGTGCCTGTCGGTCGGGGTCTCTCCCTGTCGACAGGTAACCCCGGGGCCTTCACCATAACGGACTGGGCATTCCCTTTCACCGGGCTGGGCGAAATCATCAACAGAGGTCAGGACGAGGCTTCTAGTGAACATTCTTCTTGTGTACCCCCACTATCCCGACACCTTCTGGAGTTTCCGACATGCCCTGAAGTTTATCGGCAGAAAGGCCAGCTTCCCTCCTTTAGGACTCTTGACCCTGGCCGCCATGCTGCCGAAAGAGTGGCAAATGAGGCTCGTCGATATGAACGTCAATCTGCTCACCGATCAAGACCTGGAGTGGGCGGATACCGTTTTTATCAGCGCCATGACCGTTCAACGCGCCTCGGTACAGGAGGTCATCGGCCGTTGCCGGGAGCTGGGAGTAAAAACCGTGGCCGGCGGACCCCTGTTTACCTCCTGCCCGGAGGATTTTCCCGACGTCGACCACTTGGTGTTGGGCGAAGCGGAGCGGACCCTGCCGCGGTTCCTGGCGGATCTAAATAACGCTGAGGCAGATCGTCTCTACATTGATGACCAGTGGGCGGACCTGGCCGATACGCCCATTCCTCTCTGGGATCTGATCGACTTCGGGGATTATGCCGCCATGAATATTCAGTATGGCCGGGGATGTCCTTTTGATTGCGAGTTCTGCGATATCACCACCCTGTTCGGCAGAAAACCGAGAAGCAAAACCCGGGAACAGTTGCTTGCCGAACTGGAGAGTCTGTATCTTCGGGGATGGCGCGGATCCATCTTTTTCGTGGACGACAACTTTATCGGCGACAAGCTTAAACTGAAGCGGGAGATTCTGCCTGCCATGGTCGAATGGATGGATCGGAACGGACACCCCTTTTATTTTTACACCGAGGCGTCCATCGACCTGGCCGATGACCCGCAACTCATGGAACTGATGGTCAGAGCCGGATTCCAGGAAGTATTTATCGGCATCGAGACCCCTTGCGAGGAATGTCATGCCGAGGCCGGCAAGGTGCAGAACCGAAATCGTGATCTACTGTCCTCCGTAAAAGCAATCCAGCGAGCCGGTCTGCAGGTTCATGGCGGTTTTATCATCGGCTTTGACAGTGATCCCCCCTCCATTTTCGATCAGCAGATCAGCTTCATCCAACAAAGCGGCATCGTCACCGCCATGGTTGGCCTGCTCTCCGCCCTCCCCGGAACCAAACTCTTCCAGCGCCTGTCGCGAGAGGGGAGGCTCCTTGGGGAGGATACTGGCAATAACACGGATCTCAATCTGAATTATGTGCCGCGAATGAAATCCGATACCCTTATTGCCGGTTACCGGACGGTTCTGAACACCATCTACTCTCCTAAAAATTACTATCAGCGGATCATCCAGCTGCTACGGGAATATCAGCCTCTGCAAAGGGGGAAGTTTTACCTCCAGCCGGGATATGTCGGGGCATTTTTCAAATCGATGCTGCTGCTGGGGTTTATCGGCCGAGAGCGGGTTCACTACTGGAAGCTGTTGTTCTGGACTCTGACCAGGAAACCGCGACTTTTTCCGCGAGCCATAACCTATGCCATCTATGGTTTCCACTTCCGAAAGATCGCTGAAAAGGTTGAATTGAGTAAACGGTGAGGGTCGAATCATGAACGATCAAGCAAAAATTGCGGGCATGGGAGCGATTCCTCATCCTGGAGGGGTCGCTTTTCGAGTCTGGGCCCCTCACGCGGAGCATGTCGCCGTTGTTGGTTCATTCAATAACTGGAACCCCGCCGCCCATCCCATGCACGCCGAGGAGAACGGCACCTGGTATGCGGAGGCGCCGCAAGCCCGTATCGGCGACCAGTACAAGTTCCTGCTCGGCACCGCCAGGGGCGTCATCCAGCGCATCGACCCCTACGCCCGTGAGGTGACCAGCTCGGTGGGCAATGCCGTCGTCCACGATCCCGATTTTGACTGGCAAGGTGACGACTTCCACCTCGCGCCGTGGAACGAATTGGTCATTTATGAACTGCATGTCGGGACCTTTAACGACCAGGAGAGATCCAATCAGCCGGGCGAGTTCCAGTCCATCTCAACACGCCTCGACCACTTGAAAAAGCTGGGGGTCAATGCCATTCAGATTATGCCGGTGGGCGAGTTTGCCGGGGAACGCTCCTGGGGCTATAATCCCGCTCACATTTTTTCGGTGGAGAACGCTTACGGAGGCCCGCTGGCGTTCAAGCAGTTTGTCAAGCGCGCCCATCAGGGGGGCATGGCGGTGATCCTGGACGTTGTGTACAACCATCTGGGACCGAACGACCTCGATCTGTGGCAGTTCGACGGCTGGAGCGAGAACGATCGTGGCGGTATTTACTTTTACAACGACCACCGGGCCCATACGCCCTGGGGAGAGACCCGTCCCGATTATGGTCGGGGCGAAGTACGCCACTATCTCCGTGATAACGCCCTGATGTGGCTTGAAGAATACCACGTGGACGGCCTGCGCTTTGACTGCACCCAATTTATTCGTACCATCACCGGTAGCAACGAGCAGGAACTGCCGGACGGCTGGAGTCTGTTGCAGTGGATCAACAGCGAGGTGGCGGAGAAGTTTCCCGGTCGAATCACCATTGCCGAGGATCTGCAAAACAATAGATGGCTTACCAGAGACGTTGGGGCCGGAGGGGCCGGGTTCGGTTCGCAATGGGACGCCATGTTTGTTCACCCCATCCGTCAGGCGGTGATCACGCCACAGGACCAGGAGCGCTCCCTCGCCGCCATCGGTGATGCGATTCTCTATCGCTACAACGATGACGCCTTTGACCGGGTCATCTACAGTGAATCCCATGACGAGGTGGCCAACGGCCGGGCCCGTGTGCCCCAGGAGATCAGCTCGAAGGACCCTAGGGGCTGGTTCGCCCGCAAACGATCGACCCTGGCCGCCGCCATGGTCTTTACGGCTCCGGGCATTCCAATGATCTTTCAGGGCCAGGAGTTTCTCGAAGGAGGATGGTTTCGCGACACGGTTCCCGTCGACTGGGACCAACGGGACGAGTTTCATGGTATCGTGCGCCTGTATCGTGACCTGATCCGCCTGCGACTTAACCAGGACGGGTTTACCCGTGGCCTTTGCGGACAGTTCACTCAGGTCTATCATATGAATGAAGACTCAAAGGTCCTCGCCTTTCATCGCTGGGACCAGGGGGGAGCGGCGGACGATGTGGTGGTGGTCGCCAACTTTTCCTACCAGCCCCATAATGGTTATGTCATCGGTTTCCCGACCCCGGGAACCTGGACGCTTCGCTTAAACAGCGATTGGCAAGGGTATAACGACGATTTCCAAAGCCATCCAAGCACCAGCGTTGGTGCGGAACCAGGAGAGTATGACGGCTTGCCCTTCCACGGTACGCTTTCTATTGGTCCCTACAGTGTTCTGATCTTTTCGCAATGATCCCTCGACAACGGCCGTAAAGGAGCATTGTCCGTCTTTCATCCTTCGGCTATACTCGCACCTTGCCGTTGGAGATTGGATATGCTGCATTTTTTCGCCACCCTTGAAATCGTCCTGCCGGTATTCGCCCTGATTTTGCTTGGCCGTCTGCTGCAGCATCTCAAATTGGTGGACGACGCCTTTTCCCGCCAGGCCAACCGGCTGGTGTATATTGTTTTCCTGCCGGCGCTGCTGTTCTACAAAACCGCCACCGCCAATTTTGCCGCCAGCTTCAACCTCACCCTGGCGTTGGGCGCCTCAGCAGCTTTGGTTCTAGGCGGCACACTCGCCTACGGCTGGAGCCTTTTGGGTGGATTCCCGGCCGAGGACCGGGGCACCTTCACCCAGGGGGCCTTTCGCGGCAACCTGGCCTACGTGGGCCTGCCCATTGTCTTCGCCGCCTACGGCGAGAGCGGCCTGGCCCGGGCCAGCATGCTGCTGAGCTGCCTGGTGCCCCTCATCAACCTGCTTTCCATTCTGGTCTTGTGGCTGCCCCAGCGCCATCGCCAGGCCAGCGGCGGCGTCCCCTGGCGGGAACAGCTATTACTCAATCCCCTGGTGCTGGCCGCCATCGCCGGGCTGCTCTGGAGCCGCCTCGCCTGGCCTTTGCCAGAAATCACCCTGCGGATCCTGCAACCCCTCTCCCAGATCGCCCTGCCTCTGGCTCTGCTGGCCATCGGCGCCGGCTTCTCCCTGCGTCAGTTACAGGGCGACCTGCGGCGGGCGGGCAGCGCTTCGGCCTTCAAATTGCTGCTGTTGCCAACCCTGCACTTTCTGTTTCTGACGACCCTGGGTTTTCGCGGCGAGGATCTCGGCATCAGCCTGCTGCTGGCGGCGACGCCCACGGCGGCGGCCAGCTATATCGTGGCCTGCGAACTGGACGGCAATCCCGGCCTGGCCGCCTCCATCATCGTGCTGTCCACCCTGCTCGCCGCCCCGGTCTATACGGTTCTGCTGCTGCTGTTGAAGCTAGCCGCTCTGTAACAGGTTGTGTCTCCGCGAACCGATCCTGTCGTGGTCTCCCTGAGCGGCCGAACCGTCGCCCGCCGGTTCTTGCCTTGGTGTCAAAACCTGCGTTAGACTGGATGTGCGCCCTCCTGTCCCACCCTTTAACGAAAGGAATGCCCAGGATGACGACTTTAGACGCCCCCGGCAGGCAGCCTCCAGGCTGGCATTTCGATAACAGTTACAGCCGCTTGCCCGACTACCTGCATGTCCGCATAACTCCCGTTCCGGTGACCGCCCCCCGAATAACCCTGTTGAACCGATCTCTGGCCCGGGACCTGGGCTTGAATCCCGAGATGCTGACCGGGGAGGCAGGGGCCGCCCTGTTCTCCGGCAACCAACTGCCGGAGGGAGCCGACCCCCTGGCCCAGGCCTATGCCGGTCACCAGTTTGGCCATTTCACCCTTCTCGGCGACGGGCGGGCCCATCTGCTGGGCGAGCAGATCACCCCGGACGGCACCCGTTTCGACATTCAGCTGAAAGGTTCTGGGCGCACACCTTTTTCCCGAAATGGCGACGGGCGAGCCGCTCTGGGGCCAATGCTGCGGGAGTATCTGATTAGCGAAGCCATGCAGGGTCTCGGCATCCCCACCACCCGCGCTCTCGCCGTGGTACTGACCGGGGAGACGGTTCACCGCGAAACCCCGCTTCCGGGAGCGATCCTGACCCGGGTGGCGGCCAGTCACATCCGGGTCGGCACCTTCCAATATCTCGCGGCCAAAAACAATCAGCCGGGGGTTCGCCTCCTCGCCGAATACACCCTGCGCCGCCATTTCCCCGAGCAGAGCGAGGCGGACAACCCCTTTTTGGCCCTGCTCCAGGCCGTTCTCGAACGACAGGTCTCTCTGATGGCCCACTGGATGCTGGTTGGTTTCGTGCACGGGGTGATGAACACCGACAACATGGCCCTCAGCGGAGAGACGATCGACTACGGTCCCTGTGCCTTCATGGATCGCTACGATCCGTCCACCCTGTTCAGCTCCATCGATCAGGGGGGCCGCTATGCCTATGGGAATCAGCCCTCGATCGCCCTGTGGAATCTGACCCGTTTTGCCGAGACCCTGCTGCCTCTGCTGAGCGAAAGCGAGGACCAGGCCGTCGAGCTGGCTGGCCGCTGTCTGGAAACCTTCCCCGACCTGTATCGAAAAACCTGGTTGTCGGGGATGCGGGCCAAGCTGGGCCTGTTCAACGAAGAACAGGATGATGAGGTGCTGGCAGGTGATTTTCTAAGCTGCCTGCAACAGACCGAAGCCGACTATACCAACACCCTGCGTGATCTGGCCCTGGATCCCCTGCCCGACAGCCCGATCTTCCGCCACCCGACTTTTACCGACTGGCAGCATCGCTGGCAGACCCGACGGAGCCGACAAAAAGAGCCGATCCAGGCCTCCCGCGCGCTGATGAATGCCCGCAATCCGGCGGTTATTCCCCGCAATCACCGGGTCGAAGAGGCCCTCGCCGCCGCCGAACGGGGCGATATCAACGTTTTGGAATCTCTGCTCGGAATCCTCTCCCGGCCCTATGAGCTGGCTCCCGAACATGAAATCTACCGTGAGCCGCCGCCCCCGTCTTTTCTTCCCTACCGGACCTTCTGCGGCACCTGACGACACCGGGCCGAAGCGGATCGATCGGCGCTTCGGCCCTTTATACCTTCTGGGTACCAAAATCTTTTTTTAAGAGAACTGCCCCTTGAAAGGGCCTGTTGAGCTGTTAGCATATTTGCAAGGCTTAATTGTTCTTTCTCTTCCCAAAAACCGATTTAGACAGGAGGTCAACATGAGCAACGGACAAGCCTTGCCGCGGACGGATTCAATAGCGAACATTTCCTGGCGGGCCATTTTCGCCGGAACGTCCATTGCTTTGGTCACCACTATGGTGTTGGTGCTGTTGGGCACCGCCATCGGCTTTTTCAGCATTGATCCTACCACCGAACAGAATCCCTTCGGTGGATTGGGAATGGGCGCGGCTATCTGGTGGGTCCTGAGCTGCATTATAGCCCTGTTTTTCGGCGGCTGGATCACCAGCCGATTTGCCGGCTTACAGCGTAAATTTGATGGAGCGCTACACGGTCTGGTCACCTGGTCTCTTACCTTCATCATCAGTCTGGTTTTCTTAGCCAGCCTGTTGGGGGCCGTGATCGGCGGAACTTTCAGCATCGTGCAAAATGTTCTCGAGGGGACGGGTCAGATGCTTTCGTCGGTGGCTCCCGACGTAGCTCAAGTCATGACCGGAGGACAAAACCCGCTGCAAGCCGTCATGCAGGAAGGTCAACAGATCATGGACCAGATCCGGCAAAAAGGGGGAGAGGAGGCCGTGACCGAATTGACCAATGCAGTCCAGCAGATTTTTGAAAAACCGGTAGTTACTCCCCAGGACCGGCAGACCATTGTAGGTATCCTTACCAAGTATACGGACATGAGCCAGCAGGAGTCCCGCAGCAAGGTGGATCAGTGGGTGAGTATTTATCAGCAGGCCCGGCAGAAGCTGCAGAAGTTTGGCGAGCAATTGCCTCAAAAAGCCGAACAGGCCTCCGAAGCCTTGGGGCAGGCAGCTCTTTGGTCCTTCTTTGCGCTGTTGCTCGGGGCGATTGCAGCGGCGGCAGGAGGTATGGTCGGCAGAGTGAAAGGCGTCGTGGAATTCTGATTTTCGGAACCGGATTTCGAGCCATCGGGATACCGATGGCTCGAAGCCAGATCCGATTAATTTAGGAGCATGACAACAGACTAGTCACGGTACAGGGTGCGTGCGTTGTTTGGGGAAAGCGCCAGCGACAATGTCCTGCTTCGCTACCAGGGGCCCAGTGGTTTTCCGGGGGTCCCATCCACCCTCATCACCCTGGTCCCCGGCCTGTAAATAACTGCCGCAGCAAAACCNNACCCCAAACGGCTCAAGACAGGCTTCAATTTGAGCGCGGACCTTCCCCCTGTGCAGATCTTTTGCAAATTCCCGACGAGTACTAAAACCTGCGGTATCGATATCTGAAAGGAGTCTTTAAGCCTGATTTTGGCGGGGATTATCCATGGAATCCTTAAAAATAAAGGAATTCATATTGCAAAAGTCCGGCGGCTCTGCTTAAACTGGCAAACGCCAGCCCAACATAATTCATGGCTCCTGTTGGGACCGGTATCCAACCAGTGACTGGCTTATGAAACTTCTTTCTGCACCATTAAATGCGCGTTTTATCCTGTGGTCAGGTCTTTTTTTGCTGATCGCCATCGCCGTTCTTTCTTTCGGCTGCCCCCCTCGGAAACCCCTCAAGCTCGGCTTTATCGGCGGCCTCACCGGCCGCTCCGCCGATCTGGGCATCGCCGCCCGCGACGGCGCGATGCTGGCGGTCGAACAATTCAATCAGAACGGCGGGTTAGACGGCCGGCCGGTGATTCTGGAGACGGCTGACGATCGCCAGGACCCCGAAACAGCGCGCAAGGCGTTGCGCTCCCTGATTGACACCGGCTGCGTGGCGGTCATCGGTCCCATGACCAGCCAGATAGCTGTGGCCAGCCTGCCCATCAGTCGACAGGCGGGTGTCGCCCTGCTCAGTCCGACGGTTAGCACCGACCAGTTGTCGGGACTGGATGATACCTTCTTTCGTCTCTACCCCAATGGCCGGGAGGCAGCTCGGCAACTGGCCGAGCTTGCCTACGAGCGCTTTAACCTGCGGCGTATTGCCGTGGTCTGGGATGAGGGCAATCGGGCCTTCACCGCCACCTGGATGGTCAATTTTTCCGAGTCCTTCACCGCCCTTGGCGGAAAGATGGTTGCCACGCTGGCCTTTGAGTCGGGGCGCAGCACGTTTGCCCCCCTGGCGCAGCAGATCGGCGCCAGTGACGCCGAAGGTCTGTTTTTGCTTGCCAACGCGATCGACGCCGGGTTGTTCTGCCAGAGCCTGGCCAAAATCGGGATACAGTTACCGGTGCTGACCAGCGAGTGGTCGGCCACTCCCGACCTGGCCGCCTTTGGCGGCCGGGCTATCGAAGGGCTGGTCTGTCTCGGTTCTATCAACCGGGATGATCGCTCGGAGCGCTTCCTCGCCTTTTGCGAGGTGTTTCGCCAGCGTTTCGGTTACCATCCGGGCTTTGCCGCCGTGAACGGGTTCGATGCTGCCAATATGCTGCTGCAGGGCCTGCAGCAGGGCCAGCGCCCCCAACAGCTGCTGCAATTCCTGAACAACCAACGAACCTTCCCCATTCTGCAAGGCACCCTGCACCTTGATGCCCATGGCGACGCGCAACGCGACCTTGTCCCGGCCATTTTTCGTCATGGTCAATTTCGCACCTTGCCTGCGCCATGAACAGACCACGCAGCTTACGCCGCTCCCTGACCCTGCTGTTCATTTTGGCCGCTGTGTTCCCGGTGCTGCTGTTCGGCCTCTACTATAACCGGCAACTGACGGCCTCTCTGACGGAACGTATCAGCGCCGACACCCTGGCCCAGGCCCGAGCACTGCGAGAAGAGATCACCCAGTTCCTACAGGCGCCCCGGGCCACTTTGCAGCTGGCGAGCCACCTGATCGACGATCACACCCTGCTCAGCCCGCAGGAGATAGACCGTTACCTGTCCATCACCATCAACAACGGCCAAGTCTTCGAATCGATCCTGGTCCTTGCCGCCGACGGCCGGATTACCCATTGGGGCCAGTCCGATAAGGCCGACATGGTCC
>NPIF01004241.1_pt1 | contig 11332 bp, 9 predicted proteins | sample 8637461 | NCBI WGS metagenome assembly NPIF01 (sample SAMN07420641, study PRJNA396082) | bioreactor metagenome | isolation source: sample BR12 brine-fed electro-methanogenic bioreactor BR | place: Japan: Kochi | collected 2016-12-09
AACGCTCGCGGCGGGCCTTTTCTCGCGATTCCCAACTGCCAGCGAATCCAGTAGAGTGTGCGTTCTGCCGCCGGACCCACCCGCGGCAAAGGAGGGCTTTCCGTGGAGCACACGCCGAACGGGAGCGTCAAGGGACTCCCCGACAACGCTCGACGTCCGCTCGAGCCGGGCGAAGAATACGTCCCGGTCGTACCCGGGGAGAACGTCCCCGAAATCACCGGCCGCTCGGTCGGACTCGGACTGGTCTTCTGCGCGATCTTTGCGATGGCGGCTGCCTACCTCGCCCTGAAGGTGGGGCAGGGTATCGAGGCCGCGATCCCGATCGCGATCCTCGCGATCGGGCTCGGCGCGTTCCTTAAGCGCAAGAGCTCGATGCTCGAGAACGTGATCATCCAGTCGATCGGTGCGAACTCGTCCCACGTCGTGTCGGGTGCGGTGTTCACGATCCCCGCGCTCTACATGCTCGCGGCCGATGGCCTCGTGCCGGCTGAGCCGTCGCTCTTCCAGGTGATCACCGTCTCCTTCCTCGGTGGCTGCCTCGGCGTGCTCTTCCTGATCCCGCTGCGCTACCACTTCATGGTGGAGATGCACGGCAAGTTCCCGTGGCCGGAAGGCACGGCGACGACCGAGATCATCCTCTCCGGTGAGCGCGCGGGTGGCTCGGCGAAGATCCTCGCGATCTCCGCCGCGATCGGTGCGAGCTACGACGGCGTGATCGCGCTGTTCCGTGCGATGCGCGAGGAGATCCACTTCCACTCGATCGGACTCGGCGGCTTCCTCGACAAGCAGTTCATGCAGCTCAAGGTGCTGAACAACGCCGCGATCATGGGTGTGGGCTACATCATCGGGCTCAAGTACTCGGCGATCATCTGCGCGGGTTCGTTCCTCTCGAACTTCGTGCTCGTGCCGATGATCCACGCGATCGGCGAGCACCTGCCGATGGTGCTCTCGCCCGGCGGCCAGCTCATCTCGACGATGGGTGCGGACGAGGTCTTCAAGTCGTACGTGCGCATCATCGGCGTCGGCGGCATCGCCGGCGCGGGGATCCTCGGCATCATGGGCTCGATGCCCTCGATGGTCGCGTCGATCTTCTCGAACATCAAGGGCATGAAGAGCCAGGACAAGCGCGACGTCTCCGAGCTCAAGCGCACCGAGAAGTCGCTCGGTGGCCAGTTCATGCTGGTCGGCCTCGTGATCTTCGTCGTCCTCGCGTTCGTCTTCTTCAGCTTCGGCCTCGGCATCGACGACTCTTTCGTCTTCGCGCTCGCCGCCGTCGCGCTCGTCACCGTCATCGCCTTCCTCTTCGCGCCGGTCGCGGCCCGCGCGATCGCCATCGTCGGCACGAACCCGGTCTCCGGCATGACCATGCTGACCTTGATCGTCACGGGTTTCGTGATGCTCAAGCTCAACATCACCGGCGGCACGGGGATGTTCATCACGATGATGGTCGGCGGCGTCGTCTGCACGGCGCTCGCCGCCTCGGGCGCGCTCGCCTCCGACCTCAAGGTCGGGCACTGGATCGGCGCGACGCCCTCGAAGCAGCTCCAGTGGAAGTTCGTCGGTACCGCGGTCGCCGCGATCTTCACCGGCATCGCGATGTGGGGCCTCTCGAAGGGCGCTGACACCTTCGGTTCGTCTGCACTCCCGGCGCCGCAGGCCTCGGCGATGAAGGAGATCCTGATCGGGATCTTCGCGTCGTCGTCTCCGCTGCAGTGGTACCTCTTCGCCCTCGGCGTCCTGCTCGCGATCATCCTGCGGATGACCGGCATCCCGGCGCTCGCCTTCGCGCTCGGCATGTACCTGCCGATGGAGCTGAACACGCCGGTGATGATCGGCGGGTTCCTCGCGTATCTGACCGGCCGCCACAAGGTCGGCGAGGAGAAGCTCTCGAAGGCCCGTCACGAGCGCGGAGTACTCGTTGCGTCCGGCCTCGTCGCGGGTGGTGCGATCGCGGGAGTTCTCATCTCGCTGGTCGGCGCCGCGATCGTCGAAACCACCGGGAAGCGCGAGCTCATGCAGAGCCTCTGGATCTTCGGCTCGGATCACGCCGGGCTTGGTGACATCGGAGAGATCGTCACCATCGCCGTGCTCGCGGTCGGCGCCTTCCTGTTCGTCCGCTACAACCGCGCGGCCAAGGTCGTCGAGGAGTAGCCCGAACGCGCGCCAAAACGCGAACGCAACAAAGGGGCGGCTTCGGCCGCCCCTTTTTCTGTGCGCGGGTCTCGGACGGGGTGAGGGTCAGGCCTTGCGCGCCGCCAGGATCGCCGCGATCAGCTCCTCGGGCATGTCCGGGGGTGCCGGGCGCTCGGGGTCGTCGGCGCAGCAGTGAGCGAGGTCGACGGTGGCCCGATAGCTCGTCAGGTAGTTCTCGCAGCACGGGCAGTGGGCGAGGTGGGCATCGAAGGTCGCCTTCTGCTCCGGGGAGAGCTCACCGCTCTCGTAGGCGAGCAGAAACTCGGCGAATTCCTTGCAGGTCATGCACGCTCCCATGCGTCCCGACGCGCGCCACACCCGGCGCCGTCCCCGTCGCTGTGATGCCGGCGCCGATGATAGGTGACATCTCCCCCGGAGTGAAAGAGGGGCAAAAGGGCCTAGGCCCGCTCGTGACGAGGCCAGCGCGCGACCGCGTCCCGGTGCGCGGGGGCTTCTGCGGTTATCCTCGGGGCCTCATGAGTACCGAAAACACGCCATCCCCAGACGCGGACTACTTCGAGACCGTCGAGGACGGGCCCGCCGTCGAGATCAAGATCAAGGGCTCCCGTTTCATCGGCGAGGTCTTCCACGCCGTCAGCGAGAAGGCGGCGGCCGCCGAGCTCGCGGCCGTGCGCAAGCGGGACTACGACGCCACCCACCACTGCTCGGCGCTGCGCCTCGGGCCTCCCGAGAGTTCGCTCTCGCGCAGCGACGACGACGGGGAGCCGTCGGGGACGGCAGGGCAGCCGATCCTCGGGGCGATCGAGCGCGCCGGGGTCTTCGACCTGCTCGTCGTCGTCACGCGTTACTACGGCGGGACGAAGCTCGGCACGGGGGGCCTCGTCCGGGCGTACGCCGAGGCCGCCCGCGAGGCGCTCGCGGAGACGCCACTCCGCAAGGTCTGGCGCGAGACGCGGCTCGACGTGCGTTGCGAGTACGGCGAGCTCGGGGCCGTCGAGGCGGTTCTAGCGCGAAACGGGGACGCGCTGCGCGGCATCGAGCGCCGTTTCGAGCCAAACCCCGAGCTCGCGCTGCGGGTGTTGCGTTCGCGGGCCGAGGCGCTCGCCGCCACGCTCGTCGAGGCCACGGCGGGGCGCGCCCAGGTGGAGCTCAAGAGTTGCGAGTGAAGGGGAGGGGGAAGGCCTTGCTCACCGTCGTCCTCGGCACCGTCGTCACGCTCAAGCTCGCGGCCGTGATCGGTCTCGTGATCCTCTCGTTGACCCAGAAGCCGCGCCACGTCTTGGGGCTCACCGAAGGGCGGCTCGCGCCCTGTCCGGCGTCGCCGAACTGCGTGTCGAGCCAGGCCGAGCGCGCGGAGCAACGCGTCGAGCCCTTCGCGGCCGGCGGGCAGGGCGCGGAGGCAACCCTCGCCGAGCTCGTCGCGATCCTCGAGCGCCAGCCGCGCTGCCGCGTCGTCGTGCGTGAGGCCGAGTACGCCCACATCGAATGCCCGACGGCGCTCTTCCGCTTCATCGACGACGTCGAGCTCGTGGCCGACGAAGGCGCTGGGCTCGTGCACGTGCGCTCGGGCGCGAGAGCGGGGCACTCCGATCTCGGCGTCAACCGCAAGCGCGTGGAAGCGCTTCGCGGGCGCCTTCGCGCGTCACGATAGGTAGTTTCCTTCCTCTCGACGGGCGCGACGGGAAGACTCTCTCCTCTCCAGAGGCTCCAGAGCCCCGTTTGGGGGATGGCGCCGCTCTTGCAGTAGCTCTCTTCGAATCGGATGCGAGAGATCGGGTTTCAGCGCGAGAGCCCCCGGAAGAGGGGCCAGCGATGAAGCTCCATGGTGCGGAATCAACGTGCGTGAGGTGGGGTGGGGTCGCCGCGATACCCGGACCGCGAGTCCACGGGTACTCGGCCGCAGGACTCAATAACAGTCTGGGATCAGGAGGTGGACGATGAACGGACGCATCGCTTCCTGTGTGCTCGTGTTTGTCCTGGCCTGCGGGGTGGGAGCGCAGGTCCCCTTCGAGGAGGCGCTCGACCCCGAGCTGTCGGGAGCGCTTCCCGAGATCTTCGCACCCCCGTCCTCTCCTCTCGCGGAGATGGGCGAGGAGGCGCCGCGCTGCGGAGGGATCGCCGCCGTGATCCCGTACCCCTATTGCCACAGCGGGACGGGCGGCGGCCTCGCGTTCTGCCCGGGGAACGGCGCGCGGGGGCCGAGCTTGCTCTTCCTGACCCAGACGACCTACGAGGAAGACTTCGTCTGGCTCGACTCGCTCACCTTCGAGGAGCTCGGTCGCTGCGACCCCGGTGACAACAAGACGATCGCCGCCGCCGTGTTCGACTCGCGTCTCGGCTGCGGAGGGGAGTCGCTCTTCGTCGCGAACTCGACCGTCGGCTCGGGGACGATCCGGCAGATGCAGCTCTTCCCGGCGACCTGTCCGACGAGTTGCGGGTGCTGCCAGCCCGGGGACAACGGCGAGGACGCGATCGCTTGCCGGGCCGGCGCCCTGTGCCAGCCGCTGCGGGAGTTCGGCTTCGAAGGCTATGTCCGCGGCCATCGCGTCGAGGCCCTCGCCGTCGCCGAGCTGCGCGCATTCGCGCGGCCGCTACTCGTCGCGGGGAACTTCACGACGGGGGAGATCCTCTTCGTCGATCCGAGCAGCCCCTCGGAAGACGCCGAGCGCGTCGAGCGCGTGCACCACTGCTCGATCTACGACGCCGGGCGGATCGTGCGGCCGACGGGACTCGCGTGGCCGGGCGACGAGAGCCTCCTCGTCGCGAGCCGCGATACCGGGCTCGTCTATCGCATCGACCCCGTGAGCTGCGACGTGATCAGCCGCTGCCGGCCGCTGGGTTCGGGTGGGCTCAACGGGCTGGCGTACGACCGGGCGCAGAGGAAACTCTTCGTCGCCGACGACGAGTACAGCGTGATCTTCCGCATGGAACCGCCTGCAGCAGGCCCGGACTGTTCGTGAACCTTCGAGTTGAGAAGCCGTAGATGCCTGCTGGATGCCCCGCACGGAGGGATTGGCGACTGAGGCGTACCTGAAAGGTACGCCGCAGGGAGACCGATCCCGAGTACGGGGCAGAGGGCACGAAGTGCCCGTCCAGTAGGTAGATACGGCTTCTCAACCGAAGGGCTCATGAATAGTCCGGGCTCCTAGCGGAGCCGGCGTTCCCCAGACGCGAGCTCCTCGAGGCCGTCGATATCCATGATGCGGAGCTTCCGCGGGCCCATGGCCTCGAGCAGCCCCTCCTTGGCCATGCGCGTCAGGATGCGCGACAGCGTCTCCGGGATCGTGCCGAGCAGGCTCGCGAGCTGCGCCTTCGAGATCTCGAGCGCGACGACGGGCTGGTCGCCGCGCTCGACGGGGTTGAGCTGGAGCAGGTAGGCCGACAGGCGCGCCGGGACCTCCTTGAGCGAGAGGTCCTCGACGAGCGAGACGAAGCGGTGCAGGCGTTTGCTCAGCGAGGCGAGGAGCTTGAAGGCGAAGTCCGGGTTGCTCTTCGCGTGGGCGACGAGGCGGGCGCGGGGCAGGACGAGGGCCTCGAGCGACTCGAGCGCCTCCGCGTGGGCGGGGTAGACGCCGCCGAGGAAAACGGCGACCTCGCCGAACATTTCTCCCGGGCCGAAGATGTGGAGGATCTGCTCCTTACCGTCGGGTGAAGACTTGAAGATCTTCACCCGGCCCTCGAGGACGGCGTAGAAGGTGTCGCCGTCGTCGCCTTCCTGAAACACCATCTCGCCCCGCGCATAGCGCCGGCTGGCGGCGAGTTGAGCCAATTCGTCGCGCTCGCGCCCGTCGAGCTGGGCGAAAAGGGCGAGGTCTCCGAGTTTTTGACCGAGTTCGCTCACGTGGGCTCCCTACCGAATCCTCAAGGCCAGGAAGGATAAACGAAATCTCTGCGGTGTTGATCCAGATCAAGGGCGACGGCGTCCGGGGCGGGCATAGTGACCTTCCTGCCGGCGGGGCATGACGAACGCGGCCCCGAGCCTGAGCAGCGAGGAGAGAATCGATGACGACCGCGATGCCCCCGAAGTCCGAGCTGCCCACCGACCCCGCGATGTTCTGCTTCCAGTGCGAGCAGGCCAAGAACGGCACGGGCTGCACCGTCGAGAGCTCGTGTGGCAAGACCCCCGAGGTCGCCGCGCTGCAGGACCTGCTCGTCTACGCCCTCAAGGGGATGGCGCTCGTCGCCGTCGAGGGGCGCAAGCACGACCTGGTCGACCCCACGACGGACACGCTGGCCCAGGTCGCGCTCTTCGCGACCCTGACGAACACGAACTTCGACGGCGCGCGGATCGCCGCCTACATCGAGGAGGTCGTCGAGCGCCGCGAGGGGCTCAAGGCTGCCGTCGCCAAGGCGGGCGGCCCGAGCGAGTGGCCGGAAGGTCCCGCCTGCTTCACGCCGGCCGAGAACGAGGCGGCGATGGTCCGCCAGGGCCAGGCCGTCAGCATCCTCAGCGACATCGACAACGAAGACCTGCGCTCGCTGCGCGAGACGCTGATCTACGGGCTCAAGGGCCTCGCCGCTTACGCGCACCACGCGATGATGCTCGGCCAGCGCGACGAGAAGATCGACTTCTTCGTGCACGAGGCGCTCGCCGCTGCCAGCCGCACCGACCTCTCCGTCGACGAGTGGCTCGGCATGATCCTGCGCTGTGGTGAGATCAACCTCCTGACGATGGAGATCCTCGACCGCGGCCATACCGAGACCTTCGGCCACCCGGTGCCGACCGAGGTCGGCCTCGGCCACCGCAAGGGCAAGGCGATCCTCGTCTCCGGCCACGACCTGACCGACCTGCACGTCCTCTTGCAGCAGACCGAGGGGAAGGGGATCGACGTCTACACCCACGGCGAGATGCTCCCTGCCCACGGCTACCCGGGCCTCAAGCAGAAGTACCCCCACCTCGTCGGTCACTACGGCGGCGCGTGGCAGAACCAGGTGCTCGAGTTCGGCCGCTTCCCCGGCCCGATCCTCATGACGACGAACTGCATCGTCAAGCCGCGCGAGAGCTACAAGGCGCGCATCTTCACGCAGAACTCGGTCGGTTGGGAAGGCGCCCCGCACGTGCAGGAGCGTGACTACAGCGAGCTGATCGCCTGCGCGCTCGAGATGCCCGGCTTCGAGGAAGACGTCTCCGGCAAGAACGTGCTCGTCGGCTTCGGCCACAACAGCGTGCTCGGCGTCGCGGACAAGGTGATCGATGCGGTCAAGGGTGGCGCGATCCGCCACTTCTTCCTCGTCGGCGGTTGCGACGGCGCGCGTCCGGGCCGCAACTACTACACCGAGTTCGTCGAGAAGGTCCCCGAGGACTGCGTCGTCATGACGCTCGCCTGCGGCAAGTTCCGCTTCTTCGACCAGGAGCTCGGCGACATCGGCGGCATCCCGCGCCTGCTCGACATGGGCCAGTGCAACGACGCCTACTCCGCCGTGAAGGTCGCGCTCGCGCTCGCCGACGCCTTCGAGTGTGGTGTCAACGACCTGCCGCTGACCCTCGTGCTGTCCTGGTTCGAGCAGAAGGCGGTCTCCGTCCTGCTCAGCCTCCTTTACCTCGGCGTGAAGGGGATCAAGATCGGCCCGACGCTTCCGGCCTTCATCAGCCCCGGCGTGCTCAACGTGCTCGTCGAGAAGTTCGAGCTCGCGCCGATCTCGACCGCAGACGCGGACCTGGCGGCCGCGCTCGGCTGATCGACGCCGAAAACGCGCGCGGGGGCGCCCGGCATCGCCGTCCCCGCGCCGCACGTTTCCCTCAGAAGGAGGGAGTCACGAGGCGGCGCTCCGGTCACCGAGACCAGGGCGCCGCATACCTCTTTTTACAGCCGGGAAAAGCTGTCTCAATCTCGCGCCTGTTAAGATCTCCCGAAGTTCGTGCGGAGGGAGCTTCTCATGGCTGCGAGCCGTTTTAACGAACGTCTTTTCACCAACATGCGCCGCCGGGTGCTGCGCCGGCGCGTCCCGCGCGCCGAGCTCGTCTTCGGCGCGGGCTTCCTCGTCTTCCTCGTACTCGCCGGGTTCTGGATCCTCGCGCAGTCGGACAACTTCGACCCGGGCGAACGCGACATCGACATCGAGACCCTCGCGGCGGGCGGACCGCCGATCGAGGTCTACCACCGGCCGCTCGAGCGTTGGGTCGAGCCGGGTACCGCACACGCTGGCGGGCCCGTGCCAATCGACACCGGCATCTTCCCTGCGGCCATCGTCGATGGCGGATGGGACGTCGACGGCCGGGTCGAGGTCTACGACAAGAGCAACGTCTACGAGAAGATCAACGGCGCGGCCGAGCAGTTCATCCGCTTCGGCTTCGAGAAGCTGCACTACGTCACCCTGGCGAAGGACGGCACCTACCTGACGATCGAGCTCTACGACCAGGGGGGCTTCCCCGGTGGTCTCGGCATCTTCAGCGCCCAGCGCTCGCCGGACAAGACGGTGGACGAAGAGGGTGGCATCTACTACTACGACACCTCCGTCGGCGTGATCGGTCTCTACGGTCAGTACTACTTCAAGGTGGCCGGGAGCGAGGCCAACGCCGCCGTGCGCGAGAAGGCGGGGACTGTTCTCGCCTCGTTGACGAAACTGCCGGCGAGCGGGGCGGCGACGCCGCGCGCGTTCACGGCGCTCGCGACGGCGTTCGGCGTCGAGCTCGACGGCATCGCCTACGAGAGCCAGGACGTCTTCCAGTACGACTTCCTCTCGGACTTCTGGTTCGCGAGCCCGAGCGAGCTCGAGGGGGGGCGGGTCTTCGTCCACGAAGCGGAGAGCGCGGCCGTCGCCGGCGAGCTCTTCGACAAGCTCGTCCGGGAGCAGAGCTTCGAGTACCAGGAGCTCGAGCGCGGAGCTGGGCGCGTGCTCCTGCGTCACGAGTACCTCGGTGACTTCTTCTACATCGAGCGCCACGGCGCTCTCCTCTACGGTGTCGATCACGCGCCGTCGGGGGAGGCGGCGAGCGAGGCAGCGCGCAAGCTCGGAGGGATCCTCGTTGAGCGACCAGAAGCCTAAAGCTCCCAAGCCGAAGCGCGGCGAGAGGCAGCATCCCGAGTACGAGAAGGCGCCGATGTCGCGGCGTACCTTCGCGCGGCGGATTGCGACCGTCGCGGGGATCTCCGGCGCGTCGGCCTATCTCGCGAGCGCGCCGGAGGGCTGGCCGCTCTCGATGCGTGACGACACCGGCCTGCGCAGCGTGCCCGAGGTGACGCCGCTGCGTCTCGGCGACTACCGCGTCGCGAAGCCCGGGAACGCCGCCGACCTCGGCGTCGGCCGCGGTGGGACTCTCGAGCAGAGACTTCGGAAGGCGCTCGACGCGGTCGGTGGGCTGAATCACTACATCGCGCCGGGCGACATCGTGCTCGTCAAGCCGAACGTGGCCTTCGACCGCTCGCCGAACCTCGGCGCGACGACTCACCCCGAGATCCTCGAGCTGCTCGTGCGCATGATCCTCGTCGACGCGCGCGCGCAGGAGGTGCGCGTCGCCGACAACCCGATCGAGCAGCCCGCGGACTGTTTCGCCAAGAGCGGCGTGCGTCTCGCGGCCGAGAAGGCCGGTGGCCGCGTCTACCTGCCGGACTCCAACGCGTTCCGCATGCTCAACACCCCGGGCGCGACCCTGATCGAGAACTGGCCCGTCTTCCACCGCCCGCTGACGAACGTCGACAAGGTGATCGGCCTCTCGCCGGTCAAGGACCACAACCTCTGCCACGCGTCGATCGGGATGAAGAACTGGTACGGGCTGCTCGGCGGCCGTCGCAATCAGTTCCACCAGGACATCCACGAGATCGTCTCCGACCTCTCGCTGATGATGCGGCCCACCTTGACGGTGCTCGACGGTTCGCACGTCCTGATGCGCAACGGCCCGACCGGCGGCGACCCCACCGACGTCAAGCCCGGCGAGACCGTCGCCGTGGGCGTCGACCCGGTCGCGCTCGATGCGTGGGCCTTCGAGCACGTGCTCGAGCGCGGCAACGACTTGCCCGCATACCTCGCGCTCGCCGAGAAGAAGGGCACGGGCAAGATGGACTGGCGCGGGCGGATCGAGGAGGTCGTGTGAACGATAACCTCGACCGCCTCCCGTCCTACACGCCGAAGAAGCTGTTTCGCATCACGAACGTCCGCATCGTGTCCCAGGTTTTCTTCTTCGTCGCCTTCATTCTGGCGTGTTGGGCGACGTGGACGAGCCGGCTCGGTGGGTATCCGGTCTCGCGCCTGCTCGAGATGGACCCGCTCGTTGCGATCTCGACGGCGCTCGCCACGGGGCACGTCTACCGCTTCCTCGGGTGGAGCCTGATCATCCTCGCGGTGACGCTCCTGTTCGGGCGTGTGTTCTGCAACTGGATCTGCCCCTACGGGACGCTGCACCAGTTCGTCGGCTGGCTCTTCAATACGAGGAAGCGCAAGGAGCGCTGGGGCTCGAACCGCTACCGGCCGATCTTCTTCCTCAAGTACGGCATCCTCACCGTCTTCCTTCTGATGGCGTTGATGGGATCGCTACAGATCGGTCTTCTCGATCCGATCTGCCTGATGTACCGCACCGTGGCGACGGCGATCGCACCCGCCTCGGACATGGCGGTCGACAAGCTGGGCGAGGGCCTCGGTCCGGTCGGGCTCGACCCGCTCTGGCTCGACTCGCTGAAGTTCGCGCCCGGCGTCGAGCGCCGCATCTTCGTCGGCTCCTTCTGGATCGGCGTGATGATCGTCGCGCTCGTCGGGATGAACCTCGTCATCCCGCGCTTCTTCTGCCGCGTGCTCTGTCCGCTCGGCGCGTTGCTCGGCGTCTTCTCGCGCTTCTCCGTCTTCCGCATCAACCGCGACGTGCACAAGTGCACGGACTGCGACGTGTGCATGACGCGCTGCGAGGGAGCGGCGGATCCCCAGGGGGAGCTGCGGCTGAGCGAGTGCTTCGCTTGTATGAACTGCATCGACGACTGCCCTGAAGACGCCCTGAGCTTCACGGCGGTGGGTCTCGACACCAAGCAGGTCTTGCCTGCGCCGGACGTCGGCAAGCGCCAGCTCGTGTTCTCCGGTGTGCTCGGGGTGCTCGCGCTGCCGTTCATCAAGAACCACGGCGTCAACACGGACGACAACTTCTCTGAAAAGCTCGTCCGCCCGCCGGGTTCGGTGGGGGAGGAGGAGTTCCTCAAGAAGTGCATCAAGTGCGATCAGTGCATCAACGCCTGCCCGACCAACGTGCTCCAGC
>NPIF01000754.1_pt1 | contig 11323 bp, 9 predicted proteins | sample 8637461 | NCBI WGS metagenome assembly NPIF01 (sample SAMN07420641, study PRJNA396082) | bioreactor metagenome | isolation source: sample BR12 brine-fed electro-methanogenic bioreactor BR | place: Japan: Kochi | collected 2016-12-09
GGATACGATTTTGTCAGCATGCGCCAGATCTATATGGGCCTGCCTGGTGAACCGAATTACGACCTTTCGAAAAACAAGAAACTGATGGCTGAAACGAAAACCGTTTTCGCCGATACGGGGATAAGGCTTCTCGATATCGAGCTTGCCAGGATTTTCGACGGGATGGACGTCAAAAAATACGAACCTGCCATGGAAACGGCAGCGGAGCTGGGAGGCAGACATGTTTTAAGCAGCATCTGGACCACGAACAGGGATTACTACATCGGAAAGTTCGCGGAAGTCTGCGATTTGGCGGCGCAGTACGGCCTTACGGTGGAACTGGAGTACGTTCCCGTAGCCGCTGTCAAGACTCTGAAAGAGGCAGTGGAAGTGCTCGAGGCCGTAAACAGGCCCAACGCCGGGCTGATGATCGATGTCCACCATTTCCACAGGGCCGGCGACGACCCGAAAGAGCTCAGGAAACTGCCCGAAAAGTGGTTCCGTTTCGCCCACCTGTGCGACGCTACCGGTGAGATTCCCACGAACAACGAGGAAATGACCAGGATAATGCGGGAAGAAAGATCTTACGTAGGTGAGGGCGGCATCGACGTAGCGTCGATACTGAACGCCATGCCCATTGTTCCCTACTCAATAGAACTTCCGAACACGAAGGCTGTAGCGGAGTACGGCTACAAGGAACATGCCAGGCGCTGCCTGGAGACAGCCAAAACATATTGCGCTGAAAAGGTTACTGGGAGGAAGTAGCGAAAAAACATCTGGCGCGATGGAATTACAATTACGCCCATCGCGTCAAATTTGCATTGTTATTTCCCTGCACATTCTCTGGATTTCAGGGATGAGGGACATGCCTGTTTCCTCGGTAAAACGCGTGGCAGGCCCCGCAACCGAGAAGGAGAAAAGGATCTTCCCATGCCTGTCGAAAATGGGAACGGCAATGGAAAATATGCCTTCCTCGCGTTCGCCCCAACTGATGGCATAACCGAGGACTCGTATTTCGGCCAAATCCCTGCGAAGCTCTTCGCGTTTGTAAATGGTAGTGGAAGTGATGGGATGTGCTTTCGCGATTTCTCTTTCTATGACATCGTCACCCAGAAAAGCCAGCAGTGCCTTCCCGCCTGCTCCGGCCCAAAGGGGCGCCCGATCTCCCACTCTCATTACGCAGCGCATGGTGAGAAGGCTCTCGACGTGTTCGAAGCATACCCTTTCCTCACCCTCTATGCCATAAAGGGAAACGGCCTCCTTGGTCTGGTCTCTGATGGTCTTCATGTAGGGGTAGATAACCTGCTGCGGTCTGAAGTGAGCCCTGGCGATGCTTCCCAAAAGGTATACTTGGTTGCCGAGGGAATAGGTCTTGTCCTCGTTTCGTTTCAGGAGGTCCAGTTCTTCGAGTGTATGAGCCAGTCTCAATGTGGTTGTTACCGGCAATCCGCTTCTTTCCGCGATCTCGCTGAGAGAAAGCTTGTGGTCGTCCCTGGTAAAGGTTTTAAGTATTCGCGTGGCGCGTTCTACCGCCCGGACCGAACCTTCTTTCATTGCTGATCGACCTTCTTTCGCTGGCCATGAAGATTTATGAAACCCTTTCCCGCAGAACGAACATATAATAGCGTCATCGAAGCTTCGCAACAACTTTTGCGACAAAGCGGCAACCGGGCGGCGTTCCTCTTCTTTTTTGACAATCCGGATTATGGGCATAGCCTCTTTTGTTGTATCTATCGTAATGTAGCCAGACATAACCGGTTTTTTGGGAGGCAAACGGCTTCATGGCTTCTAGAATCCTTTTGTTTCTGTTGTTTATCCTTACAAGCCTTCTCTCCGGGTACGGCTTCAGGCGCTTTCACCGTGAGCTACCCTTTGGGGCGAAACTCGACATCGTCGCGTTAAGGCAGGGAATTCAACGCTCCATACTTCTTTTCGCCGTCCCCGCAGTAAGCCTGGGGTCTTTATGGATACTGGACCTTGGGAGAAGCGGCCTCGGCGTCCTGCCTGTCATCGGCATAATTCATACCCTGACAGGCGGAGCCTTTGCGATTTTGATAGGCAGGATGATGGGACTCGACAGGCCTCAAACAGGAGCTTTGTTCTGCTGCGGTTTCTTCTCGAACCTGGGATCCCTGGGCGGCCTTGCCGTGTTTCTGTTTTTTGGTGAAAAAAGATACGCCTTTGTCCTCTTGTACAAACTTTTCATCGAGGTCATGTTCTACGGCATCGGCTTTCCCGTGGCAAAAAGCTTCAGCCCACATTCAGAGCCTTTTTCGTTTTCTTTTTTCGGGGTACTGCGCCGAATCTTTTCCGATTATTTCATCGTCGCGGCGCTGACGGCCATGGCAGCCGGGTTTGTCCTGAACCTGGCATCAATCCCGCGACCTGCCTTCTATTCCACGCTAAACTCCATTCTCATTCCCCTAAACGCTTTTCTGATGCTTTTTGCCATCGGGCTTGGGCTGCACTTCGGCAGGATGAAAGACTATGTCCGGGAAGCCCTGGCTACGATGGGAATAAAGTTTTTGCTTTCCCCCATCGTGGTCTTTGCAACGGCTTTTCTTCTCGGTTTGAACGTACGGGACAACCTGGCGATACTCCAGGTCGTTTTAATCCTTTCCGTCATGCCTCCTGCATACACGGCCACGGTGCCGCCTTCACTCTACGGACTTGATCTGGACATGGCAAACAGCTGCTGGTTTCTTTCCACCCTCGCCACGGCCCTGGTCATGCCCGTTCTCGCACTAATCCTGCCGCTTCTCGGCTGAGCCTTCTCAATAACCTAAAGACAGATGGTTAGTCCTTCTTCGGCCGACAACGATTAAAGAAACCTGAATATAAGATAAGGGCCCGTGGCTTAATGCCCGGGCCCCTGTTGTTTATGGACGGTTATTTCGACGCTTCTTCCGTGGCTGTCACCAGACTGTCTACGACCTCGTCTCCTACCTTTTCTCTGATCATATTCTCGACTTCTTCGGCTGCTTTCTTAAGTTCGGCCTTCAGTTCAGGGTCCGGATCAATAATATTCATTCCGACCCCTTCAAGTGAGGTCAGCATTTCATCGTTCTTTGCCTTGGCCAGGTCGAAAAGGTAGTCTGCGGCTTCCTGCATGCTTTCGTTGACGATCTGCTTGTATTCGTCAGGCATGCCATCATATAGATCCTTGTTCATTGCTATGCTCAGAATAAACGCTATGTGGTGCGTGTTGATGAGGTTTTTCTGGACTTCGTAGAACTTGCTCGCCCAGATTATCTCGTAAGGGTTCTCCTGAGCGTCCACTATCCCCTGCTGCAGCGCGACGTAGAGTTCGGCGAAGTTAAGCGGAGTCGGGTTGGCACCAAGGGCTTTCCAGAACGCCATGTGATAGGTGTTTTCCATGGTCCTGATCTTCAATCCCTTGAAGTCCTCTAACTTTGCGAGAGGCCTGTTGCTGCTCGTCTCCCGGTAATAGATGGGTTCGAAAAGGAGCAGCTTGAGTCCGGCCTTCTCGTACCATTTGTCGAGCTGCTCCCTGAAGGACCCGGAAAGGGTTTTCCTTGCCACGTCCAGATTATCGAAAAGCATTGGGATGTCGAAAACAGCAAGTTCCGGAATAAACCCTACCTGCGGCGCCGTGGTCTGGGAAACCATAGAGATGTCTCCCAACTGGCAACCTTCAAGAATTTCCCTGTCCCCGCCGAGCTGGCTGTCGAGGTAAACATGCACTTTTATCTTGCCATCGGACTTGGATTCGATGAGCTCCTTGATCTTCTCCGTCGCGAGAGCCCTCGGGGTTTCGCCTGTGGAAGGATATGCGCCAGCCAATTGCAGGGTATATTCCTGGGCCTGGCCCGTCCCAGGCAGCGCCGTCACCACAAACGCAATTGCCATTAGCAGTGCAAAAAATCTTGCTCGTTTCATCTCCAGTACCTCCTTGTGTTTTTCCCGGTTTCCTCATGACTAACCGGTATACCCTGGATAACGACCTCCATAAAACACCGGAATCGTTTTTTATTCCCCATTCCACCCCCCTGCTAGTACGGTAAAGACCGCCTTCATACCCGAGGGCAAGCACCCTTGCCTCACAGGAACAGAAGGCTCAGCTGCGGGATATAGGTGATTAAAAACAGCGCTATTATGAACGCGATGATGAAGGGAATCGCTTTTATGCCTACTTTCATCACCTGCTCCTTTATGAGCGGAGCTGCCACGAAAAGGTCCACCCCAAAAGGCGGGGTGGCCATTCCAACTGCAAGGGTTATTACCATGATGACCCCCAGATGTATGGGGCTTACCCCAAGGGCCGTGGCAGAAGCCAGCATCATGGGAGCCAGGATGGCAATGGCAGGTCCGACATCCATGAACATGCCCAGAATGAGGAGTATCACATTCAGCGCGAACAGGAATATGTACTTGTTGCCCGCGAAGTTCTGGAGTACGAAGTCCCGCAAGGCCACGGGAGCCTGCAGCAAGGCCAGGACTCGACCGAAGACGATGGCAAGGGATAGCAGCACAACGATGGGAGCGTAAGACTTGACGGTATCGGTCAGCACAGCCCCCAGTTCCTTGAAGCTCAGGGTCTTGTAAACGAAAAGGCAGACCAAAAGGGCATAGAACACCGAGACGGCGGCTGCTTCGGTGGGTGTCACGATGCCGCTGTAGATGCCTCCAAGTATGATGACCGGGGCAAGGAGCGCCCAGAAACTCTCCTTGAAAAGAACGAAAAAGCCACCCGATCTGAGTTCCCGCACCTTTTGCGATATCTTTTCCCGATCCTCGCCGTGTACCCTGGCGTAGATGTAGGCATAACCCATAAGGCTCAGCCCTATGACGATCCCCGGGACGATGCCCGCGATGAAAAGGCTGCCGATGGAAACACCGGTTACGACACCATAGGTGACAAAGGGGATGCTTGGAGGAATTATGACACCGAGGCTTCCCGCGGTAGCCACAAGGGCGGCGCTATAAACCTTGTCATATCCGAGCTTCGTCAAAAACGGGATGGCCATTCCTCCTACGGCCGCAGTAGTGGCGACACCTGAGCCGGAAATGGCCCCGTAAAACAGGCAAGTCACAATCGCCGTCATGGGGATGCCGGCGGGGAAATTACCTATGAAATAGGCGAAGAAATTGAAAAGTTTGTCCGATATCTTCCCCTTCGTCATTATGTTTCCCGAGAGGATGAAAAGGGGAATGGCGAGCATGGGCGTGCTGTCCAGGGCACTCACCACGTTTCGGACGACATACTCTACAGAGGCAGGGAAACCGGGGTTCGTCAGGCCGGGGAAAATGGTGGCAAATCCCAGGGCGACAGCTATCGGAATGCCGAGGGCAAGCCCTCCAAGCAGGATAAGAAACAAAGGCATAACCATCTCTACGAACCCTTCTTTCTTGCGGACTCGATAAAGTCCTCTCCGGTTTTCTGGACGGCGCGCACAGTCGCAAAAAGGAAACCCACTATTGCCGCAAGGTAAACCCACCCCATGGGGATACCGAGGGCCGGGCTCTTTTGGCTGGTTCGCATGACCTTTTGCACCGCCGGTACGGAAACGATGAAAAGGTAACCAAAAAACACCGTCACTATTAAGTTGCCGGCATTGGTCAGAAGGTTCCTGAGCCCCCCGGGCATGGCTTCCACGATGGTGTCGACCTTGAGGATACTGCCTTCTTTGATGCTGTAGCCTATGCTGACCAAGGCAGACCACACGAAAGCATAGCGTGATGCCTCCTCGGCCCAGGAGAGCGATGCATTGAAGGCGTATCTCATAATCACCTGGAGCATCATTACACTGGCGATAACGACAAGCAGGCCGCTCAGTATGTACTCTTCAAGATGTTCGTTCAGCCATCGGATTATTTTCAACCCTTATCACTCCACTTCAAGCCTGGTTTCAGGCCGGCGCTACCACGCGCCTTGTGTTCACGGCCTTCCCTAATCCCGCTTCCGGCAGGACGAAAGACGGAGCATGCTGCTGTCGCCCGGATGCCCCGTAAACCTTTCTACCTTTCGCGCCACCTCTAGCATCTTGTCAAAATCAATACCCGTCTGTATTCCCATGGCGTGTAACATGTTAATCACATCTTCCGTCGCGACGTTTCCCGAAGCCCCGGGTGCAAAGGGACAACCTCCCAGGCCCGCGAAAGAGGCATCAAAGTGCGTCACGCCCGCCTGGAGGGCGGCAAATATATTTGCCAGCGCCATGCCCTGAGTGTTGTGAACGTGCAACGTCCAGGTTACGTCTCCATAACGCTCCATGAGCGACTTCATGTAGGAGAACACCTGGGCGGGGTTCGCCATTCCCGTAGTATCCGACATGGATATCTCGGTTATCCCTACGTCGATGTAAGCGTCGATTATGGGGTAAATCATGTCGAGAGGGATGACGCCTTCCGCGTAATAGCCAAAAGCGGTGGAAATCGCCCCGCTGACGGGAAGACCCTTTTCCCTGCAGTACTCGGCTGATTGCCTGAAACTTGCGATTACTTCCTCCGGTTCGGCGTTGCTGTTTTGCCTTGAATGGGTTGGGCTGGCAGAAACGGAAAGCTTTACCTTGGTAACCCCAGCCAAGCAGGCTCTTTCAACCCCTTTGAAATTGAGGGCAAGTCCACGGTATTCGACTCCGTTATCTTTCGGGAGCCGTCTAACGACTTCGTCGGTTTCAGCCATGCTGGGAACCGCTTTCGGGTGGACAAAAGAACCGACTTCGATGCTTTTTACACCGGCGTCGATGACGTCTTCTATCAGCTCCACCTTCTGCTCAACGGTTAAAAGCGTTTTTTCGTTCTGTAGACCGTCTCGCGGCCCGACCTCGCATATCCTCACCTGTCGGGGTAATTCAGGCAATTGAGTCATTTGGCCTCATTCCTCGTCAAGTGTTCCAAAATCGTTTTTGTCATGACTTCCACGTCGGGATCTTTCCCGGTCCATTTCCTGAAGGCCTCCACGCCCTGCCAGATGGTCATCCAGTAACCATAAAGAATCCTCGCTCCCCTGGCTTCGGCCTCCTTAAGAAGGCGCGTATCATGGGGGACATAGACCAGGTCGCAGACCATGTGGCTGCTGTCGAGCAGTGACGTATCAAATGGAACGGCGTCCACATTAGGCTCCATGCCAAGTGGCGTGGCGTTTATAACAAGCTCGTTTTCTTTCAGAAGGTTTGGAATGTCATTCTCGTCGTTGGATTGCACCTTGCAGACACCCGGGCGATAGGCATTGAGATCGGAGGCCAGTTTCTGGAGTTTTTCATCGTTGGATTTCCTCTTCCAGAGGGCGATGGAGCTTATGCCTGCTGCGCAAAGGGCGAAGGCCACCCCTCGCGCGGCGCCTCCGGTACCGAAGATTACGCAATGTTTTCCAGTAGGATCGTATCTTCCCTGCTCCTTCAAACCCCGGACGAAACCGACGCCGTCGGTATTGGAACCGCACAGCTTGCCGCCTCGCCAGTAGACCGTGTTCACGGCGTTGCAGAGTGTGGCGATTTCGTCAAGCTCGTCAAGGTATTCGATCACTTTCTGCTTCAGGGGCATGGTGACGTTCAGTCCCCTGAAGCGAAGTATCTCCAGTGCGGGAATCACTCTCCCGAGCGTTTCCTGCTTCACTTCATAAGGGGTATAAACGGCATTCATGCCCAAAGAACGGAAATTCGCGTTGTGCATCGCAGGAGAAAGGGATTCTCTTACTGGATAGCCGAGGAGTCCGAAGAATTCAGTATCCGCCCAAAAGGTTCTTTCTTTCAACATGACAGGCACGCTCCTTTTTGTTTGCCCTTGATAGTTTCTGTACCAGTCAAAAAGCGGATTAGCTTTGAAATAGTTTGTATACTTTTGCAAGTTACTGAATTTTTTGTCGCGGCGCAAGGCAAAAACCGGTTATTTCACCTCGCGCCGCCGTTTATTTTTTGGTCAGGACGGCCGCTTTACCGAAGGATCGTAAAACTCGCCGAACAACACCTCTTCTTCAGGCTGGTCCCTCAGGATCGGGCGTGCCACCCATGTATACTGCATGTAATGTTTCAACGCGATGTTCTCGGAAACAATATTGCCGCCCCATACGCCGCATCCCATGCTTGACGTCATGGGCATCCCGTTTTCGGCGCTTCCCGCGTTGGCCTTTGATTGCGGCTGGCGCACCATGACCCTTGTCACGGGGGCACGCAGGGCGTGTTGATGTATGTGTTCTTCATTGTGGCTGTAGATGCCACAGGAATGTCCGCGTCCACCGACCTTGAAGATCTCTTCCATCATCTTGAGGGCGTTCTCGAATTCACCGTCGTAGCGGAACAGCGTCAGAAGGGTGGTAAGCTTCTCGCCGGAAAACTTGTATTCCTTGCCGATGCCGTCTCCGACAACCATGATAAACTTTCGGTCTTCGGGGATCTCGAAGCCCGCTGCCTTCGCGAGTCTCTGCGGCGAAACGGCAACGGTCTCGACACGTCGATGACCCTCTTCGTCCCACATCGCCTTTTCCAGCATGGCTTTCTCTTCGTCGTTGGCAAGATACCCACCCTCTTTTTTGAGGGCTTCCACCATCTGATCGTATATACCGCCGTAAATTATCAGATTGCCGTCGGCAGAACATCCCGAACCGAAGTCGCTCGTCTTGCTGATTCGCGTATTGCGGGCGGCAATCTCTATGTCCGTGGTTTCGTCAAAAATCATCGTCGCGTTGCCGGCTCCCGAACAATAGGCTGGTTTCCCTGAACTGTGGGCGGCTTTGGTCATGGCCGGTCCGCCCGTGGCCATTATCAGGTCTCCCATGGTCATGAGTTTTTGCACCATAGCCATGTCGGGATCTTCCACGCACTGGAGGAAATCTTCCGGCTCCCCTATGGCCTTCAACGCCTCGCGCATGAGGCGCACGACCTCAAAGGTCGTCTTCTTCGTGCGGGGGTGGGGTGAAAAGATCACCACGTCCCTGGCTTTCAATGCGTAGATCGCGGTAACTATCGGGGTCAACTCGGGGTTCGTCATAGGGATGAGCGAAACGATTAACCCCGCCGGTTTGGCGTAGCGGGTAAGCCCTTTTTCTGGAATCATTTCTATGATCCCGACACTCTTCTGGCGCAAGGCATCCCGCAGGACGCCCAAAATCTTGTGGCGTTTTCCGTAACGGCCGTTTCTGTCCCCGGCACCGCTTTCGTCAACGCCCATCTTGCAGAGTCTATCAAAATCCGCAGGATTCCCCGCTGCCCAGGCCACAGCCCGGCACATGCGATCCACGCGTTCCTGATCGTACTTTTCGATAATCGGCTGAACCTTACGGGCCCGCTCTACGTGTTGTTTAAGTATCTCTTTCTGTTCCGGGGTGCATTCCCTGCTTTTAGCCATGCAAACCTCTCCTTTTGTTCAATATTTCCGGATCGGCGTTTTTTTACCGACTATGCGCCAGCAACGCTACTCCCATATCCTCTTGGCTTTCTTCTCGCCGCGCCTTACATAAATGTCGTTTATGTTCCAGCATCCGGCGGTTTCCACGGGAGCGTTTTCCATTCTTACGTCGATCAGATAAGGTTTTTCCGCTTGTAACGCCTTTTCTAGGGCCGGCTTGAAATCCTCGGCTTTTTCTACAGTGACTCCTTCGACACCGTAGCCTCGGGCTATAGCCGCGAAATCCGGCGAATAAGGTTCTTCGCCTTTTCTGAAGAGCGTACCGAACTGGTGTCCGTAATGCTCCTTTTCGAGGCCCGCGATGGTTCCGAAGGCCGAGTTGTTCATCACGACCCATACAACCGCAATCCCTTTTTCCACGGCCGTGGCCATTGGGGATACGTTGGCGGACATGCCCCCGTCACCTATGAGGGCTACTACCTTCTTGTCGGGGCGAGCGACTTTGACTCCGAGAGCGGCAGAGGGCCCGTAACCCATCGTCGCCAATCCGCCAGGCGGCAGGAACGTGCCAGGCTCAAAAATCGGAAACTGCTGCCCGACGCCGTTTTTGTTCCAGCCCACGTCGGCCACGACGTATCCGTCTCTCGGGAGAACCTGCCGTAGATCAGCCAAAATCCGCTCGGGGCGCATGGGAAACTGGTCCGAAGTCTGGGCCTCGAGCAGGGAATCTCTGTACTTTTTCTTCGCCGCGGCTATTTCTTTTACCGTTTCCTCCCGTTTTACCCCCTTGGGGTAAAGGCGCTTCGCCGCTTCGAGAATGGCTTCCAGGGCTCTTTTGGCGTCACAGATCAGGCCGATTTCAGTCTTGAAATTGCGTCCGATTTCTTCCTCGTTGATATCGATATGAATGAGCTTCGTGGGTGGAATGTCGAAGGTCTCGCCCCTGTACCAGGAGCTGCAGTCCGCCTCGGAAAGACGTGTCCCTATGGCAAGCATCACATCAGCTTTGAGGGCCATGGCATTGTTGAATTCCGTGCCCCAGAAGCCGGTCATGCCGACGGCAAGGGGATGGTCATCCGGAATGGAACCTTTTCCCATGAGCGTGTAAAGCACGGGGATCTGGAAATGCTCCGCCAGTTCCTTCAGAAGACCTGCGGCACCGCTGGAGATGACGCCTCCACCGGGATAGAGAATAGGATTTTCAGCCTCGGCAAGCATGCGGACAACCTTTTCAGCGTCAGAAGGATGCAAACCTGGCTTGGGAAGCTCAGGCATGTTGTCATAGCGTCGTTCGAAAAACTTGGTTTCGATTTCCATGGAAAAAATGTCCATCGGGATAGAAACCAACACTGGTCCTGGACGTCCTGTAACCGCCAGACGGAAGGCCTTGTCTATCACTTCCGGCAGAAGCTCCGGTCTGTCTACGCGCCAGGCTCTTTTTACGATAGGTCTGTAGATCTCGAACTGGGAGGCATCGGCGTGGAGATTGACTTCCTGGTGGGGGTGGCGCCCGAAATAACTGCTGGGAACATCTCCGGCGATGACGACCATAGGAATGGAATTAAGTGCCGCTTCAGCCACACCCGTCGTCGCATTCGTAAGACCGGGCCCCAGGTGGGTCATAACTACTCCAGGCGTTCCGTCATTTTTGCCTCTCGCGTAGCCGTCTGCCGCGTGAGCGGCTATCTGTTCGTGACGAACCGAGATAAATTCGATCTGCTTGCTTTCTTTTATCGCGTCCAGCAACGCGATGACAGTGTGACCGCAAAGACCGAAAATCTTTTCGACACCTCGTTTTTCGAGCAAAGTAACCAACTGATAAGCCACCAAATCGGTTTTCATTTTTCTCTCCCCCTGGTTTCAAATGTTCGATAGAAAAGCTTTTGGTGCAATTTTCTTCATATCGGCGGTGCCGCTCTAATGGGAATGGTAGAATAAACAAATCTATGTGTTTCCGCTGTGTGGAACCTTTTGCCATTAAGTGGGTTTACATTATTGTTATCACACCTACGCCACGAAGTCAAGACCAGGCAGCGAA
>NPIF01004294.1_pt1 | contig 11302 bp, 5 predicted proteins | sample 8637461 | NCBI WGS metagenome assembly NPIF01 (sample SAMN07420641, study PRJNA396082) | bioreactor metagenome | isolation source: sample BR12 brine-fed electro-methanogenic bioreactor BR | place: Japan: Kochi | collected 2016-12-09
CTCATTAAAATACACAATTCCACACGCGGCACGCAGGCCGTGGTCCTCGCATCGAACAAAGAAGTCCTAGCCCAGATCGCGAATGCTCTGCTCGTACTCGGTGCAAAATGCGTAAACTGCTCGCAGTGCATCCTGCTGCCGTCGCTCGAGCAATGTCTTCGGATGGCGATTCTGCAGGCTGATATCGAAGCGCATGTCAGGGAAGACATCGCGGAGTGATTCGCCGGATGATAGCCCTCTGCGATTAGGGTCGATCAGCAAGGCGCAGCTACTCGTAAAGCAGATAGGATCCGCGGCGTTTGCGGAAGTCGCTCAGCCCCGAACGCCAGATCGCCAGAACTTCACCGAGCGGCTGATTCGCTTCGAGTTGCTTGCGGATCTCATCTGTCCCGCAGACCTTATCGAACATCGATTTCCGATCGCTCCCGAACAACCGCAACTCGGGTATCTGTCGGCGGGCGACGTCCATCGCATGAAACTGGATTTCTGTGATCGCAACCCGGCTTGGATCGGTGAGCACCACTCGCGCACCGCCGCAAGTTTTGTCCTTGAATGGCCCGTAGTACGGTTTGAAGTGGTACGGCTGGAAATGCACGCCGGGCAATCTGCGCTTATTGAGTTCGCCTGCGAACTTCTGTGCTGACAAGTCTGGGTGGCCGATCAACTCGAACGGCAAGGTATAGCCTACTCCTTCGCTGAGGACGCGCAACTCGCCCATTATCCCTGTGGCTGCATAGAAGAACGACGTTTCGGCTCTGGGGATGTGTGGGGAAGTGGGCACCCAGGGCAGCTTCGTGTCGCTGAACATCATGGCTCGCCGCCATCCTCGCATCGGCACGACGGTCAGCTTGCACTTTCGGCCTCCGGTCAGCCATCCTTCTCCGTTTATCATCTGCGCGAGTTCGCCCACGGTCATGCCGTGACAGTAGGGAACGGGCAGGTGCCCCACGAAGGAGCGGTACTTGAGGTCGAGTGGGCGCCCTTCGATGCGCAGTCCACCCAGGGGGTTCGGCCGATCAAGCACGACGATAGCGACGTCCTGCTCCGCCGCAGCTTCCATCGCCAACGCCAGTGTCGAGATATATGTGTAAGACCGCGAGCCGATGTCCTGCACGTCGAACACAACGGCGTCGAGCTGCTCCAGCATCTCGGGTGTCGGTTTTCGCGTGGAGCCGTAGAGTGAATGGACGGGCAAGCCGGTGACCGCGTCGGTGGAATGTCCGACATGTTTGCCGGCGTGCACCTCGCCGCGGACGCCGTGCTCGGGTCCGAACAGACGCACGAGTTGCACCTTCGACGACCCATGCAGAACATCAACTGTGCTTCGCAAGTCACTCGTCACGCCGGTAGGGTTTGTGATCAAGCCGACACGCATGCCGTCGATTGCTGCGAAGTCCTGCTCGATGAGGACATCGATGCCGGGCAGAACCACCTGTTCGCCCCGACCCACAGCGCAATATCCACCTACCACGACTGCGCAGAGAATTGAGAAGATCCTGCGACACTTCGACGATAGCATCATTAAGAACCAATTCCGTCTGCTAGTCCATCCCCCACACATCGCCCGTCGATTCGGGCTACGATCCAAAAGTGATCTGCATCACACCGAAGTCTCGCAAGTCGACGTCGAGATCCAGGTCGCCGTCGAAGCTATCGCCGCCGGCCGGAGGAGGTCCCCAATCCGGCCCAGTGAGCTTCGACTCGAACTGGAGCCAGTCGGCGACGTCTACATCGCTGTCGACATCGTAATCGCCAAAGAGCCACGCGCCCAACCCGAGATTAGCTTCGGTGTAGCCGGCTCGCTCTATCAGGACGTTTGGACGGGCCACTAGGGTGTAGCCCGAAGCCCACGCACTGATTTCGCCCATCGACCCGTCGGCTGACGCGCTCAGTCGAGTGATGATGAAGAACCCGTTGCCATCGGTTTCGCCCACGGAGAAACCATTAAGGTACACGGTCGCATTGTCTATCGGCTCGCCGGTTGAGCCATCCGCGACGCGGCCAAAGACCGTTCCAGTCGTCGCGCTGCTCGGATCGCGCCACGGCATGGTCGGCAAAGTCGCCGGATTGGCAAACGCGTTGCCGCCGATGAACGGGTACCAGCCCCAGTCAGTGCCGGCTGAGGAGGTCGTCGAATACGAATATGTCACGATTCCATTTGCGCCGGCGGTTTGGGCGTAGGCGATCTGCGTGTTGCTGTCGGTGAAGGTGTTCTTATACGGCGCCTGCCCGGTGAAGAGATGACGATCATAGCTCCAGATGATCGACTGGTCGACCCAGTTGCGATAATAGGAGGCATACAGCGACTCATCGAAGTAAGTCATCGGAACGGCCGCGTCGAGGTAGCCCTCGTCCATCCAGAACTCCCAATTCTGGAACCTGGCCCACGCACTTGTGGACGCGAAGTTTATCGGCGCATTCCCCCACGTCAGCAAGGCGGCCGTATGGCGTAAAGGCTGGCGCGGATTGTCGGCCGTCGCGACCTCGACTTGCCCCCGCCGAACGACTTCGGTGATCTCACGCCGGCGAAAGTCATCCCATGAGCCATTGTCAACCGGTGGCGTGCCGACGTAGCCGGTGATCCGCTTGAAGCGCTCCAGGCCGGAGTTGGCGTACCAAGTGTGGGCTGGATAGCCTGCATCATCTTGCGTGTAGCGGATGTAGTCCCAATGGATGCCGTCAATCTCGTAGTTTGTCGTCAACTCGTTCACAATTGAAAACAAGTAGGCCTGCACATCAGGGCTACCCGGATCGAGTTGGTACATACCATCGATTGGCTGCGGCCCCGAATTCATGTCGCCGAGTGTCACAGCGAACCACTCGGGATGGCTCTGGAGTGTGGTGTTGCCGCTTGGCGGCCAACTCGTCGATGCACGAAACGGAACGATCCATGCGTGGACTTCGATGCCGGCCAGATGGGCCTCTTGAACCAGATACTGCAGCGGATCGAACGACCCGGGCACTATGTCGGGTGCCTTCGGCACGATGGCCGAGTCCCAGTAGGCGCCGTGTGCATTGGAGGCGTTGTCGTGGAAGGCCAACACCTCTGCCATGATCGCGTTGTAGTTGCCGGCTTGGGCGCGGGAGATCAGGTCATCCACTTGACTGGCGGACTTGAATCCCACACTGAACGCGTCGGCCCACACGCCCCGGAACTCAGGCTCGGGTTCCGCGACTGCCTCGAAGCGGACTGCGTCGGCGATCACGACGCTGGGCGAGGCGTTGTTCGCCAGCTCGATCGATCCGGCGCTGCCTGCCTCGAAGTAGAATAGACCCAGCGGTTCCCAGGTTTCACCACCGACTTGCTGGTCCACATAGACCAGATCCGATCCACCCGCATGGTGTACGGTGTACTGTGCGTTATCGGTCCTGTTCGTGCCGTCCACGTAATAGACCGACACATCGTACCAGCCAGCCTCCGCCAAGGCTGGTCGCCACTCGACAGCCGCGCTTGCAGGGCCGCCCGTGGTCGACGTCCACCGATAGTCTGCCCCCCAGGGCACTCCATAGTTCCCGGAGGACCAGGATCCGCTGAGGATGCTGAAGCCGGGGTCAGAGTTGTCGACGATCGTCTGGGCGTGAGACACGGTGGAAACACAGGTCATACACGCGACCACCACAGGCAGATAGCGTGCAGTCTTCCGTATCGATGCAAGTCGCATCCGGGCCTCCTGTTTCGTTCGACATCTGCGCACACCACCACCCAACTCCAATAGCGGATGGAGTCCGCGCATTCGGCTCGCAGAGACGCCCTGCGGCCATGATTCATCATAATTGAAACTGCCGCACGGAATCCACAGTATAGCAAGTGTTTTGCAGTCGGACAGGATCAGCGTGGCCTGTCGAGTTGGCCGCGTCGCGACTTCAATGAGGCATTCGTGCTCCGGGTTTGTGTCGCCGAGGCGGAGGCGAAACTGAGGGAACTCCTTATTGGACGGAATCCAGGCCAGCCTCGCGACTGGCGCGATGGAAACAAAGGTTTTAACGATCCGAAGGTTGCAATTCGGCCCCAAAAACCCTTATGCTGAATGACAGTTTCGTGGGGAACACGCGATCGCTGGTGCCCGTGTGTATCAGCGTGAGCAGGAGGCGGATAGACGCTATTCCTCAACCTTGAGAATCATCGCGCGGCAGCCGTGATAACGCTAGCTTACGCTATGCGGGAAAATTGGTGCTTATGGACGTGCGTTGCCGGTTATCACACCGGACGCGCGCTATTGATCTGAAAAGACACGGTTTTCTCAAACGCTCTGTGAGCAGGTCAGGAGGAAGACATGCGAGTTTTGACAGCTGCTTTGGTGCTGGTTTTTGCCGCGACCGCGTCGGCCGACTTAAATGAGGACTTTGAGTCATACGCAACCCCTGCCGAGATGCAGGCCGTTTGGGGCGCAGCGGGCCCCGGCACCCTGGACACCGGATTCGGAAATCCGGGGCAGTCGATGGAGTCGGACGGTTCCGCGGAGATGAACAGGGCAAGTCTTGGGATCCCGATGCCATCGGATGACCCGCAACCCATCGTGTTCGAGTTCGACATGTGGGATCCCGGGCACGGCAACATGCGGATGGGCGGACGCCTGGACAAGGACGGCTGGGGCTGGTTTGACATCGGGCAATACAACAACCCCGCTGGGTACGCATTCCGTGAGGTCGGCAGCCCTGGTGACAATGCGTGGAACCTGATACCCGGCAATCTGCCGGTTCGACAGGGATGGCACACGTTCCGAATCATCGTCAGCCCCACCGAAGTGACGTATGAGTGTGAACTGGCCGAGTATTTTACGACGCCTGCAGCCAGCGGTAGCATTACCGTGCCACGTAGCGGCGCGGCGGACATGTACGACGAAGTGCACCTTGGCGCGTTTGCAGTGGATGGCAACGGTGACTCCGGCCTAGGCACAGTCCACTTCGACAACGTCAGGGTCTACAACATACCGGAGCCCTCCACCTTGGCGTTGCTGGGTTTTGGTGCGGTAGCGATGTTGCGACGCCGACGCTAGTCCGCAGAAGGACTTGCCGGTTCGATGAGACACTTGTCAGCGTAAACACACTGCGGGCCGCGTGGCAGAAGCTCTCTTCTGTCACGCGGCCTTATTTCCAAATACCACACCTTAGGAGGCGCACGCATGTCCCGTTTGTTGTTTCTCGTCGCCGGCACAGCCTTGCTGCTGATCACACCGGCAGCGAACGCGCAGTTCTTATCTCCCCTGGTGGACTTTGAGGATCCGCCCCCCTATGGCCCCGACGTCTCAAAGGAGATGTTCCGCATCCCCGAGTGGTCCACAACGACGTCCGCGTTTGTGGTCTCTTCGTCCAGTTCCGCGTATCGCGACGTTCCCGATTTTCCGGTATCCGGCACGTCGTCTCTGAGGGTCGAGTTCGACTGGGTGAATCCGAGCGACACGACGGCATGGGTGCGACTATCGACACACAACGCCGAAGTGTGGCCGAATCCCTCGATTCATCTTGGCGGCAAGGTCCGTTTCAAGATCTTGAACCAAGGTGACTTGGCCAACGGCCAGTTCGGTATCTGTCTCGGCGTTCGCGAGACGGGAACAAACGTCCCGCAGCTCGAGGACGGCGGCGTTCTTGGCGACATTGAGTGGGTCGGCGTGGCTGGAACCGCAGGTTCCGGTGACGACATTCGGCCGATTCCGGCATACACCCTACCTATCAGCCCGGCATCCACCTTGGTCGAGTTCGACCTCGCCAGCGGGGAGATCAAGATAGGTACACCACCGACGTATACATTCGTAGGCGGCAGCATCGCCGCGATGACCGGCAATGGCGTATTGGACGGGACGCGCGGGACGATCGAACACATTGCCATCGTGAATAACGCAGGCGATCCACTGACCTCAATGAAGTTCTACATCGACGACCTGCAGACCGAGGCGCCCATCGCGGACCCGGTCTTCCCACCGACCGTACAGGGCCCGATCATCAAGGGTGACACGACGATCACGGTGGTTGACCTGCTCAGCACGGCGGATCAAGTTACACTCTATCGCGACGGCGCTTTCGTGGAGACGAAGCCCGTCGTCGATCCGCTTCTTCCATTGGACTTCACCATTGCGCCTCCGGGTGCGCTCGCGGGCGAGTGCTTCACAGCCACGCAGCGGGAGTCGGTGTCGGGCGACACGAGCTCGCCATCGGCCCCAGTCTGTGCGCTGCAGGCCCCCGCGGTATACACCTTCAACGTCTGCTTGGATGAGAACGGCGATAACTGCTCGCTGGGGTGGGAGATGGTTCCCGCCGATTCGAGGGGCACGGCTCCGAATGGCGAGATTGCACCCCACGGCCAGACCATCTTCCCGAACAACGCTGTCTGGCAAACCATCGATATCCCGCTGAATGATCCAGCGTTGGTGACGAACTGGCTCGGTGGTGACGGCGTGATCGCCCCGGGCGGTACCGGCATCTTCAGCTTGGATAGTGTGTGGTTTACGAGCCTCGGCGGACCCGGTGCAACGGGCAACCATGAAGTGTTCATTGACGCCATCGAGGCGCTCGACGCGGGCGATGCCGTGATAGCCTCCATCTACTCCATGGAGGACGGCGTCAACTACATGTCGACCACGCGTGGCCAGTCTTACTCGTCACCCACCACGTCGGAACTAAGTTCGCTCGCCAGCTACGATGGCGACACCAGTCACCATCTTGAGTGGTCGTTTGACACCACGACTGTTGACGATACCCTGGCGATGTACTGCGCCGTTGGTTCTGCTTGTGGCACGTCACCGACATTCCCCGATACGACCCAGACGATTCGCGTGCGCATGCTGGCACGTGCCGAGTACACGGGCAGCGCCCCACAGCCGGCAGTGTCCACACCGATCATCGGCAATCAGACTGGCGTGCGTATCACCAACAGCCCCAGCGCCACTGCTGTACAGCTCTACATCGACGGCATTGCGGAAGGCGGCCCCGTGTTGCCGACAGGCCCTGAGACCGACTTCACCGGCCTGTCGTTGAGCCCGGGCCAGTCCATCTCTGCAACCCAGACGGTCTTGGGTGAGGTGAGTGACTACGCCTATCCAGTTGCCGTCGCCTCTGTGCCATTTGCTCCGGCGCTCACAGGCCCACTGTACCCACTTGGCACGGAAGTCACCGTGGTTGCTGTGGCGGATGCACCATTTGCAGAGGCCTCGCTTGTCGAGGTTTTCGTGAACGACGCACCGGCAGGCGACGCGGTCCCGGAAGGCGACACGGTCGTCGTAACGGTTCCGCCGCTCACTGCAGATGCCGTGGTCAAGGCTCGCCAGACCGTAAACGGCGAAGTCAGCGCGTTCTCAGATCCGCTCACTGTGAATTGGCCGGCCCCGGTGATTTACTACGTGCCCGCCGAAGGTGAAACAGCGGTTACGGTGACCGGCATTGAGGCTACTGCCACGCAGGTGACGGTCACGGTTGACGGAACGCCACACACGGTGGCTTACAACCCGAGCGTCGAGCCGTTTGAGGTTCCGATTTCGCCCGCCCTGGCGGCCAACGACGAGGTAGTGGCAAGCTACATCGTCAGTGGGGACACCAGCCTCGATTCGACGCCGGAGACCGTCACCGTAGCCACACCAACGACCGTCTTCTGCGACGATTTCGAGGACTATGTAAACCAGGCGGGCTTCGATGCCGTGTGGTCGCCAGTCACCACGCAGTTGAATCTTTCGTCCGATCGCAATACGACCGTTGGTGGTTTCCAATCCGCGTATGCCCCGAATCGGTCCTACCGAAGCACCGCGGGGGTCCTCGCCGGCGTTGCCGGAACGGATCTGAACCCCGCTGTGTTCTCGGTCAATATCCTGGATCCGACCGGTGGCCCTGGCAACAGTCATTACGCCAGTCTCATTAACTTGACATCAGATTGGTTCCTGGCGGAGATCGGCCTTACCAACCTGGCCGGTGATCAGACACACTATCAGGCCCGACTGAACAGCAATGGTGGCCCCAACTGGATCCAATTGGATCAGTTCGACGGCCCGACGCGCTCGGCTGGTTGGCACAACTTCACGATGGTCTTCAAGGGGCCGCCGGTCGGCGAGACCGAGGGCCACGAAGTGGATATTTACGTTGACGGTCTGTTGTCCGCGAAGAACATCCCGCTCACAGACGACACCGTACTTCGCGAGCCGCGCATCGGTGCCGGTCTAGGTACAGGCGGTGGGGCCGAAGGCTACTACGACGATTACTGCTTCTACACCGGCCCACTTTCGTTCCCTGATCTGCCGCCGATACCGCCAAGGGTCGTGAGTCCTTTGCAGGACGGCGACACGACTGTGACAGTGACGGACGTCGTACCCGGCGCCACGCAGGTCACGGTGTACGCAAATGGTGGCTTGATTGGCAGCATCGATCCCGGTGGAGCGGATACTGTTATCGTTCCGGTGACCGAGCTCGTGCACTTTGACGCGATCACCGCCACACAACTGACCGCGAGCCAGAGCTCGCCCTCCAGCGGCCTGGAGGTCGGCAACGGCAATGGTGATATCTACCTCTCCATAGGTATCCGCGAGACGGGCGACCTCGGCCCGCTAGGCACCCCTGGCGGCACCTCTGGTAGCATCGAGTGGATCGGAACGACCGCCGTGGTGGACGGAGCGCCGCAAGGCATGGCTGTCAGCCCCAGTGGGGCTTGGCAGACGATCGTGTTCGACCCCTCCCAGGCTCAGGGGTTCACGGGGGACGGGACCATCGACGGAACGCGGGGCGTGCTTGAGCACCTCGCGGTTGCGGTCAATGCGACGTCGGCCGATCGCAGCACCGGCGCCTATCAGATCTACATCGACAACGTGATCAATGTGGGTGCTGGCGCAGGCGGGATTGACTTCGTGATCACTGATTTCGAGGGATTCCCGCTAGGTGACGAAACGCTGTTCCAGGAGCCTGGCAACTCGGGGTCAACGAATCAGAACAATGTGTTCCCGCCTGACTACAGCTTCACGGCGGATGTTGGAAACCCGGGCCAATCGCAGGAACTGGGTTGGTTCTGGGTCGACACGACGGCGCAACGGTGGCAGCGTATCTCCACACTCGGTGCGGCGCATGTCGAGTTACCGATTATTGACCTCACGAAGCCGATCCAACTCGATATCCTGATCCTGGGGCCCGGCATGCTCCCGGGAGATCTCAACTGCGATGGCCTGGTGAACGGTTTGGACATCGAGGCCTTCGTGCTTCGACTGACCGATGAAGCGGCATACGCCATCGCGTATTCTGNNCATCGCGTATCCGGACTGCCCCGATTCCAACGGCGATATCGATGGTAACGGCAGCGTGGGAAATGAGGACATCGAGCCGTTTGCGGCGTTGCTTGCAGGCTCGTAGGAAACTTGAAACGTCAGTGGCCCAAGGGTCGTTGAGGTTTAATGGCAAAACCAGCCCGCTCACGCTTCTCCGCGTGAGCGGGCTGGTTGCTTTTCTCGTACTGGTGGGAAGCTGTCATCCACTCAAGATGATGAGATGACGTAGGAGCAACGGGTGGGCGGCAGCAGTGTGAATCGACGATCATCGACTCTGGTTGCTGACGAATCGCTCGCTCGTGAAGCGGGCTTCACGGGGCGCGACGCCAGCGGCAGTTTGGGAGTCGTCTCAAAGGTCCCGGAGTTGACCGGTGGGCGCAAGGGAATAGCAGGCATGGGTGCGCGTTGGCTGCGAATCTGGACTGGAAGGCAATCTCAATTGACCGCGAGACTGTCATCCGACAGTCCGCCATGCTCTACGATCCGGTGAACACCTTCTGCATCTGAGCGAAATCTCGCAGGTCCACGTCCATGTCGCCGTCTCCATCCAACTTCAGGCAGGGGTGACCGCTCGTGAATGGACTGTCCGGTCCGAGGTAACAGAACAGGAAGGCGTTGAAGTCGTTGCTGTCAACGTCGCCGTCTCCGTCGAAATCGAAAGGCAGCGGCGCGGCGTTCACCAGAAAATCCAACACGCGTTGCATAATGCTTGCGCGTGTGGCGGCGCTGCTGATCGTCTCGAACGGGAAGCCGAACGTCACGACGTTGTGCGTGGCGCCGGTGAACTGGACTCCCGCAACGCCGCCCAAACCACCCACATATTCCAAGCACGCGATCGCGTTTGCGCCTTCCAGCAAACGGTCTGGTGAACGCACTTCGTAGGCTGCCCCGTTGGCCTCGTCAAAATCGAACGGCGTGATATCACCTAATACGCTTCCTGCGACCCCGGTGACCTGCATCGTCGCGGCGTTGTCATTCGAGAAACCAATCTGCAGGGAGTTCTGTGCGAAGGTCGGCCCACCGCCCTGGTCGATCAGGTCGTAGCTGATGTTAGAACCGCTCACGAACAAGGCGCCACCGTTAGTCAGGAAGTCATCCACGCGCGCCTGCTCGGTCGGATCGAAAGTGGCATCATCCACGCTTTCGCTGCCCAGAATCCACACCGCCACACCGTAGGCGTTCAGGTCGACCGCCTGGTTGGCGACGGCCTCGTTCGATGCCGACACGAACCCGACGTTGTTGGCCGCCAGCGCCTCGGCGTGCTCGACAATGTAGTTGAACGCGTTGCTGCGACGCCACTGCTGCCGCTCGAACGAAAGGCCTGCGTATGCGGGCGGCTGCGTAAAGCTCTGAGTCGGGTTGATCATCCGCTGGAGGCGGTCGAAGCCGTTGACCACGATGACCGTGGCCGTCCCGCTTTCTGGGCGGCGCACGGCGAGTACCTCCGTCGGCATGGACTCACCTCCAGCGTTCGTAGCGGCCACGCGGAAGTAGCGGGTCTCGCCGACAGCGATGCCGGAGATGGTCGTCGATGTGACATTGCCAAGCACGATCGGATCGCCAAATCCCAACCCGTTGGTCGACTGGTACACAACGTAGCCAGTAGCCGCGTCGCCGCGGGCGCCGTCCCACAGCGGAGCAACCCATGAGATCGACACGTCTCCGCCGCCCAGGTCTTCGATTCTCGCCTGTCTAGGCGTATCCGGCGAGAACGCCAACGGTACCAGGCTGCCGGGAAGCGTGCTGAGGAATCGCACGATTCCCTGAACGCACGCACGCGCCATGGCACGCCGCACGCTCGGGTCACGCAATAGTTCCGCGTCTTGTTGGTTGTCATGGAACGCCAGTTCCACCAGCGTAGCATCGAACTCATCGCTGTTGTTGCCGGTGCTGATCGCTCCATAAGAGCCGGTCAGGGTCGCGCTAGAGCGATCGACCCACGCATGCTCAAACTCGCTATCGATTAGCTGCATATCAGCGTCGATTTCATTCGATAAGGTCGTCGCGAACTCGCTCTGATTGGTTGTCGAGCCAGTGTTTGTGATCAGGCAAAGTTGCCCGCGCGCCGT
>NPIF01006703.1_pt1 | contig 11301 bp, 8 predicted proteins | sample 8637461 | NCBI WGS metagenome assembly NPIF01 (sample SAMN07420641, study PRJNA396082) | bioreactor metagenome | isolation source: sample BR12 brine-fed electro-methanogenic bioreactor BR | place: Japan: Kochi | collected 2016-12-09
TCGTCTACCCCAAGAGCTGGGGCCCCTACGACCTGATGCTCGCCAAGCGCGACGCCCGGGACGAAGCGGCCTTCCGCAACCTGGAAGAGCAATGCCTCACACTCAATCGCCGATACACGTCCTGGATCTGCAACGCCGAACGCATGAAGCACGCCCGGCATTCCGCGATCTACATGCACTGCCTGCCGGCGGATCGGAACGCGGAAGTCACTGACGACGTCATCGACGGCCCGCAATCGGTCGTATTCCAGGAGGCTGAAAACCGGCTCCACACGGCCAAGGCAATCATGGCTTCGACCATGCGCGAACGCCCGTTCTGAGACTGACAGACGAACGCGTACATGGTTCACAAGAACGCGGAAGCGGCCCTCCGCGACGATCAACGGGCCGCTTGGGGAGAAGCTCGAAGTTAATCGGGATGAATCGGCAAGGTGCATGAATGAAAGCTGTCGTAGCGATTGGCGGTAACGCGTTGGTTCGCCCCGGCGGTCTGGGGGATATTACGGAACAGTTCGCGCTGAGTCGTGAGGTGGCCAAGCCGCTGGCCGACCTGGTCGAGGCCGGCTGGCAGATGACGATCACACACGGCAACGGGCCGCAGGTCGGCTCCGTCATGCGACGGGTGGAGATCGCCTCGGGGCAGGGCGATCCCATCGACCTCGGTCTCGCCGTGGCGGACACACAGGCGAGCATGGGCTACATGATCGCCCAAACGCTGCGGAACGAGCTGCACAATCGCGGCATCGAACGCCGCTGTGCCACGGTCGTGACATCCGTCGTCGTCGATCAGAATGACCCGGCCTACAGGAAGCCGACCAAACCCATCGGGCCATTTCTTGACGAGGAAACGGCGAAGCGGCACGAAACGGAAGACGGCTGGAAGGTTGTCGAGGATTCCGGCCGCGGCTATCGCCGGGTCGTACCGTCACCACGCCCGCTTGAAATCGTCGAGTTGTCGACCATCCGGAAACTGGCCGATGCGGGCGAGTTGATCGTCGCCGGCGGCGGCGGCGGGATTCCCATCATCGTCAACGAGAAAGGCGAACATCACGGCATCGAGGCGGTCATCGACAAGGATCTGACGGCGGCTATCCTGGCGGCCGAGATCGAAGCGGATGTGCTGGCGATCATTACGGGCGTCGCTTCCGTCTACATCAACTTCCACAAGCCCAACCAGCAGGCGCTGCGGAAGGTGAGCATCGCCGAACTCGAATCGCACATCGCCGACGACCAGTTCGCCGAGGGCTCCATGCTGCCGAAAATCCGCGCCGGCATCCAGTTCCTCAAGGATCGCAAAGACCCGAACGCACGGGCGGTCATCACCGACTGGAAGCTGCTGCCCGCATGCCTGCGCGGCGAAACCGGAACGACGATCAAGCTTTAATTGCGACGGAACGACACCGATCTTCACTCCGCACAAGCGTGATCATCCAGGCCTCCCGCCTACGAACGCGCCATCAGCGCCTCGTAGATGAGGTCGGCGTAGTGTTCCGCAACGTCATCGGCGATGGCGGGCCTGTTCCATGTGATGGAGAGGTTCAGCTTATCGCGGAACTTGCTGAAGACGGGATTGATGCCGGGCGGCGACGCCAGCGGGCCGCCGCCGTAGAAATTGGTGACCTCCGCCCCACCCAGAGAACGGATCGGGCTGACAATCTCGCCGTAATAGGAAAAGCCCGACGTCATCGCCTCAAACCCCAATGGCAATCGGAATATCCATCCGTAGCCCGATGCCCGCAGGTGTGAGGCCATCCACATCATCGCCCACTGTTCCAGGTCACGCTGGTTCCCCTCAAAGGCCTCGATCTGCGCCAGCAGTGATTCGCCGATCGCCGTCACATCGTCCGCGATCGTTCGCCGCGCACATAACAGCGGCGAAACGAGGTAGTTGCCCGGGATCGGCCGGACATGCCTGCTGCGCCCCGGCGTCTGGGCCAGCGTCACGCGCTTCGGGAACGTGATGAGGTACGCATCCGTGTCGATTCGCAGTTCTTTGAACAATCGGTGTTGCGCCGCGATCACGCACGCGGCCAGATAACGGGCGTACAGGGCTGGCCCGGCGGGGGCAAGTCGCTTTGCGTTCTCCTGGATCGTGCGATAGTCATCCGGCGAGTAGAACCGATGCAGCGCCCGATGATCGCTGAACGGCGCGTCCGCCGATTCGATCAGCCCGCGGACGCGCAGGCCTTTCGCCGGCATCTCGGAGCCGAATCCACGCCGAAACAGCCGGAGCCTGCCGAGCCGCGAGTACGTTTCCAGCGGGTCATATGTCACGTCGTCCGGCGGCGGTGTCAGATCCCGACTCGACGATTCATAGCCCGGCAGATGCGTTATGAGTTCGCGCAGAAACCACTGCGCCCCCTCTGCATCCATGAACAGATGCGGCCAGTAAATACATACATGCGTGCGATCGCCCGGCAGGTCGAAATGCGTCACCCGGACCTGAGGACCGTTCTTCAAATCCCAATCGCAGGCGTAATCGGTTTGGAGGCATGCCTCGTGGGCCGCGCTAACATCCTGCGCGTCACGCAGGTCGTAGAACGTGTAAGCCGCTTGCAGAATGCGCCGACGGGCCTCGTCCGAGTCGTCCGGCAGCCGCCAGTAGGGACGTCCCTTGAGCCACGAAAATCGCAGCGCCGCCGCCGTCGTCGGGTGGGCCCTCATCGTCTCGCCCACGGCGCTCCGCATATCCTCCGTCGGCACGCGGCCGTCGGCTTCGATCATCATGTATGCGATGTTGCCGCCTCGCCCCCTGCGAACAAGGGCCTGATGGCGACCCCACGTGAAATAGTCGCAGGGATTCAACGGTATTCGGCGCGCCGTCGGCATGGAAGAGGAAATGTAAATCGGATTGGAGCCGGAATCAATCGGTTGCGAAGATCTCTTGCTCAATCAAATCCGCGAAACGGCGAGCCAGCGCATCGGGGACATACGGCCGCGTCCATGAGAACGACAGGTTCAGCTTCCGATCGAACTTGCTGAAGATGGGATTCCAACCCGGCGGGATGCCCATCGGGGCGCAGCCCCACAGGTTGGTGAGTCTTGTTCCGCAGAAATCGCGCAGCCGGTGTGGGATTGTGCCGAAATACGAGAAGCCGGAGGAGAGGTCTTCGATTCCCAGGGGCAGTCGCAGGAAGGCCTTGTACCAACTGAATCGCATCTTCGCCAGCAGCCCCAGCAAGACCCACTGTCCCACGTGGACACGGTTGCGCGTGTAGTCGCCGATCTGCCGCAAAATCTCTCGGCCCAGCGCACGCCGATCGTTGACCAACTCCCGTCGCACGACCAGCGTGGGCGACACGAGGTAATTACCCGGAACCGGCCGCGGCAGTGTGATACCCTCTTCCGCTGCCAGTCCTGTGACACCCGCCGGGAACGGCAGTGCGAAAGCGTCGGATTCGGCCCCCTGGTCGGCGTACACGCGATCCAGAGCGCGAAGGACACACATCGCCAGGTAGCGGGCATGGTGAACCGGCCCCTCAGGCGCCCAGCGCCTGGCATTGGCCCGCATCTGACGCAGTTCGGGCGGGCCCCATGTCTTGATGACGAAGCCCTGTCGCGCGTCCGGCTCCGTCTCGGGCTTCAGCAACGGCGATGTCTTCAGCTTTTTCGTCGCAGAATCGCCGCGCACGGCCTGCCGCACAAGTTGGTAACGGCTCAGGATCGACATACCGCGGGCGATGTCGGCGTGACGATTGTCCGCCGCGAGGGCTTCGGGCATCGGCATGGGCGACATCGCCCCCTCTCGCCGCGCCTCGTCCAGCCGTTGCATCTCGGCGGCAAACCACTGCGAGCCCTCGGCGTCCATGAGGGTATGTGCGAAGCGAAAGACGAATCGCGTTCGTTCATCCGGCAGGTTGTAGTGCTCCAGCCGCATCTGTGCGTCCGCCGCGTGAACATCCCAATGCAGCACGTTGCGCGTATGGCAGAAGCGATCCAGTCGGGCCTTCCAATCTTCCGCCGATTGTAAATCTTCGTAGACGTACTCCTTATTGACCGCCGCTGCTGCCGACTCCTCGATCTTCTCCGGCAGCCGCCAATGCGGCCGGCCGTCCAGCCGCGAGACAAACAGGCGCGAGAGCGTCACGGGATGTGCCGCCATGGCTGCCTTCAGCGCAGAGCGGACGCGCTGCGGGTCGGCGTGTCCGTCCGCATCCAGCGCCAGGAAGGAGACGTTTCCCCCGTGGGAACGACTCTCCATGAGCTGATGATGGACGTAATACAGATAGTCGCACGGATTCAGGCGGATGGTGCGAGGAAACGCCATGGAATACCACAAAGCCGCGGGAGGCAGCGGCGCTGACAACAAGCTGACGACAACTGGTTTCTTCTACGCGTGCGTCAGTATCATTCGCCTCCCGGCATTTGGCAAGCGGACGGGATGCGCCTGGTCGGCCGTCCCGATAGGCCTCTGGCCGACTCCTTTTGCTTTGCGGGTTGCTGAGGGATACACTGCGCCGTGGCACAAAACGCGGGAGACGGGGACTTGACGATTCTGATCTGGTTGGTCTGGGTATTCATCGCCATCGAGTGCATCGTGACCATTCTCTGGATCTGGGGCCTCGGTTGGCTGAAGGGCGCGCTGTACGGCACCGATTCGAGCCTGCTGCCGCTGCCCGACCAGGCGCCGGACCCCGATGCCCCGTCTCTGGCAATCTTCATCGCCGCGCAAAACGAGGAAGACAAGATCATCGCCTGCCTCGAACGCATCCTCGCTCAGAATTACAGCAACATGCGGATTGTGGTCGTCAACGATCGCAGCGCCGACTCGACCCCGGACAAGGTCCGATCCGTGATGGCGAAACACGCTCGCGTCGAGTTGGTCAACATCGACGAGTTGCCGGCGGGCTGGATAGGCAAGACCCACGCGCTTGCCGTCGCCGCCCGCGACGTATCCGCGGATTATCTTCTCTTTATCGACGGTGACTGCCGACTGGCACCGGGCGCGATAGCCGCCACGATGAAGAAGGCAATCCGCGGCCGAATCGACTTTCTGTCGCTGATGCCGAGTCTCGAACTCAAGACCTTCTGGGAGCGTGTGCTGACACCGCCGGCGGCGTGGCTTCTGGGTCTGTTCGCCGCGATGGGGGTTCGTCGCACGGAGGTCGATACGCAGATGCGACTGGGCAACGGGCAGTTCATGCTCTTTTCTCGCGAGGGATATGAAGCCATCGGAGGGCACAAGGCCGTTTCCGCCGAACTGGCGGAGGATCTTGCGATGGCCCGACTCGCTGCCGACGCCGGCCTGCGCTGCTGGACCGGAGCGGGCAAGGGACTCTACGTCACCTCGCGCACAAACGGTTGGAGCGGAACCGTGAACGCGCTGACGCGTGTGCTGATCGGAAGCCTCGCGAGTCCCTGGCGGATTCTCGCCAGCACCCAGCTTCTGTCCGGCGGCATCGTCACGCCGATCTGGCTGCTGCCGCTTTCCGTCGGCATTGCGTACTATCTCGCGATTCCCGAAGCGTGGGCACTGGCCGCGGTCTGCATGCTGCATCTCATTCTGATCCTCTCGACGTCACGCACGCTCTTCGAGATGCTGCTGGAAAAGCCACCGCGTCTCTCGGCCTTCCTGTTCGGCAGCATCATCTGCACCGGCGTCGTTGTGTGGGCGTGGATCGTGATCAGCGGTTGGGGCAAAGTACGGTGGGGCAAGACGACCTATCGCGTCCGGGGTTCGTGCGTTGTGGAAGCCCAGGGCGAGCGTGAGCACGCGTTACGCACAAGATAGCATCACGATCATCGCGCTTTGTTACCCGGCCCTTCCGGCTCTCGCGCGGTCTCCTCAAGCGAGGCCGGGTGGAAATGCAGTCGCGGCGAAGACAGCGGCTCAACGAACTCAAAATCGATCACCGTAACGCGGCCGTCTGTACTCAAGTCCGTCAAACTGGCGGTAAACGCGCTCAACTCGAATCGGCGACCCTGCCGCGGTTGCCAGTCCTGTCCCAACAGCAGACGATGCAACGGCGAACCAAGCAGCGTGCCCGGTTCGGCCTTGACGCGCAGCGTGTGGTCGTCGATACGATGAATCGACGCATTCGTGTTCGGGTCCGTCAGAAACGCAAATGAAAGATCGCGGCGGCCGGTCAGGTATTCCAGCCGATCACCCGCGCATGCGAACTCGAGCGGTGACGACGCCTCGGCGACGATCAGCACATCGCCGTCGGCGAGCGGTCTATCCAACGCCTCTACATAAGAACGCATCAGATCCCGGGCGCGGTTCTCCGTCGCATTCGTAAACAGCACCGATCCCACTGCGCAGCACATGCTGATAACGCCATTGGTTGCGAGCAGCCAGTGTCGAATCCAGATCGGTGCGGCTTTCGCATTCGGCGGCGGACAAAGCAATCGTGACAAGATGAACGCCCAACCGAGGGTTGCGATCGAGAGTATGCGCGTTTCAGGCGTTGTCATCATGCCGGGCAACAAGAACACTACCGCCCAGATGCAGAACAAAACGGATGCCGACGTGTGCGCTGCCGCCCGCAGCAGATTTCTGCCGAGTATGACAAGCGCGATCAACGACAGCCCGGCAACGACCACGATATACGTTGTCTCGGCCTGCAGGAGCAGGCTGATCGGGAAGCCGAGCGTCCAGACCGACAGGTACAGAAGGATCGCCTGCGGCGCGTTGAGGAGATAGGACCATCGGCCGCCGCCTTCCATCGCCGCGGACGACAAACCGGGGCGCGTCGCGATGTAGAATGCAAGATACGCGATCGCCATAACGACAACAAAGACCGCTATGATCGCACTGGATCGATTCGGTGATCCCGGGGCAGTCCCAACCCTGCGCCGCCCGGTCCATCGCACCGACAATTCGTACAGCCCCACCACGCCCGCAAACGCGACGGCGATCTCCTTGGCCGCAAGTGCCAGCGCGAAGCCTGCGACGGCGACCAGCACCGTCTTCCATTCCACGCGCGTGTGCCTCACCGCTGCCTCAGCTCGCGCACCATTCAATGCCCGCCAATATGCCGTCGCCGAGATCAACACACCGATCAGTACGAGCAGATCGCTGCGGTTCGAGATGAACGTGACCGGCTGAGTCATGGTCTGCGAGATGCCGAAGAAAAACGTCGCGATCGATGATCGGGCATCGTCACCTGACGCAGTCCGGAAGAGCCGATGCGCCAGCAGCAGCACCAAGATGAACAGCCCGAGACTCACTGCGCGGTGCGCGAGCGGATTCCGCCCGAACAGCTTCATGTCGAGGACAAACGACCACTCCGCAAGCGGCCGGAAGAAATCGATCCGGTTCTGATCCGGCGACCACCACGGATAAGTGCCGCGATCGCGCAGCGCCTGCCACGCCTCGGCATCCGACGCAAACTCGAACAACCCCGGTTCGGTGGTTTCGCCCGCGAGATATCGCTCCGATTTCAGCACCAGAATGAGATCATCAAATGCAAAGGGGCCGGCAAGCGTCCACGCATACAATAGCAGCGGCACCCCAAGCCAGAATGCACGGCGCGAACCGATGCGGAGCAGTTTTTCAAAGGCGTTTTCTCGTGTTGGCACGAGCGGGATTATGGCGGTTGTCGAGCCGATCGCAAGCGTTCGACCGCTGCGGATCAGCCGTCCTTGCGGAACATCACCGCCATGTCGGAGTGATAGCTCAGCCAGTAGCCGAACAGGCCGTAGAACCAGAACGCGGGCGACGTCAGGGGCAGAAGCGGATTCGTCGGCCCAAGCACCGCGTCCATCGTTCCGTCCAGCATCCGCTGATAGACCTTTGCGGCCCGCGTATTCAACCCGAAGAACGGCCGATCGTGGTACGGCCGGTCGAAGAAACCCACCGGCGTCCAGCCCTGCCGCCTGCCCATCTCGTCAACGGCCTCGCGCGTATAGATGTGCAGATGGTAGGGCACGTGGAGTTCATTCAGGAATTCGTGAGTCTTGGATAAATCCAGACTGTCTGCGTTCGGCGTACCGACGAGGATGTGTCCGCCAGCCGCGAGATGGGAATCCATCTCCATCAATAATGCGTCGGGATCTTCCACATGCTCAAGCACGTCCTGGAGCAGAATGTAATCAAACGGGCCCTGCTCGAGAACCGACGGATCGCCTGTGCCATCGGGCCGGCCGTACGGGTCATAACCGACGCAGTGATCAAACCCGCGGCCGCGCAGGTATTTCACGAAGAGGCCGTTGCCGCAACCGTAGTCCATCATGCGATGATGCCGCGCGAATCCATGCCGCGTCAGCCTGCGCGTGAGATTGCGGTAGAAGATTCGGAACGGCCAGGTGATTTCAGCGTCGGCGAAAGGATACTTCGCGTAGTAGTGCGCGAGATCGACGACCTCGTGGCAGTGAAGCGTGCGGCATGTCGGACATCGCCACACGTGGAACGTCTCGCCGACGAACGCCCGAACGTGGCACGGCACCGGCGTCAGACCGGCCGCCGCCTGTGCGTTGACAACATAGCCGCAGACGTTGCAGGTCGTGCGCCGCTCTTCGGTGCGGCCGGGGATTCCGGCGGCCTCCGCAATCACGCTGCTGTCTTTCCCTGCACCCGTCCCGTTCATGGTTTCGTCAGCCCTTCTTGGCGCGGCCGTTTCACCGCGGCTTGACTGCAATCAGCGTCTGGGCGCCGCTCGCGTTCAGCACCGACAGCGGGCCCTGGATATTAAAGTCGACCAGCAGCGTCCACGCCGCAAGAAAACCCAGAAACGGCAGATGCACGTACTTCGATCGCCGCAAGCCGTCCGGCGACGTCACCTCATACATGCGGCGACCGGTCTTGCCGCAATAAAGCATGAGCCAGCTGCCGGTGCTTTCAAACGGCACGAAGTTGCACTTGTGATAGCGCGTCTCAAAACCCGCCGCATCAACCACGCGGCGCAGCGATCCCCGCGTGAAATGGTGCAGATGCACCGGCGTCATGATCGACATCCAGTAACGCCTGAACAACCGGCGAAGTGCCGCCCCGAAATTCGGCACCTCCACCACCAACCGGCCGCCGGGCTTGAGGATTCGAAGCGCCTCATCGAGCGTTGCCTTGGGCTGATACACGTGTTCGAGCGTCTCGTACAGCGTAACAACGTCAAACGACCCGGTCTCAAAGCCTGCACTGAGCAGGTCGCCGGTGCGGACCTCCGCCTTGTCTTTCACGAACGATCGATCGCTTGTCGCCGGATCAAAGTCCAGCGCGGTCCCCTTCACGCCGCGCTTCTCGATGTAGTAATCGAGTTGCACACCGAAGCCCGCACCGACGTCGAGCAGCCGGCAGCCTCGCGCCAACGGACCGGTGCGTTCAAGAACCTTCAACCGCGCCCACTGGATATACCGATTGGGCAGGCTGTGTTTTGCCTCGTGCCTCACCTGCTCCGGGTTCTTGAAGTTGTACCAGTCGGCGTAGTAGAGGTGCATGCCCTCAGGCACAGGCCTCGGCGTCGTGATGACGAGATCGCAGTGCTCGCAGCGGACGAGGTTGAACACACCCGGCTTGCGCCATGCGATATCCACGGTGCGCATAATCGGCTGCGTCGGCGGACGACCGCACAACTCGCAGACGGCGTCTTCAAACCGCGGCGCGGCCTGTTCACCCGCGCGCGGCTTTTGCTGTTGCTGCGGTACCGCCGCTCTGTCGGTGGTCACGTCTGTCAAAGGGAACCGGCCTCCCGCCCTCGCAACGTCGCGCCTATGAGGAATACTGCGTGCCGCGCCAGGCGATGGCCTCACCGCGACTCAAATGCCGAATGGCCCGATAGCAGATGAAGATCAACAGTGCCGAACCCAGCGGGTGCAGCAACGCCAGATGCCGGTCTCTTCCAGCCGTATGAAACACGAGCAGCGCGAGTCCGGTTGAGGTCGCCAGATGCGTGATCGCCGCCGCCCACCACCACGGCGCGAAGGGAATCGTCGCGCCGCTCAATGTCGCCACCGCCAGCATGATCATGATGATGAACGGCATGTGCGAGATGAAGTGCAGCGCGTTGGCCGTAAAAAGCAGCCGCGGCAGCGTTTTGATGCCGCCGACGAACGTGCGCGTCATTCCGCGGATGGTTCGATCCAGCGTGCCGTAATGCCGCTGCGTAAACAGCTCGGGCGTCAGCACGAACGAGATCTTCTGCCCCGCCCGCTTGGCGATCCGCACCAGTTCGCTGTCCTCGTCATAGATGTCGATGACACAACGGTGGCCGTCAATCGCCTCGTACGCGTCGCGGCGGCAGACCATCAAGCCGCTGCCGATTGCGTTCGGCCACTTGGGGTCGCTGATCTTGCGCGGGTCGTACCACGCGAAGATGACAGCCCCGAAGAGCGGCACGCTGACACGCTCCCAGAAACGCGCGACCTTCGGCTTGCCCATCACGGCGACCCAGTCGAACCTGTTGCGATCGAGATGATCCACCAGCGTCGGCAGGCACGCCGGATCGAGATCAAGATCGCTGTCTACGAACGCGATGTAGTCGCCGCGCAGCTCGTTGCGCAGGCAGTGGACCGCGTGCGGCTTGCCGTAATAGCCCTCGGGCAGTTCCTTGATGTCGAACCGCTCGACGTTGGGATGCTCGTCCTGTATCGCCTGCACCGCGTCGGCCGTCCCGTCAGTCGAACGATCGTTCACGACGAGAATACGCAGATTGGGGTAGTCCTGCGCGAGAAGCGAATGCAACACCACGCCGATGTTGTCCGCCTCGTCCTTCACCGGCACGATGACGTCGAGCGAGGGCCATTCGCGGGTATCCCGAGGCACCGGCGGCAGTGCCCGCTGCCGGGTGATCAGATGGAGACTGCTGAGGAGGTTCCACACGAGCGACAACACACCCGCAGCGTAGAGCACCAGGATCGCACCGATGAAATAGTTCACGAAGCTGCGCTCTCCTGCGGCGGTGAAGCGCCGCGCGTCTCGGCGGGTTTATAGAGCGCCCCGCAATTCGCCGCGTCCTGCCGACATGGCGAGGAACCGCATCATCCGCCACTGCGGCACGGCAGCCAGACAACGGCCGACACGGCTGGCGGAATCGCTTCCTAAGCCTGCCCGGCCGCCGACATCCACCCGACGGCGGACCGTTGAGCAGGCGAGCAGGTGGGGCAAAGCTATCAACTGTAGGATGTTGCGTCAATCGGCGCGACCCGACGAGCGACATGGTTGGGATCGGCTGTAAGCGGTCCCCCCCTGGCGTATGGATCGCACCGACCGGCGACGAGGAATCAGGCGACGGCCGCCGCCCAGGAGTCGCGACGACCGGCCACGATCGCACGCAGCCCTGAGATCAGGCTGAATTGACGCGATCCGCCCCCCCGGCTACACTGCGGGGCTGGAAAAAAGCGAACCCCCGGGGCGTAGCTCAGCCTGGT
>NPIF01004668.1_pt1 | contig 11267 bp, 9 predicted proteins | sample 8637461 | NCBI WGS metagenome assembly NPIF01 (sample SAMN07420641, study PRJNA396082) | bioreactor metagenome | isolation source: sample BR12 brine-fed electro-methanogenic bioreactor BR | place: Japan: Kochi | collected 2016-12-09
CCCACTTCCCGCTGGCAGAAATCGCGAAAGACAAAGACAAAACCGACGACGAGCATCACGGGCGGGAAATAGGTTCCGAGCACGGGAACAGGGGGGATCACCACGAAGAGCCAGTTGATCAAAACAATCGCAAGAACGTAAATGGATGACCAAACCACGCGGCAATCTCCCTTTTCCTTGTGCCTTTCCCCACCCCTCCGACACGATGGCCAACGCCGCGCATCGGATTACTTCCGACACTACGGCAGCGTTTTGGTGGAGAACTACTAGGAGATTTCCCTAGGTGATCAGTGCGGACATTCACGAAGAAAGGAGGGGGCGCAAGAACGCTTGCGCCCCAAAAGGCTACCGAAAAAGGTCAGTTCGACAACTGCTTTCGAACCTCTGCTTGGACAACGTCGGAGTTTTTTGGGAAGAAATCGTAGTGAGATGTTCCCTCAACCGCTGTGAAGGTGGCGTTGAAACCCTTTGCCTTCATACGGTCGACAAAGGTTTTTCCGATCGAAATGGGGATGATTTCATCCTTCGTTCCGAACAGGAATCGGTAGTCGACCTGTGACGACGCCGAAACGCCGTCCAGCATTTTTGCGGGATAGATCGCGTATTCGGATGCGCTGGTGGCGCGCGGGTTCGATTTCCGGTTGGATTTCATGGCAGCGGGATCGACCTCGGCACCATAGACCACGAGTTTCCGCACGAGGTCAGGCCGTTGCATCGCGATCATCGTTGCCGTTGCGCCACCTCCGGAAAAACCGACGAGGTCGACTTTCTCCAGATTGTTCATTTTTGCAATGCCCTCGATCGCCTCAATGACGCGACCAAGGGATGTCTCGGAGTATGTTCCCTTGCTGCCGAAGGTTCCGCCAACGGTGCGTCCATATCCGGGTCGGGCGATGGCGAAGACAGGGACTTTGAACTCCGCGTTCAGCTTTTCCGCGACCTGGAGCATGCTGACGCGGATGATGTTGACGGTATCGGCGTAGGTGCCGACATCGCCGTGCAGCAGCACGACACCGACATCGCCCGAACCTGCCACGTCGAGATATTCGACATCGCCGCCGCTTGTGGGAACGAACTTGTAGCGCTGGTCACTCTCATTGATCGGCGCTGTGGTTTGGCAACCGGCCAGGACGACGCCGAAGAGCAATGCCATCAAATACTTTAGATGTTTCAATGTTCCGCCTCCTGAAAAGTATTATCCATCAGCGATTTTCCAACAAATAGGTATATTGCATAACTAGGACTTTTCCCTAGGTGGGGACTATTTAGGCGTCCGGGTCATGGCGTGAATAGCGGAGACCGACGACGCACCAAGCTTCGTCATGATATTTGCGCGATGGAACTCGACGGTTTTTTCCGAGATATCCAGTTCGGCGGCAACGGCCTTGTTGGGTTTGCCTTGGCAAAGAAGGGCGACGACCTCACGCTCGCGGGCGGTCAACTTTGATAGCGCCATTTCGCAGGCCACAAGATGGCGGCTTTTGGCGATAGCTTCCCGGACACGCTGGATCAGCACGTCGTTGTCCACGGGCTTTTCGAGGAAGTCGATGGCGCCTGCATGAACCGCCTGCACCGCACTGCGGATGCGGCCATGTCCCGTCAGGAAGATGATGGGCAACGGCACGTTGTTATCCACCAACAGGCTTTGCAGTTCGAGGCCACTTAGCCCTGACATGCGGAGATCAAGAACGATGCACCCCTCGCGCAAGGGAGGTTCGGAGGCGAGGAAATCTTCCGCCGAGGCATGGGTGGCAACTTCCAAGCCTTCGGCTTCCAACACCTCCGCCAACGACGAGAGCAAGGATTCGTCGTCGTCAACGACATGGACCAGTGGCTTGTCGTTCATCGTTTTTGTGCCTCGGCTTTCTGTAGCTTGACGATAAAGGTGCTGCCGTTCACACCGTCCGACTCCACGCGGATATTTCCGCCCATGCCTTCCAAAAGGGATTTGCAAATGGAAAGCCCGACGCCGAGACCGCCTTCCGTCTCCGAGAAGAAGCCTTCGAAGATGCGGGAATGCTTGTCGGGCGGAACGCCCTTGCCGTTGTCGGTCACGCCGATGCAGAGATAACGTTCGTCGCACTCGTGTTCGGTGATCTTGATGATCCGCTCTCGGTCGTTGTTTCCTTCCGTCGCGCGAAGGGCGTTCTTCACGAGGTTGATGAAGACCTGTTCCAGTTCCGCCGCGTCACCGATTACAAGGATTTCGGCTTTTGGGGGATGGGCTAACACCTTAGCACCGTATTTACGGATATCCCGGTCGAGCAGGTCCAAAGTTGTTTCAATAGAGGCGAACGGATCAATAGCCGTGTATTCGTCGCGCTTGATCCCGCCGAAGCCGCTAAGCCGCATATGGATTCGGGCAATGCGGTCGACGGATTCGGACACCTTTTCTTGGTATCGGCTTAGCGCCTCATAGTGCGGCTTCGGTAGACCATCGAGGCGCTTTTTGAGAAGCTGCGCATTGGTGAGCGCGACTTGCAACGGCGTGCTGATCTCATGGGCGATGGTCGTGCCAAGTTCGCCGATGGTTGCCAGCCGTGACATGCGGGCCAGGGTCTGTTCCTGCTGGACCGCCTTTTCTTCCACTTCCTTCCGTTCGTCGAATGCGGCACCAACCGCTAATCCGGTAGCGGCTGAGATTGCGAACAACGTTTGCAGTTCAACGGGATTGTAGGTTTCCGCGCCGACGATCTGATAGACGAACACCGCCGACATGTTTGCGACCAACGCGGCGATGCTGCCGCCGTAAAGGCCGCGCACGGCCCCGAACCACACGACGGGCAGGATGATGACATAGCCGAAGTGTTCAGCCCCGGTCTCAAACGCCGCAATCCCAAACCCCGCGATCGATGCCGCCATTGGGACCAGGATCAGCGGAAGCCACCGGAGCAACGTGGCCTGCGATGGAAGCTTGCCGAACACTTCGCCCCATCGTTGGTCGCGGTGGATGGTCAGGGCAAGGACGATCAGCGGAAACGCCATGATGACGCCGGATGCATCCCCGGCCCAAAACGACATCATCACTTCGCCGACGATGTTTGCGGGAAATACCCTGAACAGCACGAATAGACCGCCTGCCGTCAGCGCCGAAAGCCCGCTGGCAGCGACCAGGGCAATAAGGCTCCTTGCTACGTCCCCGGTGCCAGCAAGCGGTAATCGAACCGCAGGGAGAGACCGGAGCAACCAGCCCACGCCGCCGTAGATGATCGTCTGGCGCAGTTCCATGCAAAAATCGAACAGGCTCTTGTCGGCGATTTCGGCAAATGAATGGGCTCCGATGGAGATGCCGACGAATGCTACTGGAAGATACGCCGGTCCAAAAACGGCCGTGAAGCCAATCGTCAATCCGGAACACGGGTAAAAGGCGCTGACATGCGGCGCAATACCAAAAACACCGGCGAACTCCCACAAAGCCCAATATGCGAGCCAGTAAAAAATAGATCGTCGCAGATAAAGCACGAAAATCCCTTTCCCCTCTATTCTCCACGCATAACCGGCGCGGCTTGCAAAGGGAACTGGGAAAAATCCCTAGGTCAGCAGGTGCAAGGTGGGGCGAAAATGCACCCTAATCGCAGCAAATGGGGCCAACTCGCAGCATAAAGGCGCAAGGCAATAAATCTAAATAACATAATAATATCAATAACTTATAAGCGTTTTTGCTAGACAGAACGAAACAAGAACACAATTTCTAGCACCTTTAGATTTCTAGCACATTTTTTCGCAGCGCAAGGTGCAAGATCTTGCAACTTTGGCCGTTTTTAGCTGCACCGGAAGTTGTTGGTTTTACTGCGTATTATTTGCAGAAATCGGAGAAACCGCAGAAACAAGCGGAAAAACGGTATTATGATACCGTAAACCGTTGATTTTCGGGGATTTTTATAAAATGGCTGGGTTGCAAAAACGCATTGAAATATAAGCGTTTTTTTGACTTCTTGCAACTTGTCTTGCACATTTTGTTCATGTTATGTTCTTGCATTTGCAGTATTCGGCGTAGCTCTTCTTGCATCACGAAATCAAAGCAAGTTATAAATGCGTTTTATTTTTGATTACGGCTGATCGCGACTGTATAATACAAATACAAGATGAAGAACTAACTCCTCACAACACCAGAGTTGGTTCGCTTGTGCGCTTTTTTGGTCGCACGGGCATGGATAAGCTCGCACTCATTCTTGGTCCGTGCATTTGAAATCTATAGAAGGAGAAAGAATATGAGAACAGAGAAGGTACCATCAAACGTGTTTGTGCAAGACGGGAGACTGTTTTTCCGTAAGCGGTTTTGCGGGATTTCCTATACCGCGCCGTTGGGATTGAATGACACGGGCCACAACAGAAGGCAGGCCAAGCTTATCGTCCGTGAGATCAATGCGGCGATGAAGCTCGGCACGTTTGATCCCAACAACTACCCGTTTCTGCGGAAATATCACGGAACGCCGTCGACTGGGGACTGCCCAACGTTTCGGGAATACGTTGATGTATGGCTGAGGAAGAAGAGCTATTTGGCTCCGGCGACATACCGGACATACAAGGGTGTCATCGACAAGCATATGATGCCGTATTTTGACGATCTGCCGGTGGACCGCATCGACAAGCTTTCGGTGGAGTTTTGGCAGCAGAGACTGGTTGGGAAGCTGACGCGGGCGTATGCGAACGAATGTCTGCGGCGGCTGAAATCCATTCTGTCCGAGGCCGAGGCGGATTATCGCATCCAGCTATACGTTGACCGGGTAAAGTCGCTGCGGAACTACGCAGTCGGCGAGACCATCGAGGACAAAATCTATACGTTGGAAGAGGCGTCCAAGCTGTATTGCGTTATGGGCACGCGGCTTCGAACGATGATGTTGTGTTCCATGTTCGCCGGTTTGCGGACGGGAGAGGTGATTGCGTTGAAGCGGGAGAACGTGGATTTCGCGCAGAACAAGATAAAGGTCCGCGCCAACATGTCCGAAGGGACCCGGCAAGCCCCGAAAACAAAGGCTGCCGTCCGCGACATCGTCATGCACCCCGTTTTGCGGAAACACCTGGCTGAGGTCTTGGCTAGTCACGACCACGATCATGTGTTTGTCAGCAACCGAGGTCTGCCGTTTAGCCGGATACAGAACTTCAACCGCGAATACCGTCTTGCCATCGAAAAGGCCGGTGTTCGGGATTTGCGGTGGTATGCGTTCCGCAAGTTGTTTGCATCGATGCGCTATGCCTGCGAGGATGCTGTTCCGGCATCGGTCGCCGGCGACATGGGACACAGGGATATTGCCCTCGGTCTCAACACCTATGCAGAAGTGATGCCGCACTTCGGCTGCAAGTTTATGGATATCCAGTTTCCGATTATCAAAGGCGCCGCCACGACAAAGGCCGCATAGACATTCGTTTTGCGATTAGGAACAGGGATGCCGCCAGTTTGGGCGGCATTTCTTTTTGTTCGCATTTATGGGGTGTGGCTTGGGAATCCGTTGTGCTGTTCCTGTCCCTGCGGGCGAGCCGGAGCGCTGTTTTTGGTCGGGGTGCTACCTTGGTAGCTGGCACATAATCGGCTTGCCCCACGCGCGCTTTGCCGCCGATCTCAATAGAATTCCCGAGCAGAACTTTCGAACTAAACTTTTTCCCCCATGGCTGACGCGATAGCCTCGGACAGGGCCGTCCTGGAAAACGGTTTAGGCAGAAGGAGATAATTGGCTTCTGAAAGGCCCGATTTTGCCAACGTCGTGTCGGGATAACCCGAAACCAGGATCACCTTGAGGTCGGGACGAAGGGCGACGGCTTCTCTCGCCACCTCAACGCCATTCACACCACCAGGAAGAACCACGTCGCTGATCAGCAGTTCGATGTCGTCGTTGTTTTTGAGAATATCGGCGACGGGCGCGGCTTTATCGGTTTCGACGACCTCACATCCGATTGCTTTCAGCAACCGGATCGTCGATTTGCGAACAGCCGCGTCATCTTCAACGAGCAGAACCTTCGTCTCATGGTTCGTTGCCGTTCTTTCTAATCGTCCGCTACCGACCCCTGTCGCTTCATCCGTAGCGGCGGGAAGCAAAATCCGAACCGTCGTGCCCTTGCCGAGCTCGCTTTCGATGGTCACCGTGCCGCCGGATTGCCGTGCAAAGCCATACACCATACTCAGCCCCAAACCACTTCCCTCGCCGACATCCTTGGTTGTGAAGAACGGCTCGAACGCCCGTTGCAAAGTTTCCTTGGGCATGCCAACGCCAGTATCGGAAATCGCGAGTTCGACATAATCGCCGGGCGGCAGGGTATCGTTTTCGATCGGGATCCCTTTGGCAAAATGGCGCCGGGCAGTTGACGCAGTCAGCGTGCCGCCGAAGGGCATCGCCGCTCGTGCATTGATTGCGATGTTGAGAAGGGCATTAGTCAAGGTGTTTTCGTCGACATTTACCGCAACCACGTCCGTCGACTGTTCGGTGTGGATTTCAATATCTTCGCCAAGGGTTCGAGACAATAATTTTATCTCACCGGCAAGCCAAGAACAGGCATCAAAACGCTTCGGATGAAGTGCGTGCTTGCGGGAAAAGACAAGAAGCTTTTGGGTTAGTTCTGCACCTCGTCGCTCGGATTTCAACGCGGCATCGATCATTTCTGTAGCATCTGGCGATGCGCTTCCTGTCAGTTCTCGGGCAAGTTCCAGGTTCGTCTCGATGACCTGAAGAAGATTGTTGAAATCGTGGGCAATGCCGCCTGTCAGTTGGCCGATAGCCTCCATCTTTTGCGCTTGATTCAACCGCTCTTCTGCTTCTCGTAAATCACTTATGTCTCGCGTGATGGAAAGAATATGACGTTCACCAGCTAATTCAATCAGCCGGGCTGACATCAATGCAACTGTCAAGCTGCCATCCTTGCGACGAAACTTAGCCTCAAGATTTTCAACCACGCCGCTCTCCGACAACCCAAACACCAAGCGTTCGCGATCTTTCGGATCAGCCCAGATCGAAATGTCGCGGGATGTCCGTCCTTCGATATCTTCTCTTGTAAATCCAGTCAGGCGGGTAAAACCTTCATTGATATCTACATAAAGTCCGTCGGAAAGGCGATTGATGTTCACGGCGTCAGGGCTAATGCGAAACGCTGACCGATATAGATTTTCGCTCTCTTTCAAGGCTTGTTCTTGCCGTTGATGCTCTGTGACATCGCGGCCGAAACAGGTGATGTCGTGGATGGTGCCGTCCGGATTCTTTGATGCAACGTTGAACCAGGAAATCAGCAACCTGTTTCCATCCCTTGTTAGGATATCGTTTTCGTACGTCGTAAATTGGCCAACGCCGCCCGAAGTGACGGATTCGCGAAAGATTCGACCGAGCTTGGCGCTAATCTCGGCCGGAATGAACGTTTCGAACCAGTCCTTTCCCAAAACGTCGTCCTTTTGCCAACCCGCCAGCGTCAGGAAGCGATCGTTCGCGAACGCAATCCTGCCTTCTAGATCGAGGGATATGGCGATAAGGGGAACTTCTTCGAGAATCCGGCGGAAACGCCTCTCGCTTTCGATCAAAGCCCTTTCGTCCCGGATTCGGTCAGTGATGTCCCGAATGAAGTCGAAAAACCTGATCTTGTCTTCGCCACCCGCACAACTGATGCCGATCTCGGCGTCCCATATTTCGCCGTTCTTGGCTCGATGTTGCGAGACAAAAAGTTCGCTCCCGGAGGCCAAAATTCTCCGAATCCGGGCTTCGACATCGGATTGGGTATCGCCGACGTCGATTTCGGAGACATGTTTCCCGATCAGTTCTCCACGCGCAAAGCCCGATCGCTTCACATAGGCGTTGTTGACTTCCTCGATAAAACCGTCCTGGTTGACGATCCAAAATCCGTCGTGCGCCGTCTCAATTACGGAACGATATATTTGCTCACTTTTTACCAAAGCGGTATCCGCTTCTTGTCGCTTGCTTGATTCCTCGACTACAGCCAACTGGAGCGAGCGCATGACGAAAACGATCACCCCAATGGCTATCGCCATGGAAAGGCCTTGTGCGATTACGAAACCCCACGGTGCGAACCACTCGACGGATCGAAGGAACGGGAAGTTCCATTTATGGATGCCCCATAACACTAGAGCCCATCGGACGAATGCCTGGGGTTCGAACGCCTTGTGGTGTGTGCTCTTCAAGAGTAGGGAGCCCGAGTAGATGATGGCTGCCCCCGTGATCCCGTACAGCGGAACGGTGAGAAACAGGAAACCGAAATTCAGGAAAGTTGCGGCAGCAGCCCAAGCCACCGAAATCAGGCACCCCAGCACTATCGCCCTTACCGGTGGAGACTTGCCAACAAAGGTAAGCGCGCCCGCAACGATGAAGAAGGATTGGCTTGCCTGGAAAGATTCGGCGACGATTGTCGCTACATCGACTCCGACTTTGGACCCAAAATAATAGAAGCCCAGTCTTAAGGAATTGAGGCCAAATCCGATGACCCAATATCCCATCCCCTGCGCGACGCCGGGAATCGTCCGCACATATAGCAGCGCAAACGTGAGAATGGTCGAACCGGTGAGTGCCGCTAGTATCGCGGTGGGAACGGAAAACGACACGGACTCTCCCATTGGCAAGCGTGCCCTCTAAAGGCACTACTGATTTTTTTGTGTTTCTTCAGAAATTTCTAGACACTATGGCTGATTCAAAACGCCCAGGAAAGATGCTTCTGATCGGATCTTGGAACCAACCTGTCTCTCCAACGAGTGTCGGCGATGATCGGCTGGCTGGAAGACAACCAAGCGCGTGTGGGGCGCGGAAAACGTGAGCGCGCAGTAAGGGAAGGGGGGGGGGCTTTTTGCCTCAGCAGGTCATCCGGCCGAAAGACGCTTCAATATCCCCATGGCAATGCATTCGTTGAGGATGGCGTCGGCGATGGGTTTCTCCAATTCACTCGGCATCGACAACGCCGTGTTCCACACACCAGCATGATCTCGGTATGTGGGCATCTTTACCGCCGTCGCCTCCTTTCCGTCTTTCTTGGCCCGGATAATCTGAACGCCGTGAAGGACAAATGCGATTTCGCAAATCTCAATTTCGACATCAGCAAGAGCAATCAAATTCTGCCTTGCAACTGGATTGATAGACAGAACTCGGCAATTCACTGGAACCGTGTCAGTCATCACCAATCCTTAGTCCGAAACTTGGCAGAAAACCGGGCCACGAAAACCTGCTCACTCTTCTGATTATATGGTGTTTTCTTTCGGATCGAAAATCAACCGGTCATTGGAAAGGCTTCATTGCGCCGTGCAGGCGCGCAATGTGCGACCGCCGAACTGGGCTTTGGTTTTCGCGCCGCCGAATAGCCCAAACAAAAACGGGCGGGATTTCTCCGCGCCCGCTTTTTGGGAAGCTCGAAGCTATTTTGCGGCAGCCTTCTTCGGCTTGCGGTCGGCCAGCGCGGCCTTGATCTTGCCGTCCAGTTCGCCGTTCTCCACCGCCTTGATGCAGGTTTCGATCACGCCGGGAAGCGCGGTGTCGTCATCGCCGACCACGATGTTCGTCTTGCCCTGGTCCAGGTCCAGCCGCTTATTGCCGACGCGCAGGCAAAAGCGCAGTTTGCCCTCCGCGTCCCGCCAATACCACTTCCGCAGCGGAACCTGGATCGTCTTTGTGGTCTTCTCGCCGGTTTCCGTGTTCGCCTCCGTGCGGACACGTTCCACCATATACGTGCGACCTTCGACCATCGCGGTCGCGGCCTTCAACTGCTGTTTCAGGGCGTTGGTCAGTCGGTCCCGAGCCACGGCAACGGGATCGACCTTCGTGTTGTCGAGGTCGGCAGCAATCGTGAGGTTCTTCAAAACGGACATCGTTCTCTCCTTGGTCTGGTCCAAATGCTACCTTTACGGTAACTTCGTTCGGACCGTTCGCAAGGAATGGATGGCGGAAAATGGCGGATTTCTGGGATTTTACGCCGTCGTAGCCGAAGGTGTCCGCACCCGCACGGTATCGGGGTCCGTCCGGTATCGCCGTTTCTTGCGGTCAGGGAAAGATGGGTTTTCCAAGGCGCGGGCCTGCACTTCGGCGAAAACCCGCGTGGCCAGCGAGCCAAGGCAGTTTGCGCGTTCGTGAAGGAAGTCGTGGCGGCTGTTCTGGTATAGGTCGTAGCGCTGTTTCAAGTTCGTCGCCAACCGGGCCAAGGCATCCACGCTGGGCTCTTTCTTCTTCGCCCGCAGAACACTGTAATAGCGGGGTGACTTGTTCAGCCATGCCTCGGAGAAATGGCAGTGGTTATCAACGAGTTCCAAGTTCCATAGCGCCGTGTATGTCTCCTGTAAAATATCCAAGTTCGGTCCTCCTCTTCGGCCATAAATAGTGGTGCTAACTATTTATCCCCGTGAAAAAGAAGGAGATCGAAGATGGACCACACGCCGTATTCCGAAATGTCATTGCCCCAAATCCTGCTACTCCGGGAAAACTACCGGATTTATCGGTTGCTCTCCCGCGAACAACAAGAAGAACTCATCAAGGAAATCATCGACCAATCCAATCGGTAATCCCCATTCGGCTTTGATGGTTTCGACTATCAAGTATGGTTATTACGTCTTTCCTACGGAAAGCCGTATTGATTGCGCTTCCCTCTGCATTTTTCGCTTCGCTGCAAAATGCCAGGAAAGCTTATCAATCTCTATTTTTTAGATTTTTTATAAGAAGTGATTTTGGAAAATATTTTTGGAAACTTTTCTTTTCGGAAGCGACAGCTCCCTTCCATGCTTGATGGTTTTTACCCCCCGTAGCCGAGGGCAACAAAAAAACAGTCACACTACTGCTCCGCTTTTGCTGCCCCCGATTACGGGGAGTGGATCGTCGGGCTTTTCCATGCCGTCAGGTTTACCTTTTTGGCCCTCTGTCTCCGAACGGGCGGGCGGTGAGCGGCGTGCCTATTTCTCCGCGCCCTTATCCCAGAGCCTCATCCACCAAGCTGTTTCCAGCTTCACGCGGTTATGGACCGTAGTCCAAGCGCCAAAGCCGTCAGGTATATACGCGCTTTGACCGAAGGTTGCCTTCTCAGGCTGTCCCCTCGTCCTTATTCCTCGTTTTAGCCAACGTTTCCGCCGACCTGGGCTGCGGTTGGAACTACTTCCGACGGTGCCGAGCCTTTTACAACCCGGTCCTGTGTCTGACTTCATCCCCTCTATGTTTTACGAGGCAGATACCCGCCTTGTCCTGTGCCCTATGATTTGTTCGGGACAAATGTATTTAGCTTCCAGAAAAGTAGCTTTGCGGTTATAGGCCGTTTTTTGTCAACGGCGGAGCAAAACCAGGCCAGAGGGGCGGAGTAAAACCAGGCCA
>NPIF01000063.1_pt2 | contig 11266 bp, 12 predicted proteins | sample 8637461 | NCBI WGS metagenome assembly NPIF01 (sample SAMN07420641, study PRJNA396082) | bioreactor metagenome | isolation source: sample BR12 brine-fed electro-methanogenic bioreactor BR | place: Japan: Kochi | collected 2016-12-09
GCAGTCATCCGTGAAATGATCCATTTGGAGTCCGATTGCGGCGGCGCAGGAGGACGCGTCACGATTTCATCTACGCCGCATGTTTACATAATTCGAAATTCTTTCGCATTAATATATAATCGCTGATAAACGATCAACTTCATACTAGGATCCGGCGCACTGCACAGTGCAGAGGCGCGCGTCATTTGTCACTGATCATCTCGCCCATGCCGCTTCTGCCACAACCTTCTGCCCGCAACCTCACCATGGCCACGCTCGGTTTAGCTATCGGCGTGGGTGCCCTGTGGGTCTCGCTGCGTGGGGTTACGTCCGATGCGGTCTTTTCCATCTTGGCCGATATCGGCTTCGCACCACTCGGCGCGTCGCTTATTGCCTATCTAACCAATATCGGGCTTCGAGGCCTGCGTTGGTACATACTACTTAAAGGTGGGTTCGACCGGCCATTCGCCGTCAGCCAGACTTTTTATGTCGGCTATGCTGTGAACAACGTCCTGCCGGCACGCCTGGGAGAGTTCTTCCGGATCGAGTACGCTCACCGCCGGCTGCGCCTCCCCCGCGGTTACTGCGCCGGAGCCCTGCTCGTCGAGCGCGTCCTAGATCTTGTCTGCCTGGGCATCGTGCTCGCACTTGGAATGGCGCTGCTGCCGACGGCAGATGCTGCCGGATTGAGCGATCTCGCACATGTGGGATGGATCTTCGCCGCCATGTTGGCCACCGCGATTGTGCTCACCGCGCTGGTGATCATGACAGGCTCTAGGCGCTCGCACGCAACCGGTACCTCAGATCCGGCACCGGAGGGAATCATGCGACGGGCCGCCGCACTCCTGCATCACGAGATCGAGCACGCGCAGGCCTCTTTGCGTGCCCACGATCCCAGAGACATGCTTGTTCTCTGCGAACTTAGCATTGTAATCTGGAGTCTGGAGGGGGTGACACTTTACCTGCTCGGGATTTCGCTTGGTCTCACGATCCCGCTTTCCGGCATTGCATTGGTGGTGTTTGTCGCCAGCTTGGCGACCCTGGTTCCCAGTGCACCCGGCTATGTTGGCTCTTTCCAACTCGCCTTCGTCGTGGCTCTGTCCCTGGTGGGCATCCCGCCAAGCGCATCTGTCACTGCGGCAACCTTACAACAGGTCGTGAACATCGGCCTAGCCACCCTCATAGGCTTCGCCTTCCTCGCGACGCCAGCCCCGCGGCCAAAGGCGTGAAACCACCTTGTATGCGACCCGATTCCTATTCAGATTTCGCAAGAACCCCTTATGTCCACCGAAAGGCGTCGTCGAGAACGCCCTGTTCGCGCAGGCACTGCAGACGGATCAGTCGGATATAACGTTCGCCGAAAAGTATATCGATATCGCGTGGGTGCGCCTCTAGCCATTCCAGCGTCTCAACCGCACCTTTTTTCAGATTCCACTGGGGATCGAAGCCTGGCAATTCCGTCAGCACGCGGGTGAAGTCGACCCGGTACGAGCGCGGGTCGTTTCCGTTCTCTCCAGTAATCTCGATCGCGCAACCGGGCAGCGTGGCGACCGCTATCTCGGCAATCTCGCGCACGGTGTAGTTGCAGTCAGGAGCACCAACGTTGAACACGTTGTAACGGAGCACGTCAAAGTCAGCGTCCACCGCCGCGACCGCTGCACGTGCGATATCCTCGATATGGACCATCGGACGCCAGGGCGTTCCGTCGGAGAGTACCTTGATGGTGCCGGTGGCATAGCCCGAGGCCATCAGGTTGGCGAGCACGAGGTCGAGACGCATACGCGGGCTTACGCCATAAGCGGTTGCATTTCGCAACGTGATGGGCTGGAAATCGGCGTCCGCCATGGCGAGAATTGCCGTTTCCGCCTCGACCTTGGATTTCGCATAGGCGGAGACCGGCGCGAAGGGTGCATTCTCGTCGAGAGGTACCGTGGAATCGCCCGAAGCGCCGTACATCGAGCAGGAGGAGGCGAACACGAACCGGGCGACACCCGCAGCCTTCGCGAGCCTGGCGCAACGGATCGAGCCGGAGGCGTTGATCGCTCCGGTCTGATGCGCCGCGATATTGCCGAGCGGGTCATTCGACAGCGCGGCGAGGTGCACCACACCGTCCATACCCTTGAAAGCCTCACGACCGATATCACGGATGTCACCGACCAACTCGCCGTCGGGCACGCACTCCTCTGGCGCTTCCTCGATCAGGTCGCGGAAATAGCCGGTATCGAAACCGACGACATCGTGGCCGGCCTGGTGGAGCTGGGCGACCATAACAGGGCCGATATAGCCACAATGGCCGGTTACCAGAATTCGCATTTTCGTTGTGTCCCCCCTCTCCTGTCAGGCTGCGCGGGTGAGATAATCGCGGTACCAGTCGATGGTTTCAGCGAGCGCCGAATCGAGGTCATGTGCGGGGGCCCAGCCGAGCCTCTCGCGCGCCTTATCGGAGGCAACCCGCATAAGCCTGATCTAGGCCTTTGAGTCCGCTTCAACTTGCGGCTCGGCGTCGATGCCCATGATCTCTCCAATCTTCTTGACGAGATCGAGAATCTCGATATCGACCTCGAGGGAGAAGTTGAAAGGCTCACCGCGAATACCGGGGTCGTCGACAACGCGTTCGGCAAGCATTAGCTGCACGTCGACCGCGTCGTCGATGTAAAGGAAATCGCGCGTGAACCGCCCGTCGGAACGCAAGATGACAGGCTTTCCCCTGACCAGCGAGCGAATCGTTCCAGGGATGATTCGGGTCCAGTTAAAATCCCAGCCACCGAAATAGTTCCCACAGCGCGTTACAACCACGGGAAGACCGAACACCCGCCCATAACTTTGCGTCATCAGGTCTTGAGTCGCCTTCGCCACCTCGTAAGGATGGTTCGGCTGGAGCGGCGCGCTCTCGAGGTAGGGCGTCGGCTGAGGCCCGTAGGCCTTGTCCGAGGACGACACCACCAGCGCACACTCCGGATTGCGGTTTCGCACCTGCTCGAGTAGGAGCATCGTGCTGTCGATGGCGCTGCGGAAATTATCGACCGGATCAGCCAGCGCCTTGTTCACGTCGGCATTCGCGGCGNNCCGAGACCGGATGTTTCTCGAAAATGTCCTCTATAACCGCCGGATTCCAAGCTTCCCCGCGTACGACGTGGCAACGCGGGGCCTGACCTGCCAGCTCGAACTGGCTGTCGGGCTTGTCGCGCCGCACCAGCGCGACCACGTCTGCCCCATAGTCGAGCAGCCGATTGATAAGCCAGCCCCCCAGAAAACCCGTGGCACCGGTCACAAGCACAGTTCGCCCTTCCCACGCGACCGGGTTGACGAGTCGGACTGCCATCTTTAATTGCCCCTTTGCGATAGTTACGGCATCCTACGGGCTGATCCGGCGCCTTGTCGAGGACTATTGCAAATTGGTTTTTGGAAGCTCGCTTTATGGCCTGGGGATGCCTTCTCTCGGGCATCAAAGAAGGACGTCTGTACATTCTCTGGTTGTTTTTACCTGCGAGAGGGAGCGCCAGATGTCGGAGTCCCAGGATAGGATTATTGCCGCGGTGACGGAACGCCCGCTTGGGGAAGAGCCCGACCGCGTCTACATCAATTGGAGCAATCCGGATGAATGAGAAAGCCCCGGCCAAAAGTCCAGACATCGGGTTACTTACTTTTTATCGAGCGCCCCCTCTCCATGATCGCGCTTTGTCAATCTAGCGCCTCAGAAATTTTTGATGCTAGAATCCGTTATCGATCAGTAGGGTGGGCGACCTGGGTTGATTCCGTGCCCGGACCGTGTCCCAACCAAGGAGCCAGACTGGATGAAAGGAAAGATCTCGGTTATTTCCCCCTGTTATAACGAGGGGGAGAGCGTTAGGGCTTGTTACGAGGCGGTCCGGGAGGTCTTCGAGCGCGAACTGCCCGAATATGAACGTGAGCACATTTTTGCCGACAACGCTTCGACCGACGATACCGTAGAGCACCTGCGTATGCTAGCCGCCGAAGATCGCGCTGTTCGGGTGATTGTCAATGCACGCAATGTTGGGCCGCTACGATCCACTTATAACGCTCTACGCTCCGCCAGTGGCGACGCCACTCTGGTAATGATGGCCGTCGATCTTCAGGACCCACCGGAACTGATCGCGGAATTCGTCCGCCGCTGGGAAGAGGGACACAAGGTGGTTCAGGGCGTGCGCGCGAAACGGGAGGAAGGATTTATCTTCCACACCATGCGTCGGGTATTCTATCGTATGGTAAGGCAACTTTCGAATATCGACATTCCCGTTGACGTCGGAGAGTTCCAACTCATTGACCGCCGCGTTCGTGACGCTGTCATTTCTCTCGACGACCACTATCCCTACATTCGGGGAATGATCGCCTTCTGTGGCTTCAAGCCATGTCAAATCCCGTACACTGTGCGCGCGCGCAAACGTGGGTTCTCCAAGAATCGCTTGCTTGCTCTCGTTGATATTGCACTGAACGGTCTGCTGACATTTACCACGGCACCTGTCAGGATTCTGACCGCACTTGGGCTGACCCTCGCGGCGCTGAGCATACTTTACGCAATAGTCAACCTCATGCTGCTGATATTTCTCAGCGATCTCGCAGTGCCGCCGGGCATCTCGACGCTGCTGGTCGCCGTCTTTCTGTTCTCAGGCTTGCAGTTCTTGTTTCTCGGCATTCTCGGGGAGTACATCGTATCCATTCACGGGCAGGTCCGATTCGGCTCTCTCGTCGTCGAAGCCGAGCGGCTAAACTTCGAGGATGTATCCCACGGAAAAACAAAAAAGAAGGCGGGTGCTCCGCAAGATGCCTGAGGGGACGCTCAATGTAGCCATCGCGGGTGCCGGCTTCGGCGCATACTGCCTCACTCCGGCGTTCCAGCGCGATCCAAGGATCCGGGTCGTCGCTCTGTGCGCGCCGAGCAAGACACGACGGGAAGAGGCCATCCGCCGATATGGCATTGATTCCGGCTTTGCTTCACTCGCTGATGCGCTGGACTATAGATCGGTCGATATCGCGGCCATCGCGGTCCCTCCCAAGGAGCAGGCCAAACTGGCTGAGACCTGCCTGGCCAGAGGCGTTCCCGTGCTTGCCGAAAAACCGCTTTCTGCAGATCTTCTCACGGCGCAGACCCTCGCGCGAATGGCCGAACGCACTGGCGTCGCGACCGCAGTCGATTTCTTGTTCCCCGAACTTCCGTCGTGGCGTGAGGCGAAGCGCCGATTTGAGGAAGGACGCATCGGCGCGCTTCGCCATGTGGTCGTGCATTGGTTGATGGAGAGCCACGATGTGCGCAATCGGCTCGCCGGATGGAAAACCGATAGTGGAGCTGGCGGTGGTGTGATGTCCCATTTCGGCTCTCACACGCTCTACTATCTTGAATGGGTGTGCGGTCCGATCGCCCGCATCCAGGCCACGCTTGAACGACCCGTCACCCGTCAAATTGACGGTGAAACCCTGGCCACCCTGTCCCTCACTTTCGAGACCGGAGTCACCGGGACGGTGTGTCTGTGCTCGGCCGCGCCGTTCGGAACCGGCCATCGCGTAGACCTCTACGGAGAGGATGGTGCTCTCGCGCTGGTCAACGACAGCGCCGACCACGTGGCGTTTAAGCTTTTCGAGGGGCGACGTGGTGAGCCTGCCCTGCATGAGGTACATGCCCCGGAGCCGAACGATCCGCCTGCATCGCGGCCGGATGAGGATCCGCGGGTTGGTCCCATCTCCCGTCTTGTGCGGCGATTTGTGGATGCGGTGGCGGAGGGCAAACAGATGAAACCCGATTTTCGCGACGGGTTGAGAGTCCAAGTTCTCTTGGAGGAGATTAAGCGCAGCGCGACCGCCGCTGCTGACATTGCGCAAGCGAGGAACACCCAGTAACCTCGTTATAGCATCTGGAGAAAGTTTGATGATGAAGCCCAATCACGATCTTGAGCCTGGCCACCTCGAGGTCTGTCAGGTCTGTGGATCGAAGAACCTCGAACTGGTCATAGACCTTGGTCACCAAGCTCCCTGTGATTCGCTCCTAACCGCCAAGCAACTTAATGAGCCCGAGACGACCTATCCCCTACGTCTTGTCCGGTGCACCGACTGCAGCCTCGCGCAACTCGATTACATTGTGCCAGGCGACGTCGTATACCACCCCGACTACCCCTATCGCTCCGGGATCACTCGAGAACTGTACAACCACCACCAGCGCTTATCGGTCGAGGTCGTCGAACGATACAACACGCAGAAGGATTCGCTCGTGGTGGATATCGGATCGAACGATGGCACTTTGCTGAAGGGGTTCCGGAGGCTGGGGATGCGCACCATTGGCGTGGAGCCCACCAACATTGCGAAGTTCGCCGTCGAGGACGGCATCGACACGATCCAGGACTTCTTCACCGAGGAAACCGCGAGAGAGATTCTCAGCCAAAACGGCAAGGCAAAGGTCATCACGGCGACGAACGTATTTGCGCATATGGCCACGCTGGGGACAGTGATCCGCGGCATCGAGGCGCTCCTCGACGATGACGGGGTGTTCGTGCTCGAGAACCACTACCTGCTCGATATCGTCAAGGGCATCCAATACGATTCGGTCTATCATGAGCATCTGCGATCATACTCGATCAAGTCGGTCGTCCAGCTCTTCGAGTATTACGACCTAACAGTGATCGACGCCCATCGGGTAGCCAGCTACGGAGGGTCGGTGCGCATCTATGTAGCGAAGGGAAAGAAAGGCCAGCCGTCCAAGGGACTGATCAACCTGATTGCTGAAGAGCGCAATTTTGGCCTCTACGACTCGCAAACCTATGTCGAGTTCGCCCGACGAGCCATTGGGTCCAAGCGGGCACTGTATGAACTGGCGCTGCAGGCCGAGCGCGAAGGTTGGCGCTTTGTCGGCAACTCATGTCCGGGGCGAGCGAGCACCCTGCTCAACTACGTCGGCCTGGACCGCAAACTAATGCCCTACATTGCGGAACAGCCCACCTCTCTGAAACTGGGGCTGCATTTGCCCGGACGGCATATACCGGTGGTCGAAAATTCGATTTTGTTCTCCGAGCAACCCGACTATGTCGTTTTGCTCGCATGGCACTACTGGGAGCCGATAAGCACCAATCTGCGAGAGCGCGGCCTGAAGTCGAAATTCGTTCTTCCGCTGCCTGAAGTTCGCATCATCTGCGATTAGGGCCTGTGGGCGCAATTTTCTTAAATGCCCGGAACAGCATGGCCTGAAACCCAGCAAGTGGTCCGAATTGGTTAAGAGATTTGGCGCATTTTGACCTGACGTGAGGAGGTTGGAATGAGCCGCAAACGCTACACACAAGAACAGATCATCGGCATGCTTCGCGAGGCGGAAGTGTGTCTGAGCCCGGGGGAAACAAAGGGGCAGATTTGTCGTCATCTGGGTGTTTTCGAACAGAACTACTATCTCTATGGACGGCTCTCCCGAAGCAAGCTGATTTGGATCTCACTGGCTTGGTTTGCTCGGCCCTATTCTTCCTTGTCTACGGCATCGGACTGGTGAGCTTGGCAAACAACACCTGGAACGGGCCATCCGTGCTTCGGACACTGGCTCGCGAAAGGCTATCGTTTTCCCTAATCTTCTTCCTTGGTTTTGCCGTGCTGATCTTGGCCAGCTTGACAGCATACAAACCTTCCAAGTTCGACACGATCAAATGGGAGTACATCGTGTTCTTCATGCCCTTTGCGATGATCCCGCTCAGCCACTTGGCTAACAAGCCAGGCAACCGTTATTGGAACGTTGCTGTAAAGACTGTCTTGATGTTTCTGGTTCTGGCGGGAATCGTTCAGAGCATTGCGCTACCGTCAGGCTAGTTTTTACGATCCCAACGAAATCGATCTATGAGGCAAATAGCCCGAATGCGTGTACTCGGACTTCACTGCGGCCACAACGCGACCGCCTTTCTCCTTGAAGACGGTGTCGTAAAGGCGGGTCTCAGCCAGGAGAAACTGGACGATATCAAGAACTCGGCTGGATTCCCGAAGGACGCCATCCTGGCGCTGCTGGACGAGGTCGGAGTGCAGGCCGGCGAGATCGATCACCTGGCGATCGCCGGTCGCGAGGTGTTTCCCCGGCGGTGCTATGACTACCTTTTCCAGCGCGAGGCATCCGACGGTTCCACAAGGTCCGGAATCGTAGGATTTGTCCGAAAGATGGAGACCGGGCCGCTGGGCAACACCATGCCGGGCCTCTTCCGGCAGCTTCGTGGTGTCAGGCAAAGGAAACTGGTGGCGGAAGGCCTGGCGGAGTTGAAGCAAAATCTTGCAGCCCTGGGGCTGGATTCGGTGCCCGCGACCCATGTCGAACACCACACCTGCCATGCCCGTGCCGCCTTCCACGGGCTGGGCGAAACCTACCCGGCCCTGATCTTCACGGCCGACGGCAGTGGCGACGGCAAAAGCTCGACCGTGACTCTGGTCGAACGTGACGGCAGCTGGCGGGAACTCGGAGCGACGCCGGAATCGTCATCCCTGGGCGGGATCTATTCGGCGACGACACGATTCCTCGGTATGAAGACCCTGGAACATGAATACAAGGTCATGGGACTCGCGCCCTATGCCAAGGATTATGCCGATGCGGTCTACGAACGGGTGTTCGCCCCGGCCATTGATCTGGACCCGGACAATCCGTTCGTCTTTAAGGCCAGCATCGATTGTCTGCGGTTCTACGATTATCTGGTCGAGGTCGCGGTCGGTCAGCGATTCGACAACCTCGCCGCTGCCGCTCAACGCCTGATCGAGGAACGGGTCCTGGCCTGGATCGAGAAAACGGTCGAGAAAACCGGCGTACGACAGGCCTATTTCAGCGGCGGGCTGTTCATGAATGTCAAGCTGAACATGCGCATCCAGGAGCTGCCGTGCCTCGTCGGGGTCCATTTCCTGCCGTCCTGCGGCGACGAGTCCAACGCCCTCGGTGCGGCCTATGCGGTTCAATCGGCCAACGGGGCGACCCAACCGCTTGAGAACCTCTATCTGGGTCTTTCCTATAGTTCCGACGATATCGAAAGTTGCCTGAAGAACAGGCAACTGCCGGCGACCTACCGCATCGAAACCCCCGAAGACATGAACGAACGCATCGCCGGACTGCTGGCCGACGGCCACGTGGTGGCGCGGTTTGACGGCCGCAACGAGTGGGGGGCGAGATCCCTGGGCAACCGGGCCATTCTCGCCCATCCGGGTCTGATGGAGTCCTTCTACACCATCAACAACCAGATCAAGTGTCGGGATTTCTGGATGCCTTTCGCGCCGACCATATTGGACAGCGCGGCGGAAAAATACCTGGAAGGCTGGACGATGGAACGTACGCCGGCCCCGTTCATGATCACGGCCTTCAGCGCCACGCCGGCGGGGCGGAAAGATCTTCGTGCCGCAATCCACAACGGCGATGGAACCGTGCGGCCCCAGGTCCTCCGTCAGGAAGCCAACCCCGACTACTATGCCCTGATCGAGTTGTTCCAGAAAAAAACCGGAATCGGAGCCGTGCTCAATACGAGCTTCAACCTGCACGGAAAGCCGCTGGCGGCAACGCCGGATCAGGCACTGGACACGCTCTTTCAGTCCGACCTGAGTTTCCTGGCGATGGGACCGTTTCTCGTCGCCAAGACCTGACCACCGGTCGGCATCCCGTGGATCCGGGTGCGGAACCTAGGACTGCGGCCCGCTCGCAGCGACATTCCGCCCGCCGGCGCTCAGGAACGCCAGAACCATGGCATACAATACCTGCCACCAGGCCGACCAGAAGGAGAAGTTGAACAGGCTGGACCCCCAGAACGCGGCGGACGCTGCCAGCAGGGCGATGAAGAGCAAGTCGCCGGTCGCACGGAAACGACGCAGCAGGACAATGAAAAGCGCAGCGATAGCAACGACCATCGGAACGACGCCGACAAATCCGGTCTCGGCGAAAACCTCGATGACCCAGTTGTGGGGATGACTTGGTAATGCCGGAAAAGCGGGATGCAGCGCCTGGGCTTCGACCACCGGCGGCACCAGATTGATGGTATTGATACCCCAACCCAGCCAGGGATGCTGGGATGCCACCTTGAGAGAGAACGACCAGATCAACTGGCGATGGGGATCAATCAGCCAAGACGGGAAGGTCAGCGCCTCCTCGGGAAGCACCATGGCGACGTCGCGATCGACGAGGTAGCCCCCCACGGCGGCAACAATCGCAACGAGAGCTATCAACAACCAGCCCCCCCACCGTCGGGTTTCCGGTCGCAAGATCATCGCGAACAGCGTGATCCCCAAAGCCGCGATCAGTCCGGCCAAGCCCGCCCGACTTTCGGTCAATGCGGTCACGACGAGCAGAACAGCTATCAGGGCAATCCCGCCAGGTTTCCAACGGCCACCCAACCTTGCCCCAGCCCAAAGGATCAGCGGCGTCAAAACGACCGCGGCGGAGCCGGCGGCTTTGAACGCACGAACGGCATGCTCGGTTTCCGTTGCAATCCGCGCCGTGAGAAGGACCGTCAATCCCGGTTTCAGCAAGATTGCCACGACGGCCACTGCGGAACCGATTGCCAAACTGATGAACATCGTCTTGAAAAGCAGGTTCAGGGCCGCCGCACGATCGGCGAAAAAGGCATAAACCAGAACACCGAAGACAACGAACAAAACCATCCGCACGTGGACCTGGACCGAAACCCAGGGCATTTCCGACAAGACCGTGCTTGGGATCCAGGCCGCAAGAACGACCGCCGCCGTAATTACCAAGGGCGTGGTCGCGCCCTCCCGGAACCACGAAACTGTACGCTTGAAACCGGGCGAAACCAGAACTGCGAGAATCCCGACGATTATGACGACGGCAAAGGTGGCCCGACCGCTCATCAACGCCACACCGCATGAACCCAGCGCGACGGCAGCGGCGACCTCGGTCACCGTCAACACCGACTGCCCGTTCTGTCGAAGGCCCGTGGNNCGGTCACTTCCATTCTCTTGATGTCATGAATCTCGCGCCTGCATTGATTTGCCCTTCCTAGCAAAAAATAGAAGGCCGCTCAGTCTTTTTTCATTGAGGCTTGTTTTGCCGCCCGGTTCCCGTGAGAAACGACATTCACGTCTGTTTCTCGCAGGCGCCACCCTGCCGGAAGGGCACTCCCGGACGGCTCGTGAGTATGGTCGAACGGGCCAGGAGCCTCGGATTGGCCAGCCTGGAACCGGCACCGAAATTCATTTCCCGGTGCGGAGACCTATCCAGCCGCCTTACGAGCCACCCGGGCCGAGTGCGAGAACGGCATCAGGTTCTGGAACAGCTTGCCGAAAACCCATTTCGGCAACACCCGATGCAAACCCAGCCAGATGAAATACA
>NPIF01007584.1_pt1 | contig 11264 bp, 7 predicted proteins | sample 8637461 | NCBI WGS metagenome assembly NPIF01 (sample SAMN07420641, study PRJNA396082) | bioreactor metagenome | isolation source: sample BR12 brine-fed electro-methanogenic bioreactor BR | place: Japan: Kochi | collected 2016-12-09
TGGACATCGGAGACTGACACCATGAACATGAGGTCCCTCGGGCACCGGGCGGTCATCGCCCTGGGTGGCAACGCCATCACCCGTCCTCACGAAGAAGGCACGGTGGAGCAGGACTACGCGAACCTCGAGCGCAGCCTCGACGGCGTGATCAAGCTCGTCGAAGCGGGGTACGAAGTCCTGATCACCCACGGCAACGGACCCCAGATCGGCAATCAGATGGTCCGGGTCGAGCTCGCCAAGGACGAAGCGCCGATCCTCCCCCTCGACGTGATGGGGGCGGACCTGCAGGGCGGACTCGGCTACATGATCGAGCGCGTGCTGCGCAGCAAGCTCCGCCGCCTCGGTCTCTCCCGCCCGGTCTGCTGCATGTTGACGATGGTCGAGGTCGCCGCGGACGACCCCGCGATGCAGAACCCGACCAAGTACGTCGGCTCTTTCTTCGAGGAGTCCGAGGTCGAGCGGCTCGAGAAGGAGCGCGGCTGGATCGTCAAGGAAGATCCGGGCCGCGGCTGGCGCCGGGTCGTGCCCTCCCCCATGCCGATCGACATCGTCGAGGCCAAGGAGATCCAGACCTTGATCGACGCCGGCACCGTCGTGATCAGCGGCGGCGGCGGCGGCATCCCGATCTGCCGCAACGAGTGGGGTGAGCCCGTCGGAGTCGAGGGCGTGATCGACAAGGACCTCGCCTCCGCCGTCATCGCGCAGCGCATCGGCGCCCCCGAACTCTTCATCCTCACCGGTGTCGAGAAGGTGATGCTCGACTTCGGCAAGCCGACGGAGCGCGGTCTGGACACGATCACGGTCCGGGAAGCCCGGCGCTACCATGCCGAGGGGCAGTTCCCCGCGGGCAGCATGGGCCCGAAGATCGACGCAGCCTGCCGCTTCCTCGAGAACGGCGGCTCGCGCGTTCTGATCACCGACACCTTCAAGCTGACGGAAGCGCTCGCGGGCGAGACGGGTACCTGGATCACCGCGAACTGAGTTGACTCCGATCGAGATGCGCGGCGGCTCCCCGCCGCCGCGCTCACTCCCCACTCAGCGGTAGAGCACGTCTCCGATCCCGTACCGCGCGATCTTGTTCTGGACCGATCCGATCAGGAGATCGCGTCGAGCGAGGATCGCTTCCTGCTCCTCGGGAGTCAGGTACTCGCCCACGACCCTCGCCAGAGTGGCCGCGTCGATGCCGTCGATGCGCTGAACGAAGTTCTGCGGCAGACGGCGCTGCATCTCGGGGCCTTCGTAGAGCAGGTTCTTGCGGTACTTGCGCGCCGTGCGGAAGCCCCGCGAGTGGTCGATCAGGATCAGGCGCCAGTCCGGGGTGACCAGGCAGTTGCCCATGTTGCGGTCGTCGTTACCGATCAGGTTGTCGAACGCCTCGCGTAGCCAGAGACGGCGCTGCCAGTTCTGCGCCTTCTCGCCGGGGATCATCACGCCCTCTTTGCGATTGCGCTCCGAGACGATCCACACCGTCTCCGCGCTCTCGATCCAGAGCTGGCAGGAACCCTTGCGCCCCTCGAAGGTGCGTTCGACCGTCGGCGGCACCATGCCCATCCCGAGCGCGCGATCCATCAGGTAGGCCGCGATCTCGTAACGCCAATGCTCCTTGTGCCCCTTGACCTGGCCCTCGACGTCCTTGAAAAGACACGCACCCTCGCGCTCGCCGAGCTTGAGCGTGAGCTTGTACGGCCTGTTGATCCCGATCTCGTAAGGCAGGCGCTCGCTCGCGACGACCTCGGCGTCACGCAGGAAGCTCAGGATGTCGCGCGCGGGCTGCTGCTCGATCGGGAGTAGCTGCGCGTGCGCAGCGCTCGAGACCAGGGCGCACCCGAGCAGCGCCGTCGTGAGAGTAAAAAGCCGTAAAAACGACCACCTTGGAGTCTTCATCATCGTGTCCTCTCACCAAGCCATTGTTGGTGGAGAACGGCGAGTAGCCAGCTTCATGACATCGAATGCCCCTCAGCGAGGATGGACGGCGCGGATCGGGGGATGAACGACCCGGCAAAGAACGCTTGGCCCGGGAGCTTCGCCGCGATTACCCTTACTGGCCGCGGCCGCGGTTGCGCCGCGACGAGACGCGAGACGAAGTATGGCGCTGCGCAGGTTGGGCAAGGAGCTGCTCGGGATCTTCTCCCTCCGGCAGGGTGAGGTGAAGCGTGCGTTGCTGTCCGCGCTCTATCTCTTTCTGATCATTGCGTCCTACATCGCACTCAAGCCGGTGCGGAGCGCGTTCTTCCTCGACGAGTTCGGCGCGCTCAAGCTGCCCTACGTCCAGATGACCTACGCCATTGGCTCGGGCTTCTTCGTCGCCGGCTACACCCGCCTGGCGCGGCGCTTCTCCGTGACACGCCTGACCATCGGCACCCTGCTGCTGTGCATCGTGACGGTCCTCGCGTTCTGGTGGTTCGCCCAGACCCAACCGCGTCTGACCTCACCAGTGCTCTACGTCTGGGTCAGCATGTACGGCGGTATCGCCGTCGCGCAGGTGTGGATCCTCGTCGGCAATCTCTTCACCGTCAGGGAAGCCAAACGAGCCTTTGGCCCGATCGGCGCGGGAGGGCTCCTCGGCGCGATCGTCGGCTCCGCGTGCGCCACTCACGTCATCGTCAGCTACGGCGCGGTACACGTCCTGCTCTTCGTCATCGCGCTGATCATCGCCGCCATCGCCGTCGTCCTCGCGCTCCATCGGATCCCCGCCCCTTCGAGCTCGGCCATTCCGCGCAAGGAGCACATCCCGACACGCATCACCGAGAGCCTCGGGATGATCTCGCGTTCGGGGCACCTGCGCGCGATCACGGGCCTCGTCTTCCTCACCGCGCTCGCAACGAGCGTCGCGGATTGGCAGTTCCAGGCGGTCTTGTCCGATCATTACTCCGGGGACGAGCTCGCAGCGTTCATGTCGACCTTCTTCCTGGTCGTCAACATCCTCGCGGTCGCCGTGCAGGTCTTCCTGACGAGCCGGCTGATTCGCTGGGCAGGGATCGGTGGCGCGGTCCTTCTGCTCCCCGTCGGCTTCCTCGCGAGCACGGGAGCGCTCTTCGCCACCGTGCGCGTCTGGGCGGCCACACTGCTCAAGGGTATCGAACAGACCTTCAAGCACTCCCTCGACCGCGCCAGCCGCGAGCTGCTCTACCTGCCGCTGAGTCCGCAGGTCAAGCTGCCGGTCAAGTCGGCGATCGACATGGTCGTCGACCGCCTCGGCGACGGCAGCGCGGGGATCGCGCTGATCCTCCTGTTCAACTTCTTGCCCGGCGAGACGCTCGCAGGCACCGTGCAGCACGTCGCCCTCTTCAACATCTTCATCATCGCGGCGTGGCTCTACCTCGCCTACCGGCTCCAGCGCACCTACTCCGACGAGCTCGGCAAGTCGATCGCCGCGGGGCGCGTCGAGATCAGCACCTGGTCCGAGGCCCTCGCCGGCAGCGAGACCCTCAAGACCGTCGAGAGCGCGCTCGCCAGCCCCTCCGAGCCCGTCGTCATCGAGGCGCTCGAACTGATCGCGCGCAACCCGCAGTGGAAGATCCACAAGCCGCTGATCCGCCTGCTCCGCGAGGGCAGCCCCGAGGTGCAGGCCCGGGTGCTCGCCATCCTGCTCGATCCGCAGGACGAAGGTCTGCCCGAGGGCATCGCGCGCACCTTCGGCCTCGAAGACCAAGCGCTGCTGTCCGAGTGCCTCGACATCCTGCTCGCCGAGGACGAGCACGACCGCAGCGAGCGCATCGAGCACCTCCTCGCCCGCGCAGGCGGCACGGCGCGCGGCGCGTGGATCGTGCTCCTCGTGCGGCGCCTCGGACCCGAGTACACCCCCTTCGCGCAGAAGCTCGTCAGTAGCTTGCTCGAGGGGGGCGCTCCCTCCTCCGCCCGCGAGGTCGCTGCCGCTGCCATCGGCAACATGCCGCTCGACTCCGGCATGGCCGAGTGGCTGCCTGGGCTGCTCAAGGACGACGACCTGCGCGTCGCCGCCGCCGCCGCGACTTCGGCCGGCTCGATCGGCGGCACCGAGCTGCTCTCGCTCGTCATCCCGCTACTCGGCTTCACGGATTCGCGCACCGCGGCCCGCCGCGCGCTCCAGCGCAACGGCCCGGTCTCCGTGCCGCTGCTCGTCGCCGCCGCCCGCGACCGCGCGAGAAGCGCGACGGTCCGGCTCCGCATCCCGGCCGTCCTCGCCGGCATCGGCAACAGCGAGGCGATCGCCGCGCTGATCGAGCTGCTCTCCGCCGAGGACCTCGCGATGGTCGCGGCAGCGAGCTACGGCTTGCAGCGCGTCGGGGGTGTCGACCGCGGCGCCGCTCCGGCCCAGCTCGTCCGCCGGCGGATCCACGAGATCGCCCGCGAGCTCGCGCGCTGGGAGGAGGAGCTCGCCTCCGTGCGTGCGCGGTTGGTCACGCTCGACAACGACGCGGCCCAGGCGCTCGAGGCCGGCCTCGAGGAGCGCCGCCGGCGCTTCGGGAACGTGCTCCTGCGCCTCCTCTGCCTGGTCTACCCGCCGCGAACGATCATCCCCTCCTGGCGGGGGCTGCTCTCCGGCGACCCGGTCCGCCACGCGAACGCGAGCGAATACCTCGAGAGCCTCTCTCCGCGCCGCTTCTGGCAGCCCGTCCTCGCCGTCATGCGCCTCGCCGAGGACGAGCTGATCCCGCCCGCGAGCGACGAGGCGCTCGGGTCGGGGCTCGCCACCATCCGCGGTGGCACGAACCGCTGGCTCAGCGCCGTCGCCACCCAGCTCGCCGTCGAGCTCGGCTACATTCCCCCCGAGGAGGCCCCGCCGATGTCCGGCATGAGCGTCGTCGACAAGGTGATCGCCCTCAAGAAGGTCGATGTATTTCAAGAGATTCCGGGTGAAGAGCTCTCCCGGATTGCGGCCCTCGCCATCAAGGTCCGATACTCTCCGGACGAGACCCTGTTCCAGCAGGACGACTCCGCCGGAGATCTGTTCATCGTGCTGGAGGGCGAGCTCCGCCTCGTGCGCGACGGCGTGGAGCTCGGGCGCGTGGGTCCCGGCGAGGCCATCGGGGCCTGGGGCTTGTTCGAGGACGACCCCCGCCAGGCCGCGGCGATGGCGCTCGGGGAGGTCGAGACGCTCCGGATCGACCGCTGGGGCTTCGACGAGCTCCTGAACGAGCACCCGGAGATCGCGCGCAGCTTCATTCGCCACCTCGTGCGCCGCATACGGCGCCTCGTGGGTCGGTGACGACGACATTGAAGGGCCCGCGCCGCTGAGCGGTCCCGAGGAGAAGTGCCACGATGGACTCTCTTGCAGGAGCGAAGGTCTTGCTCCTCGACGACGAGCCGATGGTCACGCGGGCGCTGGACGCGCTGCTGCGGCTCCAGTCCGAGTTCGAGCCGTGCCCGTTCAACATCCCGGAAGCTGCGCTCGACTTCATCGAGCGGGAGCCGGTCGACGCGATCGTCGCCGACTTCGTCATGCCGGGCATGGACGGCCTCGACTTCCTGACCCGCGCGCGCCGCGTGCAGCCGAGCTGCTCGCGCATCCTGCTCACCGGCTACGCCGACAAACAGAGCGCCATCCGCGCTATCAACGAAATCGGTCTGTTCCGCTACCTCGAGAAGCCGTGGAACAACGACGATCTGCTACTCGCCGTCCGCAACGCCGTCGAGCGCAGCCGCCTCGTGCGCCTGCTCGAAGAGCGCACGCGTGATCTCGAGGAGCTGCGGGGCGAGATCGGCAAACTCCTGCTCTGATCCGGCTGGAGTCGCCTCCCCACCCCGCCCGCCTGTCGCGTCCCCCGCGAGCGGTGCGCGACCACGAGGACTCGATGCCCGAAGACGCTGGAAAGCCGGAGCCGTCGCTCGGCGAGTGCTGGCCGATCGACCTCTACCCCGACGCCGTCTCCGGCCTCGACCGTCAGCTTCGTATCTGCCAGCAGTCCGCCGCGTCCCGCGAGCTCTTCGGAGACAAGGAAGGGCTGCCTTGTTATGAGGGGCACTTCGGCCGCGATAGCCGCTGCCCCGGCTGCCAGATCGACCGCGTCATCGAGCACGGGGAGACGGCGCGTTGGTACCTCGCCGACCGCAAGGAAGGTGAGGACGAGCCCTCCGCGTTCTACGAGATCACGCTGCTCCCGGTCCAGGACGAGAGCGGCGCGGTGCGGGGCGTCGTCGAGATCCTGCGGGACGCGACGCTCTCGTTCCGGATGGAGCACCAGCTCATCGAGACTTCGCAGGAGCTCGACCGCCAAGTCGAAGAGACGCGCGGCGAACTCAAGAAGCTCAAACAGGACCAGGCCGCGCTCGTCCAGGCCGAGAAGATGGCCTCGCTCGGCCGCCTCGTCGCCGGACTGACCCACGAGATCCACACGCCACTCGGCACCATCGTCTCGAGCCTCGAGCTCACCCGCTCCCTGCTCGCCGCCCTCGACGAGGAGCCCGGGCGGATCGGCCCGCTCCTCGGTGAGCTGAAGTCGATGCTCGACCTCGAGCAGCTCGCCACCGAGCGCATCGGCAAGATCCTCGGCTCGCTGCGCATCTTCGCCCACCTCGACCGTGCCGAGGAGGAAGACTTCGACCTCCACGTCGGGATCTCCGCCTGCCTCGCGCTCCTCTCGCACGACCTCAAACAAGGAGTCGAGGTCGAGCGGGACTTCGGGGCGCTCCCGAACGTTCGATGCCGTCCGGATGCGATCAACCAGGTCTTCATGAACATCCTCCAGAACGCCGTCCAGGCGATGAAGGGAGAAGGGCGCATCCGGGTCGTCACCCGGGTGGACGAGGGGCGCTCCGAACAAGTTCGTCTCGAGTTCCACGACACCGGCAAGGGCATTCCGGAGTCCAACCTCGACAAGATCTTCGAACCCGGCTTCACGACGAAGCCGCGCGGGGTGGGCACCGGGCTCGGGCTCGCGCTGGCTTACAGCACGGTGAAGGGACACCGGGGTACGATTGAGGTCGAGAGCACCCCCGGCGAGGGGTCGATCTTCGTCGTGCGCCTGCCGATTCGAGGGACCGGACGTTGAGAGCACACATGACACTCCGCCTCGCGCTACTTGTCGCCGGTCTCGCGATCATCCCGGTCGCCTGCGCGGACAAGCCCGAATATTCCCGCTACGCCTGGGACGAAACCGAGCGCCTGATCGCGGTCGGCGACATCCACGGCGTCACGACCAAGCTCGAGGATGTCCTCCTCGAGCTCGGCCTCGTTGACAAGTCGCTCAAGTGGACCGGAGGCACGACGCACCTGCTCTTCTGCGGTGACCTGCTCGACCGTGGCCCGCGGGAACAGGACCTGCTCGAGCTCGTCATGCGCCTCGAGACCGAGGCCTTCGAAGCCGGCGGAGCCGTGCACCTGCTGCTCGGGAACCACGAGGTGATGAACCTCGTCTTCGACTGGCGCTACGTCCCCAAGGAAGGCTTCGCGAGCTTCGCCGACTACGAGAGCTCCGAGGAACGCGAGGAGGGTTGGGAGGCCTACCTGGCGCGACAGGGCGGGAAGGCCGGAAGCGCGGCACGCAAGGCCTTCGACGACAAGTACCCCCCCGGGTACTTCGCGCGGCGGCGCATGTTCGGGCCGGACGGCCGCTACGGCTCCTGGCTGCTGACAAAGCCCTTTGTCATCCGCATCGGCGGGAACGTCTTCGTGCACGGCGGCCTCACCTAGCAAGTCGCTATGCTCGGTCTCGACGAGATCAATCGCCGCGGCACTGCGCAGCTCCGCACCGTGCTCGAAGGCCGCGAGAAACTCGAGAAGGTCGGCGTCTTCGACGTGCTCACCGACTACCACGAGTCCTTCTCCACCCTCCAGCAGCTCCTCGCGCCGACCTCCACACACCCCCGCGCCCGCTCGCGAGCCGTCCGACGTACCGCCTCGATGTACCTCGAGCACAGCGACGGCCTCGCCTTCCGCTCCGAGGGTCCGCTGTGGTACCGCGGCGCGAGCCTGGACAACGAGGCACTCGAGAGGGATCAGATCGCGCGCGTCGCCGAGCTTCTCGAAGCCGAGCGCATCTTCGTCGGGCACACCCCGACCCGGCAGAAAGAGATCACCACCCGCTTCGAGGGCCGCCTCGTGCGCCTCGATGTCGGCGCGACCTATGGGAACGATCTTCAGGCGGCAGAGATCGCGGGCGACGAGATCCGCATCTTCGACGCGCAGCGCGGGCAGTTCCAGGCCGTGTTCGTCCAGCCACCGCAGGGCGAGTCCTGGGCCCGCGGCATCGAGGAGCTCCCCGACAGCCGCGTCGCCGAGCTCCTGTCTTCGGCGAAGATCAAACGCGCCCGCCCACTCGGTCGCGGCAGCACCCGCCCGCTGCTCGTGCAGTTGACCGAGAGCCGAACGCGCCTGCGCGGCATCTTCAAGTCCGTCGAGGAGAAGCTCCCCAAGAACGACGACGGCTGCCCCGAGAAGCCCGTCGACCGCTACCAGCACGAGATCGCCGCGTACCGCCTCGACCGGCTGCTCGGACTCGGCATGGTGCCGGTCACCGTCTCGCGCATGGTCGATGGGAAGCGCGGCTCTCTCCAGCTCTGGCTCGAGGAGGCGATCGACCGCAAGGCCCGCGAAGCCTATGGCCTCGACGTGGCGCACCCCGAGCTGATGCCCCCGCAGTACGCACGCGAGAAGATCTTCGACGCCCTGATCGGCAACCCCGACCGCGGCCGCTCCGACGAGCTGTTCATTCTCGGTGAGTCGCGCTTGCTCCTGATCGATCACTCGAAGGCGTTCTGCGCCGCGTTCGATCCCGAGATCGAAGGGCGCCTCCCGAGCCCCTGCCGCATCGACCCGATGCTGCGCCAGTCCCTCGAGTCGCTCGATGCGACGACGCTCTCGCGGGAGCTTGGCCGTCTGCTGAACCGGGGCCAACGCAAGGCGATCCTCGATCGCCGGGACACGATCTTGCGACTCTGCCCCGCCGGCACGGACGCCGCGTCGACGCAGCTCCTCGCCCCCTCCCGCGTCGAGTAGAGCCGGCGCATCGCCCGGAGCGTTTCTCCTGTCGGGCACTCGCTTGCCCGCGGGTTGTCATGGTATTATCTTCGGGCACTGGGGACGACGGCCTCGGGGGAGTTCCATGCGCCGTCTACGACACCTCAACATTCTACTCATCGTCTTGCTCGCCGGCTTCGTTCTCGGAAGCCTGCCGTCTGTCGCGTCCATTCGACTCGGCCGCTGGGCGTGGGACCAGGAGTTCACCGAAGGCAGCTCGCCCGCGCTGCGCCGGCTCCACTGGAAGATTCACGGACAGGACAACACCCCGAGATTGGGTCATGCGGTCAAGGGCCGCCGCGTCGTCGCCGAGAACCTGGAGCTCCACCTGATCGAGGGCGCGCTCTACCTCGCGCCGCCGGTCGATGGCCGGGTGCTCGGTGCCTACTTCCGCGGCAAGGCGACCGTCACCTATCGTCCCGCGACCCGGGCCGGACGCGCCGCACTGACACCACGCTTCGGTGGGCCGAGTATCGAGTCCGAGCCCGTCTCCGAGCTCTACCTCTTCTCGCTCCGCGAGACACCACTCGACATCGAGCTCGGCATCGCCGGAACCGGCACCATCCCACTCTCCGACCGCACCGGCTACGCGCGCATGCGCGCCGCGCTCGCACGCAACGGAACCAGCCTGCTCCACGCCTACCTCGAGCGCTCCGAACGCGCAAAGGGCCTCTTCGGCGCGGTGATGGTCATCGACCGCACGCGCTCGAACATCCGTTCGCTCCAAGCGCTCGTGCGTTACCTCAACGACCCCCGCGAGGAGAAGAGCGTCTCGCTCGCCGTCGCCGGCCACGCGTCACTCGAGGACGATCCGTTCCTGCGCTTCGACTTCATCACGATCAGCGACGAGCTCGGGAAGTCGCCGTGGAAGCCCCCTGTCGACGTCCTTCACACCGACCTCGAACTCAGCACCTCCGGAGTCGTGACCCAGCTCGACGAGGTCGCCACACTCAAACTGCGCTTCAACGAGTCCGCGCAGTCACTACGATTCATGCTCGACCCCGTCCTCGAGGTCGATTTCGTCCGTCGCTCCGAGCTGGAGATGGAGTACGTCCAGTGGCAGGACACGGGCCAGGCGATCAACCGGGACCAGCACCTGGTCGTCCGCCTCGACCGGAGCTTCGAGCCGGGAGAGACGATCGAGCTCGTGGTCTACGCCAGCGGACCGGCCTTCCGCGGTAGCCCATGGCTGCTCGTCGGCCAGGAGCGTCTCTATCCGCGCGTCGCACGCTGGCAGCCCACGAGCGTCCACATCGTCGCCGACTTCCCCAGGAACCTCCACTTCTTCGCGAGCGGGCAGGAACTCTCGACCGAGTACGCCGAAGGGCGCGAGTGGGTGGAGGCGAGGAGCGGCGATCGCGTAACACGCACCGCGTTCCACTTCGGGAGCTTCAACCAGCGGGTTTACGAGGAAAGCGGCTTGCGCCTCGTCCTGCACAAGGACACACGCGCCGAGGCCGAGATGCCGCGCGCCCACGCGTCACCCGAGCAGGTGAGCGGCCTCTATCGCTTCATCGAGGCTCTCCTCGGTCCGCTCGACGACGCGAGCCTTCACCTCATGCCCGCCGACAGAGCTCCCGAGCTGCCGGTGCCCGGTCTCGTCTACCTACCGGCGGCGGTGTACTTCGAGCCCACCCTCCCCACCGTCGCACTCCGCGCGAGAGAGCTCGCGCGCCAGTGGACGGGCACGCTGGTGTCCCCCGTGAGCTGGCCCGAGGACCGGTGGCTCGCCGAGTCGACGGCCGAGTACATCGCGATGGAGTACGTGCGGGCCTACGCCCAGAAGTTCGACCAGCAGTTCCTCTACGAGAGCTTGTTCCGGCACAGTTTCGTCCGCCCCGTGACCCGCGCCTGGAAGAAACCCGTCGGCACGCTCTACGGCGATCCCGCTCGCAAGGCCTACCACGAGACCTACCCGCTGGGTCTCGGCGGAGAAGACGTCTACGACCGCGGGCCGATGGTGCTCCACGCGTTCCGCTACCTCGTCTACGTGCGCACGGGCTCCGACGACGCGTTCTGGAAGACCCTCCGAGCCTTCTACGAGGAGAACGCTGGCAAGCGCGCCGGCACCGCCGAGTTCATCGCCATCGCCAGCAGAGAGCTCGGCGCCGACGTCACCGGGTTCTTCAATCAGTGGCTCTGGTCCACGACGATCCCCGAGTTCAGTTGGAATTGGCAAGCGGAGCAGAACGGCGACACGTGGACGCTGAGCGTCGATGCGCAGCAGCTCGATTCCCAGCCGCCCTTCGACCTGTTCGTCCCCGTTCTGATCCGCGCTGGCGGGAAGAAGTACGAGGTCCCGCTCGCCATCGAGCGCGGTCGAGGG
>NPIF01004923.1_pt3 | contig 11258 bp, 11 predicted proteins | sample 8637461 | NCBI WGS metagenome assembly NPIF01 (sample SAMN07420641, study PRJNA396082) | bioreactor metagenome | isolation source: sample BR12 brine-fed electro-methanogenic bioreactor BR | place: Japan: Kochi | collected 2016-12-09
GATCCTTGTCTGTCTTTTCCGCGCGCCTTGACCCTCGGCGTATTCTCCTCTGGCGGATCGGGCCGCGCTTGCCTAGGCTCTGGGCGCGGCCGGAAGCGGCGGCGCAAGACGGGAGAGAACGGATGCTGGCCAATAAGCGCATTCTGCTGATCATCGGGGGCGGGATCGCCGCCTATAAATCGCTGGAGCTGATCCGGCGGTTGCAGGAGCGGGGCGCGCAGGTGACGCCGGTTCTGACCCGTGGCGGGGCGCAGTTCGTCACGCCGCTGTCGGTCTCTGCGCTGGCCGGGCACAAGGTTTATCGCGACCTCTTCGACCTGACCGACGAAGCCGAGATGGGGCATATCCAGCTGTCGCGCAGTGCCGATCTGGTGGTGGTGGCGCCGGCGACGGCGGACCTGATGGCCAAGATGGCCGGCGGGCTGGCCGATGACCTGGCCTCGACCCTGCTGCTGGCGACCGACACGCCGGTGCTGGTCGCGCCGGCGATGAACGTGCGCATGTGGGACCACCCGGCAACCCAGGAAAACCTGGCGACCCTGAAGTCGCGCGGCGTCCAGCAGGTCGGGCCCAATCCGGGCGACATGGCCTGCGGCGAGTACGGCATGGGACGGATGGCCGAGGTCGACGAGATTCTCGCCGCCATGGAAGCGCAATTCGGCGGCGGCCGCCTGATCGGCAAGCGCGCCCTGGTGACCAGCGGACCGACCCACGAACCCATCGACCCGGTGCGCTACATCGCCAACCGCTCGTCCGGCAAGCAGGGGCACGCCATCGCCGCCGCCCTGGCCCGCCTCGGCGCCCAGACGACCCTGGTCACCGGCCCGACCGGCCAGCCCGACCCGGCCGGCGTCACCGTCGTGCACGTCGAATCGGCGCGCGAGATGCTGGCCGCCTGCGAGAAGGCGCTGCCGGTCGACATCGCCGTCTGTTCCGCCGCCGTCGCCGACTGGCGTCCCGCCGAAACCGCCGGGCGTAAGATGAAAAAGACGGCAGCCGGCGCCGGCGAACCGCCGGTGGTCAAGCTGGCCGAGAACCCGGACATCCTGGCGACCCTCGCCGCCGCCGGACAGCACCGGCCGCGCCTGGTCGTCGGATTCGCCGCCGAGACCGAGGACGTCGTCGACAACGCCAAGGCCAAGCGCCTCTCCAAGGGCTGCGACTGGATCGTCGCCAACGACGTTTCGGCGGCCACCGGCACCTTCGGCGGCGAGGCCAACCGCGTTCACCTGATCGTCGGCAGCAAGGGAGCCGCCCCGACGGTCGAGGACTGGCCGCGGATGACCAAGCGCGACGTCGCCCAGCGCCTGGCCGACCGCATCGCCGACGCGCTGGAGGTCAAGTCATGACGCCGATCCGCGTCGCCGTCCGCCGCCTGCCGCACGGCGCCGACCTGCCGCTGCCGGAATACGCAACCGCCGACAGCGCCGCCGTCGATCTGATGGCCGCCGTTGCAAAGCCGATGCCGATTCGCCCCGGCGAGCGGGTTCTGGTGCCGACGGGAATCGCCGTCGCGATTCCGTCCGGGTACGAGGCCCAGGTCCGCCCCCGCTCCGGCCTGGCCCTCAAGCACGGCCTTTCCCTGCTCAACGCGCCGGGCACCATCGACGCCGACTACCGCGGCGAGATCGGCGTGATTCTGGCAAATCTCGACCAGGAACCCTTCACCGTGGAGCCGGGCATGCGCATCGCCCAGATGGTCGTCGCCCCGGTCAGCCGCATCGAATGGGACGAATCGGAAAGCCTTCCCGATAGCGACCGGGGATCCGGCGGTTTCGGATCGACCGGCACCACCCGGGGAAAGTGAAAAGCGATGTTCCGTGTCTCCAAGAAAATGCTGTTCGCCATAGAGGCGGTGCTCGACATCGCCTATCACGCCGGCAGCGAACCGGTACAGAGTCGCGAGATCACCCGCCGCCAGAACATCCCGCGGCGCTATCTCGAGCAGGCGCTGCAACACCTGGTGCGCGAAGGCATCCTGATCGGCGTGCGCGGCCCACGCGGCGGCTACAAGCTGGCCCGCGAGCGCCGGCGCATTTCGGTCGGTGACATCGTCCGTGTGGTGCGCAACATGGACGGCTCCGACGACCTGCTCGAAGAACTCGGCGAATCGGAATTGGGCCGCGCCGTCGTCCAGCCGGTCTGGCAGGATATTCAGGAATCGGTCCTGGAGAGCTTGGACTCCATCACCATCGATTCGCTCTGCATGAAGGCCAACGAGGCGGGAATCGACAGCGAAGGCCGGAAGAACCTCGATTTCACCATCTAGGATTTCCCCCGCTGCAGCATTCCCGGAACCGTCACAGATTCAGGACCCCCGCCCATGACCCAGAAACCCGACACCTCGCACATCGCCGGAACCGAATTCCGGGGCCGCATCTATGAAAGTCTCGTCGATACCATCGGCGCGACGCCGCTGGTCCGTCTCGGCAAACTCGCCGCGGACGCCGGCTGCAAGGCGGACATCCTGGGCAAATGCGAATTCTTCAACCCGCTGGCCTCGGTCAAGGACCGCATCGGCCTGGCCATGGTCGAGGCCGCCGAATCGGACGGACGGATCGGCCCCGGTTCGGTCCTGGTCGAGCCGACCTCGGGCAATACCGGCATCGCGCTTGCCTTCGTCTGTGCCGCCAAGGGCTACCGCCTGATCCTGGCAATGCCCGAAAGCATGTCGGTCGAACGCCGCAAGATGCTGGCGCTTCTCGGCGCCGAACTGGAACTGACGCCGGCCGCCAAGGGCATGACCGGAGCCATCGAGCGGGCCAACGAGCTGGTCGAGACGACTCCCGGCGCGATCATGCTGCAGCAGTTCGAGAATCCGGCCAATCCGGCCATCCACCGGGTGACCACGGCCGAGGAGATCTGGACCGACACCGGCGGCAAGGTCGACGTCGTCGTCGCAGGTGTCGGCACCGGCGGCACCCTGACCGGCATCGCCGAGGTCATCAAGGCCCGCAAGCCGGACTTCAAGGTTGTCGCCGTCGAGCCCGAGGACAGCCCCGTGCTGTCGGGCGGCGTGCCCGGGCCGCACAAGATCCAGGGCATCGGCGCCGGATTCGTGCCCAAGATCCTCAACGCCGGGATCATCGACGAGGTATTGAAGATCGGCAACGAGACCGCCTTCGCCACCGCCCGCAGGGTGGCCCGGCTGGAAGGCCTGCCGGTCGGCATCTCGTCGGGGGCCGCCCTCGCCGCGGCGCTGGAACTGGGCGAACGCCCCGAGATGGCCGGCAAGATGATCGTCGCCATCCTGCCGTCCTTCGCCGAGCGGTATCTGTCGACGGCCCTTTTCGACGGCCTCGGAGTCGAGTAAACCGGCATCCGAGTTCACGACCGCCACGAGGAAACCCCGGCATGGACCTCACCGAGGAACAGATCAACCGCTACGCCCGCCACATCCTGCTGCCCGAAGTCGGCGGCGAGGGGCAAAGCAAGCTACTGAACGCGCGTGTGCTGATCGTCGGCGCCGGCGGCCTGGGTTCGCCCATGCTGCTCTATCTGGCGGCGGCCGGAGTCGGAACGCTGGGAGTCGTCGACGACGACACGGTCGATCTGACCAATCTGCAGCGGCAGGTCGTTCATGCCACCGACAGCATCGGCCGACCGAAGGTCGAAAGCGCCGCAGAGACCCTGGCCGCCATCAATCCCGGCGTGAAGGTGATCCCGCACAGGACCCGTTTCACCGCCGCCAATGCCCTCGACCTGATGGCGGACTATGACGTCATCGCCGACGGCAGCGACAATTTCGAGACCAAGTTCCTGCTCAACGATGCCTGCTATCTGGCCCGCAAACCGCTGGTCGCGGGGGCCATCCTGCGTTTCTCGGGACAGGTCTACACCTTCAAGGCCTACGAGGAGGGGGACACCCCCTGCTATCGCTGCATCTTCCGCGAGCCGCCGCCGCCGGGCGCGGTGCCGACCTGCGCCGAGGCCGGCGTTCTCGGCGCCATGTGCGGCATGATCGGCTCGACGCAGGCCACCGAGATCATCAAGGAAATTCTCGGTATCGGCGAGAGTCTGGCCGGATCCCTGCTGGTGGTCGACGCGCTCGGCACCACCTTCCGCAAGATCCGCGCCCATCGTGATCCCGGCTGCCCGCTGTGCGGCGAGCACCCCACCATCACCGATCTTTCCGTCCACCACGGTTGATCTAGGGCTGCGGCCTCCCGAGGACGAGGCCGCCGAGCGCCGCCCAAACCGGTCCCGGCTTTCCCGTACCCACGGGCCGATCGTCGATCAGGACAACCGGCCGTATTCCCGCGGAATTGGTGAGGAAAACCTCGTCCGCGGCAGTCAGGTCGTCGGGCCGAAGCGTCCGCTCGTCGGCGTCAAGTAGTTCCCGGACCACGGCCCGCATGATCCCCGGCAAGGCTCCGTCGGCAACCGGCGGTGTAACGGCCCGTCCGTCAAGGACCGCAAACAGGTTGGAGGCCGTCGCCTCGGCAAGGGTCCCGGCCGTATTCAGCAGAAGGGCGTCTTCGGCGTCGCGTCGTCTGGCCTCCATGGCGGCCAGGATTCCGTCCAGGTAATTCAGCGATTTGATCCGCGATAGCGCCGAATGCTCGTTGCGCCGACACTCTCTCGCGGTAACCACCCGGGCCGGAGCCGGCGGGACCGGAGGCGTGGGCTCGGCGGTCATCAGGACCGTCGGCGCGGTGGCTTCAGGCGGCAGCAGGCCGCGCCGCGCCGGTCCGCGGGTGACGGTCAAACGCAGAACTCCTTGGACGATCCCATTGGCCGCGATCGTCGCCGCCATGGCCTCGCGCAGGACATCGTTCGAGTAGATGGACGGCAAGAAAAGGGATTCGCAACCGTGCCGCAGACGCCGCAGATGGGCCGCGACCCGGACGGGCTCGCCGTCGCGGACGGCGAGTGTCTCGAACAGGCCGTCGCCGAGGGTGAACCCCCGGTCGTCGAACCGGATGACCGCACCGGCTTCCGTCAGGTCGCCGTTGAGCCAGACTTTCATCTCCCGTCTTCCCCCTCGTTCCAGGCGTCCAGGCACGACCGCAGGGCCCGTGCCTTGTCCATGGTCTCCTCGTACTCGGCCGCCGGAACGGAATCCGCGACAATCCCGCCGCCGGCCTGAAGAATTACGGTTCGACCGTCGACGACCAGGGTCCGGATAACGATGCTGGAGTCCATGGCCCCGTCAAAGCCGATCCACGCCACGGCCCCGCAATAGGGCCCGCGCCGCGCCGGCTCCAGTTCGCGGATGATCTCCATGGCGCGGATTTTGGGCGCCCCGGTGACGGATCCGCCGGGAAAGGACACCCGCAACAGATCGACGGGTCCCAACCCCTCCCGCAATTCCGCTTCGATCGACGAAACCAAATGATGGACCGCGGCGAAGCTCTCCAGGCCGCACAGTTGGGGCACCCGGACGCTGCCCGTGCGCGCCACCCTCGAAAGATCGTTGCGCAACAGATCGACGATCATCAGGTTTTCGGCCCGATCCTTGGCGCTGGCGAGCAGTTCCTCGGCCAGAGCCGCATCCTCCGTCCGAGCCGAGCTCCGCCGCCGGGTCCCCTTGATCGGCCGGGTTTCGATCCGGCCGTCCGGATGGAGACGCAGAAACCGCTCCGGCGACGCGGAAATCACCGCCCGTCCCCTGTCACAATGCAGAAGGGCGGCAAATGGTGCAGGATTTACCGCCCGCAGCCGGCAGTGAAGATGGTACGGCGTCACGCCGGGTGGCAGATCGGCGAGAAACCGGTGCGAAAGATTGGCCTGATATATGTCGCCCGCCCGGATGTAATCGATCACCCGGGCAACCAGGGTCTCGTAGGCCGGACGGGACGTTTCGTCGCGCCACACCGTTCGCCCGCCGGGATCGGCGATCGGCGGCGGATCGGCAATTCGCGCGGCCATCGCTGCCATCCGCTCGCCGGGCGGGGGCCGGCCCGGCGTTTCGATGGCGACAATCCAGGTCCGTCGTTCGGCAAGATCGAAACTGACGATCGTGTCGTACAGGCCGATGAAAAGATCGGGCAGACGCGGACCGGTCTCCGGGGGCAACGGCAACCGTTCCAAGGAACCTGCCAGTTCGTAGCCGAAATAACCGATCGCCCCTGTCTGGAAGGGCGGCAGGGCGGGATTGGCAGCGACACGGAATTCTCCGAGAGCATTGGCAAGTACCGTAAAGGGGTCGGTATCTTCGCCTTGCCGGCAAACGACCGTACGGAACGGATCGGCGGCGACATAGGCGTATCGGCTGCGCCGTCCATCCCCTCCGGGCGAATCCAGCAGGGCACCGACGGGCTCTCCGTCGAAGGCGGCGAAAGCGGTGACCGGTTCGATGAAAGGAACGGCAAGGAAATGCGNNGGATCACCTTGGAAGCCGCCCTTACGGGCTTTCGGTCAGCACCCGGTCCGGCGTCGGATTGCCGTCGACGAAGGACCTGATGTTGATGAGTACCCGCTCGCCCATGGCGATGCGCCCCTCCAGGGTCGCCGAACCCATATGCGGGATCAGGACCACGTTCTCCAGAGCCAGAAGCTTGGGATTGACCGCGGGCGCGTGCTCAAACACGTCGAGGGCCGCGCCGGCGATCTCGCCGGAGATCAGCATCCGGGTCAGGGCGTTCTCGTCGATGACCTCGCCGCGCGAGGTGTTGACGAGGATGGCCTGCGGCTGCAGCAGTTTGAGCCGCCGCGCCGAGAGCAGATGATAGGTCGCCGGCGTATGCGGGCAGTTGACCGAGATGACGTCCATGCGGGCCAGCATCTGGTCCAGGCTTTCCCAGTAGGTCGCCTCCAGGTCGGCTTCGGTCTCCGGATGCACCCGGTGGCGGTTGTGGTAGTGGATCGACATCCCGAAGCCGCGGGCCCGCGCCGCCAACGCCTGGCCGATGCGGCCCATGCCGACGATCCCCAGGCGCTTGCCGCCGATGCGCCGGCCCAGCATCCAGGTCGGCGACCAGCCGCGCCAATCGCCGGCGCGCAGCACGCGTTCGCCCTCGCCCAGCCGCCGCGCCGTCGCCAGGATCATCGCCATGGTCATGTCGGCGGTATCGTCGGTCAGGACATCCGGCGTATTGGTGACGGTAATGCCCCGCGCGCCGGCCGCCGCCAGGTCGATGTGATCGACGCCGGTTCCGAAATTGGCGATCAGCTTGAGGTTGGGACCCGCCGCCTCGATGATTTCGGCGTCGATATGATCGGTGATCGTCGGCGTCAGGACGTCCGCCGTCTGCACCGCTTCGATCAACTGGGCCTTGGTCATCGCCTTGTCGTCGAGATTGAGGCGCGCGTCGAACAGCTCCATCATCCGCGTCTCGATCGCGTCTGGAAGCTTCCGAGTCACGACGACAACAGGCTTTCTCTGCGCCATGAATGGCCCTCCGATGAGCATCCTCCGGCGTCACGCCATACCAACATGGGGCGCCCTTGTCCAGGGGGGCGGCGCGGAAGCCTTCGCGGCGAAGGTCTCGGATCGCTTGACCCCAGGCGCGATCGACCCCCTATAATGCGCCGGCCGATGGGAAGTTGACAGAAGAAGGATGACCCGCGTGCGTCGTTGGAAACGTGTTTGCACCCTTACCATCGCGATCGCGGTTTCCGCCTTTGTCTTCGGACCGGCGCTGGTCGCGGCAGCGCCCAAGGGCACCGGCCTGCCGCTGCCCCGGTTCGTCAGCCTGCGCGCCGACAAGGCCAAGCTGCGGACGGGACCGGGTGTCCAATACCCCGAGGAATGGGTGTATCTGCGCAAGGACCTGCCACTCGAGATCATCGCCGAGCATCATACCTGGCGGAAGGTCCGCGACTGGCAGGGAACCCAGGGCTGGATGCACCAGAGCCTGCTCAACGGGCGCCGCACCCTGATCGTGACCGGTGCGACACGGACGCTGAGGCAGAAACCGGATACCGGCAGCCGCGCCATCGCCCGGGTCGAGGCCGGCGTCATCGGGCTTCTGGACAACTGCCCCGAAGGCACGGTCTGGTGCCGCGTCGAGATCGACGGTTTCAAGGGATGGCTGCGCAGGATCGAATTCTGGGGCACCTACCCGGACGAGATCGTCGAGTAGCGCCGCCACGAGTTGTCAAACACGCACGCTGAACCGGGCAGGTCTTGACCCGCCCGGTGAATTACCCGTTACCGAAAAAAGCGGTAGGGAGCGTCAGGCCTCTTCGCCTACACGAACGATGACCTCGACCCGCTTGATCTGCTGACCAGCCGGAACCGCGGGCAACTTGGAAACGATGATATCGTCACCCGGGATATCCACGAGGTCGCCCGAATCTTCCATGAAGAAGTGGTGATGATCGGACGTGTTGGTATCGAAATAGGATCGCGAGGCATCGACGACGATCTCACGCAACAGCCCGCATGACGTGAACTGGTGCAGAGTGTTGTAGACGGTAGCCAGCGAAACCCGGACGTTGGCGTTCAGAACTTCGGCGTGGAGCATTTCCGCCGTTACGTGGCGGTCCCCCCCCTCGAAGAGAATCTTCGCCAAGGCAAGACGCTGCCGCGTCGGCCGCAACCCGGCCGCCCGCAGACGATCGATAACGTGACTGTATGGCCGCACTTTTGTCATTTTTCCCATATAGGTAGTCGGAAAATTGAAATAAGGATAATAAAAAGACGATAGGCCATTTTTTCCCCAATATCAACACGGGATTTGTGGTTATCCGCGGGGTGCGTACACGCATACCGGGAGGGTAGCGTCCCGATACGACTGGGTCAAAGACGGAATCAGTCCCCTGTCACCATGCGATCGATCAGCTGCTGCACGGTCGGAATAAACCCGTTTGAATAGAACGGATCGCCGGCGAACTTGTAGGCATTGTGGCCGGAGAACATCAGATTGTTGTCTGTGGTTCCGTCATGGGCGATCGACTGCAGGGTCTTCTGGATGCAGTAGGACCTCGGATCGGCCAGCTTGCCCGTGCTGCCGATCTCGTTGTCGGCCCAGTTGCTGAACCGGCACTGGCTGAGGCATCCCATGCAGCCGCTCTGATCGGCGCGAATCTCCTCGGCCTTCTCCGGAGTCACGAAAATGAGGGTCGAGTCCGGCGTCATCATCGGCGTCGTGAAGCCCTGGCCCACCCAATCCTCGGCCCGCGCCTTGTCGGCTTTGGTCAGATAGAAGAGGCGACCGCGCGCACCGACCGAGAGCGCTTCCGTGTTTTCGCCGATCGGTTCGCGCGAGAATACGACCTGCCGATCGCTGCGGGCCCGCAGTTCCTGAATGAACGGATTGTTGACGGCCGACGAGTAGAAGCCCGTCGGACTGAACTTGTTCAGGAAGACGTCGCCCTTCTGCAGCGTCAGAAGCCGCTCTTTCCAGGCGTCGGCGACAGGGCTTTCCTGGGTCAGGATGGCCCGCGTGCCGATCTGGAAGGCGATCGGCCCCAGTTCCTCGTTGTCGATCCAGTCCTCCCAGTCGCGCAGGTACCAGACGCCGCCCGCCATGAAGATGGGGGTGTCGTCCAGGCCGAACTCGCGCATGGTCTTGCGCAGTTCGACCACCCGCGGATAGGGATCCTGCGGCTTGTCGGGATCCTCGGAATTGCTCAGCCCGTTGTGGCCGCCGGCCAGCCAGGGGTCCTCGTAGACGACGCCGCCGAGAAGTTCGGCGTACTTGTTGTAGGAGCGCTTCCACAGGGCGCGGAAGGCCCGCCCCGACGAAACGATCGGGTAGTAGTAGACTCCGTACTCGGCGCAGATTTCGGCCACCTTGTACGGCATGCCGGCACCGCAGGTCACCCCGTGGATGAGGCCGCGCGCCCCTTCCATGATCCCGTGCAGGACCCGCTGGGTCCCGCCGGCTTCCCACAGGACGTTCATGTGGACCGGGCCGCGGCCGCTGGCGATCTCGTAGGCCCGCTGGGCCTGCGTGATACCGCCCTGGATCGCGAAGGCGATCAGTTCCTCGAACCGCTCGCGGCGATTCTTGCCCTGGTAGGTCTGGGGAATAGGCCGTCCCCGCGAATCGTAGGAATCGGCATTTGTCGCCGAGAAGGTGCCGACCGCGTTGGCCGCCGCCCAGGCGCCCGAGCTTTCCCCGTTGGAAATGGAGACTCCCTTGCCGCCTTCGACCAACGGCAGCACCTCGAAACCGGAGATGTTGACGGGGTTCAGTGGCTTCACGTGGATCCTCCTTGTGCCGGAGAAGGCGGGATTGCCGCCGTCTCGTAACCTGCAGACCTGATGATTTATATAATTCTTCGACCGCAGGTTATCCAAAGGGTTCCGTATGCCGGCGGCCGGAAATCTGCCGCCGGCGCACGGAATGACATATGGGCCTACTCGGCGGGTTCGGCCTCTTTCTTGGGTTCGACGATCTCTTCGCCGGTCTCCTGGTCGACGACCTTCATCGACAGCTTGACCTTGCCGCGATCGTCGATGCCGATCAGCTTGACCTTGACCTGGTCGCCGACGGAAACGACGTCGGTCACCTTGCCGACCCGGCGCGGTGCCAGTTCGCTGATGTGGACGAGACCGTCGCGGCTTCCCAGGAAGTTCACGAAGGCCCCGAAATCGACGACCTTGACGACCTTGCCGTTGTAGATCGTGCCGACTTCCGGCTCCGCGGCAATCCCGCGGATCCACTGGATCGCGGCTTCCGCGGCATCCTGGTCGACCGCCGCGACCTTGACGGTGCCGTCGTCCTCGATGTCGATCTTGGCACCGGTCTCCTCGCAGATTTCGCGGATGACCTTGCCACCGGGGCCGATGATTTCGCGGATCTTGTCCTTGGAGATCTGGATCACGGTGATCCGCGGCGCGTTCTCGCTGATCGCGCCCCGCGAGCTGTCCAGGGTCTTGGACATCTCGCCCAGGATGTGCAGGCGGCCTTCACGGGCCTGCTCCAGGGCCTGATCCATGATCTCCTTGGTGATCGAGGTGATCTTGATGTCCATCTGGAGCGAGGTCACGCCCTGGTCGGTACCAGCGACCTTGAAGTCCATGTCGCCGAGGTGGTCCTCGTCGCCGAGAATGTCGGTCAGCACCGCGACCGCGTCCTCGTCCTTGATCAGGCCCATGGCGATACCGGCAACCGGCCGCTTCAGCGGCACGCCGGCGTCCATCAGCGACAGCGACGAACCGCAGACCGTCGCCATCGACGACGAGCCGTTGGATTCGGTGATCTCGGAAACGACCCGGATGGTGTAGGGGAAGTCCTCCTTCACCGGCAGCAACGGACGGATGGCTCGCCACGCGAGCTTGCCGTGACCGATCTCGCGCCGGCCCGGCCCGCGCATGAAGCTGGCCTCACCGACCGAGTAGGGCGGGAAGTTGTAGTGCAGCA
>NPIF01007233.1_pt1 | contig 11219 bp, 7 predicted proteins | sample 8637461 | NCBI WGS metagenome assembly NPIF01 (sample SAMN07420641, study PRJNA396082) | bioreactor metagenome | isolation source: sample BR12 brine-fed electro-methanogenic bioreactor BR | place: Japan: Kochi | collected 2016-12-09
CGATGCCGATCAGGATGATCACGCCGATGAAGCCGATAGGGTCGAGGGCGTGCCCCGTGCCCCACAGTGCCCAGAACGCGCCGAAGAACGCGAGTGGCAACGTGACGAGGATCGCGAGCGGTTGAAGGAAGGACTCGAAGAGCGCCGCCATCAGGAGCACGACGACGAGCAGCGCGACGAGCACGCCACGCACCATCGTCGCGAGCGCGTCGTCACGCCGGCGTCCCCAGTCGCCAAAGCTCCAGTGGTACCCCTCGGGCAGCGCGAAGCTCTCCATCCGCGCGGAGACGAGCTTCTGAGCATCCCCGGTGCTCGTCACCTGTTCCCCGTCGAAGCGCACGCTGACGAACGCGCTCGTCTTGCGGTCCTCGCGGCGGATCCACTGCGGCGAGCGGGCCTGCTCGAAGTGCGCCACCGCGCCGAGCTCGACGGTCGGGCCGTCTTCGCGCGGCAGCGGCAGCGCGCTGAGCGCCGCGATCCCGATTTTGTCGTTCTCCGGCAGCTTGAGCATCATCGTCAGCTCGCCGTACGGCCCTTCGTAGCGCCGTAGTGGACGCCCGCGGAACGCAAACGCCACCGTCTCCGCGATCGCCTCCGGCGCGACCCCGAGGTCCCGCGCACGATCTGGGTTCACGATGACGCGCAGCTCCTTCTGCCCCTGCATGCTCGGACCGGTAACCTCGGTGACGTGCTCGACTCCTTGGCCGAGGTGCTCCTCCGCACGCAGCGCGAGCTCGAGCAGGAACTCGGGGTCGTCTCCGTGCAGCGCGACGGAGACCATCCGCCGTCCCTCCTGACCCGGCTGCCGCCACCACTCGCGCATGCCGACGGAGAGCGTGACACCCGGAATCTCCGGCAGGTCCTCCTCGAGTCGCTCGCGCAACACGCTGAGGCGCTGCTCCGCCGTCGTCCCGCGGTCGATGTAGACGCGCGTGTGGTCGTTGTCCCAGACCTCGCTGTAGAACGAGTAGACGTGGGCGAAGCCGTACTCCTCCTTGCGCTCCGCCAACCACGCTTCGACCTGGTCGACGTACTGCTCCCGCAGCTCCTTCGTTGCCGGGTCGTGCACCTCGTAGTTGATGCGGACGTCGCTCTGCTCGTTCCGAGGCTCGCCCGTCTTCTCGATGTTCCAGATCGGAATCGCGATGGACGCGCCGAGCGCGAAGAGCACGACGAGCGTCGCGAGGCGGGTCGCCGGGGAGCGCAGCGTCAGCCGCAGCAGGCCGCGGTAGAGAGGGAGGATCCGCCGTAGCAACCAGCCCGGCCCCGGTACCGACTTCGCGGAGAAACGCGCCGACACGAGCGGGATGAACGTCACCGAGATCAGGAGCGAGCAGACGACGGACAGGCAGATCGTCACCGCGACCTGCGTCATGTAGATCGTCATCGGGCTGCGGTCGCTGACGAAGAGCCAGGACCAGACGATGATCGTCGTCGCCGTCGAGGCGAGCACGGCCAGGCCGACCTCGCTCACACCGCGCCGCGCGGCGTCACGGGCGCTGAGCCCCTTCGCCTGCAAGCGGTGGATGTTCTCCATCACGACGACGGCGTTGTCGACGAGCATCCCGACGCCGAGCATCAGCCCGAGGAGCGTCAGCACGTTGAACTCACCGCCAATCGCGTACATCGCGCCGCAGGTGACGAGCAACGAGAACGGGATCGCAAACGCCGCGACCAACGTCGTCTGCACGCGCCGCAGGAAGAGGAAGAGCATCACGATCGCGAGGACACCACCGACCAGCCCGGCGTTCCGCAGGCCGGCGAGCGACCGGAGGATCTCCTCGGCGGCGTTGCCCCAGACGAGCAGCGTCACGCCCTGGAGCTGGGGGTCGTCCTCGATCGCCTCGATGCGCTCCATCAGGCGCTCGATGGTCTCGACCGTGTTGGCGCTCGGCTCCTTGAAGACGTTGATCCCGATGGCGAAGTTGCCGTCGAGGTGCCGGCCGTAGTGCAGCGGGGGCTCGGTCATCGTGACCTGGGCCACGTCGCGCACCCGCACGCCGTCAGCGAGCGTGAGCTCGCGAATCGTGTCGAGGTCCCGAAAGCGCGCGACCGCGCGCACGCCGTAGCGCACGACGTCGCCGTGGATCGCGCCGAGGTCCATGTCGAGGTTCGCAGCCTGGAGCACGTCCATCACGCGGCGCGCGGGCAGGGAGTGTTTGCGCAGCGCGGCGAGGTCGAGCTCGACCCAGACCTCCTGCGGCTCCACGCCGTAGAGATCGACACGCGCGACGCCGAGCACACGTTCGAGCGGCCGGCGGATCCGCCGATCGAGCAGCTCCCACGACTCGGAGAGGTCCCGGTCCGCCGAGATCCGGCCCTCGAGGATCGCGCCGCCCATCGGCCCGTCGGTGTCTCCCTCGACCGAGATGTGCTCGATCTGCTCTGGGAGCAATGGCCGGGCGCGCTCGACGGCGTCGCGCACCTCCATCTTCTTGAGGTCGATGTCCGCCGACCAGTCGAACTGCGCCTCGAGGCGCGCGGTGCCTGCGTTCGCCGAGGCGAAGATCCGCGTGACGCCTGGGATCGTCGCGAGCTCCTCCTCGATCGGCATCGCCGCTTCCTTGAGCGCCTCGATCGGGTGGGCGCCGGGGAACGGCACCTCGATGTCGATCTCGGGCTCCTTGACGATCGGCATGAAGTCGACCGGCAGCTGGAACACCGCCACCGCGCCGAGCACCATCAGGCTGACGAGCAGCATCATGGTGGCAACGGGACGGTCGATCGGCAGGTCGAGCAGCCGCATCAGACCTCCTTCGCTCGGGTAAGCAGGCGATAGACCGCGGGCACGACGAGGAGGGTCAGCAGGGTTGCGACGCTGAGCCCACCGATCACCGCTACCGCCATCGGCGCGCGGAGTTCGCCACCCGCTCCGATGCCGAACGCGAGCGGCAGCAATGCGAGCACCGTCGTCGCCGTCGTCATCAGGATGGGCCGCAGCCGCTCCTTCCCCGCAGCGAGGAGCGCATCCTCGAGCGCCTCCCCTTCCCGGCGCCGCCGGCCGACGGCGTCGACGAGGACGATCGCGTTGTTGACGACGATCCCGGCCAGCATCACTACGCCGATCAGGACGAGCACACTGACCGCGGTCCCGGTGAGCAGCAGCGCCGCGACGACGCCGATCGCGCCGAGTGGCACGCTGATCAGGATGACGAAGGGATAACGCAGCGATTCGAACTGCATCGCCATCACGACGTAGACGAGGAAGACCGCGAGCGCGAGCGCGAGCTGCAGGCTGCGGAGGGAGGCCTCGAGTTCGCGGTTCTGCCCGGCGAGTTCGATGTGCGCCCCCTCGACGTCCCCGAGCTCCCGCAAGCGCTGGTTGACGTCGGCGACGACCGTCCCGAGATCGCCCCCGCTCGTGCGAGCGAGCACGCGTGCGACGCGGGCGCCGCCGTCGCGGTGGATCGCGGCCGGGCCGCGGTCGATCTTCACCTCGGCGAGCGCGGAGACCGGCAGCGCCTGCCCCGCCCCTCCGCGCACACGCAGCGATGCGATCTTCGTTGCGCGCTCACGTGCGGGCTGGCTGGCGCGAAGCCGGATATCGAGGCGCTCCTCCTCCTCCCGGAATTGACCGACGACCTCGCCGCGGATCTGGCGCCGCAGGGCCCGCGAGATCGTCTCGGCGTCGAGGCCGAGCGTGGCGGCGCGCTCCCTGTCGAGAGCAATGCGCACCTCGGGGCTCCCGGGCTCCGAGGTGGTCGCGACGTCCCGCAAGCCCGACATCGCCGCGAGGCCACCCGCGACCCGCTGCGCGAGCCGGTCGAGCAGCGCGAGGTCGTCGGCAAACACGAAGACCTCGATCGGGGGGCGCAGGGCGAGGACCGACGGGCGAACGAGCTCGGGCTCGACGTGCGCGTAGAGCGCGAGGGTGCGGCGGAAGAAGGCCACCGCGTCTGCCTCGGTCTCCGTGTCGCTGCCGTCGGGGAGCACGACGTCGATCTGCGCGAGGTTCTCGCCGAGAGTCTGACGCCCCGAAGCCGTCGACGGCAGCGCGCCGGTCACGGAGAACACGCGCGCGAAGCGTCCACTCGCCAGCAGCTGCTCCTCGACACCGGCGACCGTCTCCGCAGTCGACGCGAGCGGCGTGCCCTCGGGCAGCCGCAAGCGGAACGCAAACTCTTCCTGCGAGAGGTCCGGCACGAGCTGCGTGCCGAGCCTCGGAACGACGAAGAGCGCGCCGACGAAGAGCAGGAACGCCAGACCCACGAGCGGGCCGCGCAGGCGCAGCGCGAAACGGAGGGCGCCGGGGTACACGGACTCGAGCGTCTCGTACCCCTTCGCGAGCGGCCACGTCACGAACCGGAACGCGAGCGAGAACAGCTTCCACGCGCCGAGCGCGAGCGTGACCGCGATCCACCAGATGGGTGTCAAGAGCCACCACAGCCCTTCGAGGAGACCGCGAATCGCCAGCGAGAGCATCCGCCTGCAGAAGAGCACGATGCGCTTCAGTCGGCCGGGGCGCGCGGCCTGCGCACCCACGCTCTCGGGCTGAGGGCTCTTCGACCAGTCGAAGAGCGTCGCGCGTCCCGGCACCTTCAGCGCCTGGAAGCCGAGCCCTGCGAGCGATGGGATCAGGGTCAGCGAGACGAAGAGCGAAGCGACGAGCGAAAGGCAGACCGTGACGGCGAGGTCGTAGAAGAGCTGGCCCGCCACGCCCTTGACGAAGACGATCGGCAGGAACACCGACACGGTCGTCGCCGTGGCCGCCGTGACCGCGCCCGCGACGTCGCTCGCGCCCCGCGCCGCCGCCTCGGCGCGGTCGAGGCCGGCGCTGCGCCGCCGGTCGATCGCCTCGAGCACGACGATCGAGTTGTCGACGAGCATCCCGACCCCGAGCGCGAGTCCTCCGAGCGACATCACGTTGAGCGAGACGCCGAGGCGAAGCAGGGGCAGGAAGATCGTGATGATGGAAACCGGGATCGACAGCGCGATGATCGCGGTCGAGGGCAAGTCGCGCAGGAAGAAGTAGAGAACGAGGATCGCGAGCAGCCCGCCGAGCAGGGCCGCGGAGCGCACTTCGTCGACCGCCCGTGCGATGTAGGTCGACTGGTCGCTGAGCACCGTCAGGTGTGTCCCCTCGGCGAGCTCGCCGCGCACGCTCGCGAGCTCTTCCCGGATGCCGTCCGCGACGGCCAGCGTGTTGGCGGATCCCTCGCGGTGCAGCGCGATCTCAACGGTCTCTTCCCCCGCCGCCCGCGTGATCTCGACGCGGTCCTTCGCGCCGCGGCGGACCTCGGCGACATCCTCGACCCGCAGGCGCCCCTTAGGGGTGTCGCGGATCACGGTCCGCCGGATCTGTTCGAGGTCCTCGAACTCGTGCAACGTCCGCACAAGGTAGACCGCGCCCCAGTCCTTGAGCGTGCCGCCGGGGCGATTGATGTTCTCCGCCTCGAGAGCGCTCGCGACGTCGCCGAGCGTCAGCCCGAGCGACGCGAGGCGCTCCTCGTCCACCTCCACCGTGATCTCGGGGTCGAGCCCACCACGCACACGGGCGGCCGCCACGCCGCGCACGGCCTCGAAGCGACGCTTAAGCACCCGCTCCGCGATCTGCCGGAGCTCGTCGAGCTCGAGTGGCCCGGAGTAGGCGAGCCGGATGATCGGGTCGAGCGACGGGTCGTAGCGCAGGACGCGAGGCAGCTCGGCCTCGCGGGGAAGCTCGACGAGCCCGAGCTTCTCCCGCACGTCGAGCACGACGAAGTCCATCTCGGTGTCCCAGTCGAACTCGAGCACGACCTCGGAGATCCCGGCGCGCGAGACGGAGCGCATGTCGAGGACGCCCGGGATCACGCCCACCGCTTCCTCGACCGGACGGGTGACGAAGCGCTCGACCGAAACCGGGGCCGCGTCCGGATAGGCGGTCTGGATCGTCAGGGTCGGGTACGCGAGGTCAGGGAGCAGATCTACGGGGAGCTTGCCGAAGGACAGAGCGCCGAAGACCGTCAGCGCGAGAAACGCGGTCAGAACGGCGACGGGGCGGCGGACGGAGAGCGCCGGGACGCTCACGAGGCCGGCTCCGCGGCGGTGCGCTCGCGAGTCGGCGTGATACGCGCGCCGTCGCTGAGCGCCGGAGCACCAGCGGTGACGACTTCGTCGCCGGGAGCGAGGCGCGCGTCGCCCTGAAGGAGCACCTCGACGAGATCGCGCTCCTCGTAGCCGGGCTCGACCTCGAGGCGCTCCGCGTGTTCTCCGTCGTCACCAACCCGGAAGATGTGCCAACGCCGCCCCTCGGCGACGAGCGCCGAGCGCGGCACGACGAGGGCGCGCTCGCGAACGTCCGTCACGACCTCGACGCGCACGAATCCACCGGGACGCAGCCCCGCGCGCGGGGGGACGGTCACGGTCACTTTCACCGTCGCCGTGCTCGCGTCGACCTCGTGACCGATGCGCTCGATGCGCCCTTCTGCCTCCACGCCGCTCCCGTCGGCGCCGAGCCGCACTTCCTGCCCCACCCTCAGGCGGGCGATGTGCCGCTCGGGCACGCTGACGTCGGCGTAGAGTGGATCGAGATCCGCGATCTCGTAGACGCTGGTGCCATCCGCGACCGTGGCCCCTTGATCGAGATGACGGACGAGGACGCGCCCTCTGAAGGGTGCACGGATGCGCGTCCAGCGAAGCTCGAGCTCCGCGCGTTCGAGGGCGTGGCGCGCTTCCTCGGCCGCGCGGCGCTTCGTCTCGAACTCCTCCTCGCTGAGGAGGCCTTGCTCGAGAACGCGCTCGGCGCGCTTCTGCTCTCGGGAGAGGATCTCGAATGCGGTCTTCGCGCTCTCGTAGGTGATGCGCTGCTCGTCGTCCTCGAGGACCGCGAGCACGGCGTCGGCCTCGACGCGATCCCCTTCTTCAACCCGGAGCTCTCGAATGACGCCGCGGGTGCGTGCGAGCACGGCGGCCCGGCGCTCGGCCCGCAGCGTCGCGCTCGTCGCGTAGAGCGCGGCCAGGGGCTCCTCGCGCACCGTCGACACGACGACGGCGAGAGCCGGCTCCTCCGGGGTACCTTCGCCCCCCTCCTCGTTCGCAGCCGCGGAGTCTTCCGCCGGCGGGGACGAGTCGGCAGCGCCCCCGCATCCCGATGCGATGCCAAGCAGCAAGAGAAGGCTCAGGGCCCAGGCTAGCCCACTGGTAAGTCGGGACGATGACATCGCGCGCGGCCTCCGGGGTGTTCGAATCTCGAGTACCCCACTAATAACTGCCGGCTGATCAGTTCGGTTACAAGTTCTCGCGAAAGAACCGCGGAGTGCCCCGAACGGCTCCGCCCCCGGCTCAGAAGTGATGCCGGTGACGTTCCTGGTTTCGTCACCTCCTTTTCGCGTGACCGGCAGTCGGGTATCTTGGGAAGCCGTGGCGCGCCCCGGCGCCACACCAGGGCCTCCGGGCGACCCGAGCCTGCGAGGGGGGATGGCATTGAGTGAGCTGAGTTCCGATTACCTCGCGCCAGGTCCCAGGCTCAACCGCCTGGTCGCCACGTTGATCTGTGGGCATACGGACGGCCTCCCCGAGGGCTCGTATCCGGCCTACAGCACGGCGGTGGATCTCGCGTTCGAGGCCGTCGACGTCTTCTTGTCCGGGAACGAAAAGACGCAGATCACGATCGAGTACCCGGAGCCCGAGGTCCTCGTCAAACGCTTCTCCGAGCGAATGACCTCCGGCTGGATCCCCGTCGCGCACGTCGCCGGGGAGAACCTCGGTCACGCGCTCTGTCTCGCGATCTTGATCAGCGCCGGACACCGCGGCGAGATCATGCGCCAGACGAGCAGCCCCTGAGCGCCCCGGAAGAGCCTGGTACGCACGCGCAGCGCGCGCGTGCCGAGCGCGCACTGCGCGCCGCCCGCGTGCTCGAGAAGCTCGCGCCCTGGTCCCCTCGCCACGTGTCGACGGTAGCGGCCGGTCTCGATCTCGAAGACAGCGACCTCGACGTCGTGTGCCACGCCCCGGAGCTCCCGCGCTTCGCTCGCGCCCTCGAACGACTCTTCGGCGATCGGCCCGCTTTCACCGTTCGCGAGGCGGCAGAGGGTCACGTGGTCGCCCGCTTCGAGAGCGAAGGCTTCGTCGTCGAGGTCTACGGCGCTCCCCTCCCCGTCTCCGAGCAGCTCGCCGCGCGGCACTTCGCGGTGATGCAGCGCCTGGTCACTCTCGGAGGCGGCCCCTTCCAGAGCGCGATACGAGCCCGCAAGAGGGCTGGCCTCGCCACGGAGCCGGCCATCGCGGCCACGCTAGGGCTCCCCGGCGACCCGTACGAGGCGGTGCTCGCACTCGAGGACCGTCGTGACGCGGAGCTCGAGCGCATGCTCGCGCGCGCTCGGGAGCAGGGCTTCCTCGAGGGCTGAGTGCTCGGCACTACACTTTCTGCTGGTTCTTTTTTCTGGGTCTTTTCTTGGGGGTGGAGGAGAACTGGGGTGGGCGACCGGATTTGAACCGGCGACATCCTGATCCACAGTCAGGGACTCTACCGCTGAGCTACGCCCACCATGTTCTCGCGACTCCTCGGAGGAGCCCGCCGAGTGTTTCGCCGCCGGGACCGGCCCGCGCTGGCGCGCCTGAAGGGACTCGAACCCCTGACCCGCTGCTTAGAAGGCAGCTGCTCTATCCGGCTGAGCTACAGGCGCGTGTCTCAACCAGCGCGGAGCCCACGGGTGCGGGGAGGTCCGGTCCTGGCCCTCGGCACCGCGGTGTACGGTGCGAACACCGGCCACCTCGCGGATTTTCAGCCCGCGTACCGTAGCCCGACCCCGTTGGCGATGCAAGTCTAAGTCGCACGATCGGGCGCTCGAAACCCGCTTTTTGCGGGGCTCTTGCCCGGTTGGGAGCGTGACGGCGATGGGCTGGCGCGGCTGGCAGGGATCGAACCTGCGACACCCAGCTCCGGAGGCTGGTGCTCTATCCACTGAGCTACAGCCGCGCATGTCCGGGTCCCCGGACCGGGCGATGATACCGCGCTACCCCTAATTGGCAAGGTCGCGTCGCGAACCGGAGCTCCACTTCCGATCTCGCCCGTCATCGATGCCCCTGGCTGCGCTGCTTCCCTGCGCTTTGGCACCGCACTGGCTCCGAATTCGGCAGCCCGGTGAGACCCGGGTGGGGCCCTCGCTGAGCCGTTCGAGGTCCGCTGCGCACCCCCTCGTGCCAGGAATGCTTAGCGAAACGGTTGTCGGGCCGTCACCGCTCTCATATAGTTGCCCCTTGACGCGCAACCGCATCGAATAGCCCGAAGTTGATGACCCGAGGGGGGCGGAGAGGCCCCTCGGCCCCGAGGGTCCAGACATGCAGCAAGAGTGGAGTCACGTCGGCGTCCGTTTGACGCCGGAGCTGCGCCAGCGTCTCGAAGAACTTGCCGCCACAGAAGGGGCGAGTATCTCCGATCTCGTGAGGCGCGCTGTCCAGATCTTCCTCTCGGGAGGACCCGAGAGCTGGGCAGCTCGTCAACTCGAAGCGCTGGGACGGCAGGGTGAAGATGGCACTCTCGCCGGGTCCGCCATGACCCCCGAGGTGCGCGTTCACGGCGAGTGGCTCCACTCGCTGCCCGAGCCCGCTCGCCGCTTCGTCTTCCAAATCGGTCACGTCCTCTCTGGTTGGCCCGCCGACGGCGCCGGTGAACGCTGGCACGAGTTCGTTCAGCTCACGCCGAACCAGATCTGGTGTCTCGAGCTCGATCCGCCGATCCCGACGCATCTCGACGAGGACGAGCAGGTCGAACGGCTGATGCACCGCTCCCGCCTCGTCGAAGCCAACGACGCGTTCGCCCGCGTCCACGGACTCAGCGCGCCGACGCCGCTTCTCGGCCGCAGCCTAGCCGAGACGCTCGGCACGAGCGGTGACGAACTGCCCGCCCTCCTGCGTGTGCTGATCCGCCAGAACTACCGGGTCGAGCACCACGCGCTGACCCAGATCCGCCCGGACGGGAAGAGCGGCTCGGTCTCTCTCAGCCTGTTCTGCCAGAGCGAGGGAGGCATGCTGCTGCGCTGCTGGGGTGTCGGCCAGGAGAGCGCGGTGACGGAACCCGCGCGCCACCGCACGACGGGAGAGACAGCGTGAGCCGAGAAGTCAGTCAGATCGGTGTTCGGCTCCCTGCGGACCTCAGGCGCAAGCTCGAACAGCTCGCTTCGACCGCAGGCGTGACGCTCTCCGAGATCATGCGGCGCGCAGTGCGCGACTACGCCGACGACGGCGCAGCGCGCTGGGCCGAGATCCAAGCGCTCAAGCGCTCTCACGAGCGCCTCCACCACGGCGACCTCTCGTTCGAGTCGGCGCCCGAGATTCGACTCTACGGCGAGTGGATGCAGCGCTTGCCCCAGGAGCCGCGCGAGCTCGTGCGCCAGATCGGCAGCGTGCTCGGAGAGTGGCAGGACGGGCACATCGAGAGCGAGCTCCTTCCGGAGTTCCTCCGTGACGTGCCCGCCGGAGTCGCCGAGATCGCGTTCGACGAGCCCCTCCCCCTCAGTACGGCGGAGCCGCAACAGCTCGACCGGATCGTGCGCCAGACCTTCTTCCAGCACTGCAACGACGCGTTCGCGGCGCTGGTCGGCGACGGCCAGGCGAGTGCGCTCAAGGGGCGACGTCTCAGCAGCACCTTCACCATCGCCGACCCGGGGAACCTCGAGGCCCTCCAGAGCTTCGTGCGCAACGGCTACCGACTCGTCGGCACCGAGATCTCGCTGCTCGACCCGGGTGGCATGCCGCACCTGCTCGCGGTCAGCGCGCTCGGCACGATCGCGGACGGGGCGCTGCAGCGCATCTGGTGTGTCATCCAGGAGGTCGCGGCGAGCGCCTCCGGGGCGTGGCGCACCGAGATGCTGAAGATCAACGCCGAAGGCATCTGGTGCTTCGAGCTGAACAGCCCGCTCTCCGTGTCGCTCAGCGAGAGCGAGCAGGTCGAGCGCTTCTTCAGCGACGGTACGTGGACGGGCTGCAACGACGCGTTCGCCTCGATCTACGGCATCGAAGACCCGGGCGAGATCGAGGGGAAGAGCATCCGCGAGTTCGTGCCCCAGGAAGACCGGCACAACGTCGGCGCCTTCCTGTCCTTCGTGCGCTCCGGTTACCGCCAGATCGGCGTCAAGCTGCACGCGGTCAGCCCCAGCGGGCGCCACCTCGTCACCCACAACAACATCGTCGGGCACCTCGAGGAAGGGCGCCTGGTGCGGGTGTGGGGTACGCAGCAGGACGTGACGGACTTCATCGCTCCCCTCGGAACCTAGGAGTCCGAGCGGTAGGAAGCTTCGCGG
>NPIF01012465.1_pt1 | contig 11198 bp, 10 predicted proteins | sample 8637461 | NCBI WGS metagenome assembly NPIF01 (sample SAMN07420641, study PRJNA396082) | bioreactor metagenome | isolation source: sample BR12 brine-fed electro-methanogenic bioreactor BR | place: Japan: Kochi | collected 2016-12-09
GCATCACAATCGCCGCGTTGTTCTGCATGCTGGCCGCCGTCGGTTGCAACAACTCGCCCGGCTCGCTCGTCCTGCGGGTGACGTCCGTCGAGACGCCGACGAATGCGTCCGAGCCGATCCGCGTCCGGGCGACGCTCGAGGCCATCAAAGGCCCTGTCTGCCTGCGCAAATCGGCGTTCATGGTCTGGGAGGTGACGCCGCCCGGCTCCGACGCCGAACCGATCCGCTCCGACCGCAACCTTGTCCGCTGCGGCACGGGCATCGTCGAGTGCCTCCTGCTGTCGCCGGTGTTGTTCCCCATGTCCGTGCTGGACGTTGGCGATGCGTGGGGGCGATACACGGTGATGCAGACGGGCGAGCACCGCGAGTACGACATTCCGATCCACGTCGGCGAGCTCGACGCATGGCCGTGGCCGAAAAAAGAGGTCGGCGCGCAGGCTGAAGCGGAGAACAGTTCTCAGGAGGCGGCAACCGCCGCATGGACGCCGGGCGAGTACAAAGTCGTCTTGAGGTTGCGCAACGAAGTGCTGCACGGCGGTGGGGCCGTTCTGCCGCCGCCGCTGTTCTGGATTCCCTACAACCAGCCGGTCGGCGTCAGCGTAAAGGTGCGAATCGAAGCCGCGACGCAGAACGAGGATACTGCGACGCCGAACGGGGATCCCGTCGCTGCTCGGGTGGCATGCCCACGCTTGCGTGGGCATGAGGTGACCGAGTGTGTCAAATACACAGCGTAGCCCGGATATGCCGACCGATCCGATTCGCAAGACCTGCAGAAGGTACAACGAGTCCGGTCATGCCCACTCGCTCACTTTCTCATGCTTCCGGCGACAGCCGTTTCTTAGGAGCGAGCGGACCTGCACTTGGATGATCGAGGCGATTGAACTCGCTCGGCAACGGCAAGGGTTTGATGTGTGGGCGTACGTCATTATGCCCGAACACGTTCACCTGCTGATCTATCCGCCGGCTGACGGGTATGACATCAGTCGGATTTTGAGCACGCTGAAGCAACCGGTCTCGAAGCGGGCGATCCTGTTTGTACGTCGCGAAGCTCCGGCGTTTCAACCGAGAATGACGGATGTCCGACCGAACGGCAAAACCCGTTTGCGGTTCTGGCAGCGAGGTGGCGGATACGACAGGAACCTGTGGACTCCCAAGCACATCTGGGAGACGATTGACTACATCCATGCGAACCCGGTGCGGCGTGAACTCTGCGGCGTCGAGACGGAGTGGCGATGGTCGAGTGCTCGGGCCTATTCTACAGGTGAGGCCGACCCGATTCGTGTCGATGTAGAGTCGTTGCCGGATGATCCGCGACGTATGAACGCGATTGGTTGATGTAAAGACATGCCCACGCAAGCGTGGGCATGCCACCCGGCCGAATGATCATTCGACAACCACGACGACGGATGCCGACGAAACGTGATGGGGCGGGCTCAGGCTGTGAGGATTGCTCATAGGCGGCACCCGGCACGCCTTGATGAGATCAGTAGCGAACATGCAGCGCGACACCGCGTCCCGTGGCTGGTTCGCGTAGCAACACCAGATCGCCGGATCGCTGCGGGCCAAAGTCGAGTACCTCCATGTTTTTCAGCGGACGAATCCGCATCCATGAATGTTTCGCGAGTCCAACGACTGCCGTCGATGCGAACACGTCAAACGCCGCTTCCCAGCCGCCGCCCGCCTCCTGCCATTTGTCGATTCGGTCCGCGACAGGCTCCTTCGGCTGCATGCTGAGCAGTGTCTGCCATGCCTCATCACTACCTGTAAACTCGACGATCAAGACGTGCTCGCCCGGTCCGCCGATGTAGTGACGCCGGATATGTGCGTCGCTGATTCCCTGGGGGCACGTAATGCCGAGCATTTCTTCAAACGCCCAATGGGGGCTGACGTTAAGTAGTTGGCCCACGATGATTCCGACAAAGGTGGCTACGACAATGCGCACAGGGTGTCGTACTTCTCTCGCAGACAGGAACCGATCCAGCAGCAAGGCGATGAGGGCTGCCGGAATCAACACCAGACACCAGTTATTTGAAGAAAACACCGTGCAGATCGCTGCGACTACTGGAACTGCAGAGGCCGTTGCCATCGAGGCCGTCGCGCCGGTCCGCGGGGTTTCATGGCTCGAAGAAACTGGTTCGGCGGGAGGGTTTTGTGCTGCCATAGCCTCCGATCATCGCAAACCGACAGATTCTGTGCAATCAAGGGGGAGCCGGGCCGCTCACGACAAGCCGAACGAAGATCATCACAATGGGCAAGGTGTGTCGCAAATACCCGCCTCAACGGGGAAATTGCCCTGTCCGCGCCTCGGACCGCTGCGTATACTGCCCGCTGTGAAGGCGGACAATCCTGTCTCTTTGATCCGCCCGATCCCCTTCGGAAGGGTTCATGCGAGCGCTTGGTTGATCCGGGAGTCGCGCTTCTCCGGGGTGCCGCTCGAACTGAACGGGCCGATGGCCGCCGCGCCCCCGATTGAGAGTCTCTGGAGTAAATGGTCATGAAGAAGATCTACGTCGGCAATCTGTCGTATCAGGCCACCGCACAGGATATCGAGGACGCTTTCTCCGAGTTCGGGGCCGTCTCGAGCGTCAACATCATCGAGGATCGCGAAACCGGGCGCAGCAAGGGCTTCGCCTTCGTCAAAATGGAGAACGACGAGGAAGCTCAGGCCGCTGTGGATGGGATCAACGGCAAGGAGCTCGGTGGGCGTGAAGTGAAGGTGGACTTTGCCAAGCCCAGGGAAGGCGGCGGCGGCGGACGAGGCGGCCGTGGAGGTCGCGGCGGCCACGGCGGCCGCGGTGGCGGCGAAAGACGTTGGTGAATACCGGCCTCGCCATGCAACGCCGCCGAAACGCCGCCTATAGTCACTAAGAGACTGGATCCCTTCACAGTCGCGCAGAGGCGGGTGCGTTGCCTGAACCGGGTGCGACGCTGTCCCTGATGAGGAGGACAAGCGATGTTTACTGTCACCGAGTCGGCATGCGCGCATCTGTCGACCCTGTTGGCCGAGGCCCCCAATGACGCCGTTGTAAGGCTTTCAGCGAATAACGACTCCCTGAGTATGTATCTCGGAAACGAGCAGCAGGGCGACGAGACGTATGAACATGAAGGACGCGTGGTTCTGGCCGTCGAATCCGACCTGGTCGGTAAGCTCGACAATACCAGGATCGACGTGGAGCAGACGGAAGAGGGCCCCCAACTGGTACTGGCCCCGACAAAGACGTAAACGAAGCCTGCCGCGGCCTCGTGGAGGAAGATCCGCGCGGGAATCGGCGTAGAAATCCGGATCGGCGCCGGAGAACAAAGGCGCGAGGTCATCGGCGCCGCCGCGGCGGGCAACCCGCCTGAGGCACCGCAAGTATTTGCCGGCACCATGGGTGGTGTACCGCGTGGTGGTCAGCAGAGGTGCCGCCGCCGCGTTTATCTCGAAAGCACCAGACGAGCGTGCGCTCTTGTCGGAGATCGGCCACGTTCGCGCACCGGGAGGTGCATCGTCAGCGGTCTCCAGCAATGTGTTGATTCTGAGGTGTAACATGCAGTTTTGTCGCCAGGCGGTTGTGATCGCCGCAGTGCTCTTGTTCTGTTCCATGCCCGCTCTCGCCCAGACCGAGGGTGCCGAAACCAAGCCGCCCGCAGAGGGTGCGACGCCGCCCGCCACGACGCAGCCCGCCACGACGCAGCCCGCCGCCGAGCCGGATGAACTCGCCGCGACTGTCAACGGCCAGAAGATCATGGAGAGCCGGATTGACGAGATATTCGAAGAAATCGTCGAGGAGCAGACGCGGGGGCGACCCATTCCGCAGGAGCAACTCGCCGGTGCCCGCAGGCAGCTCCGCCCGCGCATCCTCCAGTCGCTGGTCGACATGACGCTGCTGGACCAGGCGGCCGACAAGGAGAAGACGAGCGTCACGGACAAGGAACTCAAGGCGGAGATGGAGAAGCAGATCGGAGACTATCTGCTCCAGACCGGCGGATCGCGTGACGATCTTGCCGAGCGGATCCAGGCGGAGCAGGGGCTGACGCTGGACGAATTCATCGCCAAGCGAATCAACCAGCCCGAATTCCGCCGGGCCGTGCGGCATTCCAATTATCTTGAAGAGAAATTCCCCGAAGACTTCAAGATCAGCGATGAGGCCGTCAAGGCTCGCTACGAGCGCGACCGCGCGGAGGTCTACTCGCAGGAGGCGGAAGTACGCGCCAGTCACATCCTGATCGGCGTTGAGCCGACCGCCTCAGCGGAGGACATGGCGGCCGCGCGCAAAAAGGCTGAAAACGTCCTCACCGAGGCGAAGAAGAAAGACGCCGACTTCGCCGCGCTGGCGGCGGCGCACTCCACCTGTCCGTCCAAGCAACAGGGCGGTGATCTCGGTTACTTCCCGCGAACGGGGCGGATGGTGGAACCGTTCGCGAAGGCGGCGTTCGATCTGAAAACCGGTGAGATCAGCGGTATCGTCCAGACGCAGTTCGGTTTTCACATCATCAAAGTGACGGATCGCCGCGACGCGCAGGTCGTCAGCCTCGAACAGGCCACCGATACCATCCGGCACGAATTGAAGGCCGAGAAGATGGTCGACGTGCGCAATCGTCACCTCGCTGAGCTCAAGCAGAAAGCGGATATCGAGATTGAGGGAGAGGCGATCGCACCACCGGCGATGCCGACGCCGACGCCGACGCCCGGCGCACAGGCCCCCAAGACCGATGCGCCGGCCCCCAGCGCGCCGAGCGGCGACTCGACTGCACAGGACTGATACGAGAAAACAGTGGTTCCGCTGGCGCCGAGCGGGCACTGCCGCCTGCGCAGCCGATCGCGGTGATTGGGGAACCTCCGAATGCGGCCGTCAAGCGATGTCGTCGTTGTCGGTGCGGGTGCCGCTGGACTGGCAGCGGCGATCTTCGTCGGACGCGCTTATCCGCCGGCACGGGTCGTGGCACTCGACGGCGCGCGACGGATCGGCGCGAAGATCCTCGTCTCAGGCGGGGGGCGCTGCAACGTTACGAATGCAAGAGTGACGACCGACGACTTTTACGGCGGTAATGTTCACATAGTGCGCCGCGTGCTGGGCGCGTTTCCGGAATCGGCAACCCGCAGGTTCTTCGAACAGATCGGCGTCAGCCTGCACGAAGAGGAAGGCGGCAAGCTCTTTCCGAACTCGAATTCCGCAAGAAGCGTGGTCGGCGCCCTGCTTGGTGAGGCAGAGCGGCTTGGCATCAGGGTGCTTACGAATCATCGCGTTTCTGAGGTCCGATCGGAACGTAGTGGATTCGTTGTCGCAGGCACAGGCGCCGACAGTCCGTTCGAACATTCGGCCCGCTACGTCATTCTCGCGACGGGCGGACTCGCCCTTCCAAAGACCGGCAGCGACGGATTGGGGTATGAAATGGCGCGGGCCCTTGGGCACAGCGTTGTCCCGACGACGCCCGCGCTGGATGCGCTGATTCTGAACGGCCATTTCCACCAGCCGCTCGCCGGGATCGCACACGACGTGGAGTTGGCGATCCATGTGCCGGGTGAGAAATGCCGCCGAATCAGCGGGTCGATGTTGTGGACGCATTTCGGCNNCATCGCGCACGCCTGGAGGAGCGCAACGTGCGCATCAGCGTGAGCTTCGTGCCGGGCCGCGACTTCGAGGCTGTCGAACGGCGTCTGATCGAGAATGCGAGCGAACGGCCTAAGACACACCTTCGCAGTGTGCTGCGCATGTGGATGCCCCTTCGCGTTGCCGAGGCATTGTGTGCGGCGGTCAACGTATCACCGGAAACGGAGTCGGGACGGCTTTCGCGCGACGCCAGGCGGCGGCTCGTTCGCGCACTGATCGAATGGACGCTGCCGGTGAGAGGGACGCGGGGATACAACCATGCGGAGGTGACGGCGGGGGGCGTGCCGCTGGCGGAAATCGATTCGAAATCGATGGCCTCGCGCGTTTGTGACGGGCTGCATCTTGTCGGAGAAATCCTCGATGTTGACGGCCGCATCGGCGGGTTCAACTTCCAGTGGGCGTGGTCGAGCGGTTATGTCGCGGGAACGGCGGTCGCCGGCAGACTGAAAGCCGCGGCCTCAGGCCGCGACGTCGGCGGGCAGCGTCAATGCGAAGCGTGAGTAGTATGCCCCGTTGTGCTCACTGCGGCCGAGCGAGAGCTTGCCGCCGAGGCAGGACGCCCAGTAGCGAGAGAGAGCCAGACCTAGGCCGAGTCCGCTGGGACCGCCCTGTCCCGTCACGGAGCTGCTGCGCCGGAACGGCTCGAAGATCACCCGCCGATCGTGCGGGGCGATGCCCGGGCCGGTATCGTCCACCGCGAACGTGATCCCGCCCCCTTCGTCGGACGCCGTCAGCCAGACCCGGCTGTCTTCGCCGCCCGCGCTGTACTTGCAGGCGTTTTCCACGAGGTTGGTGAGGATTTGTGACACCACCTCAGGGTCTGTCTCACATCGCGTGTCGGACTTGCAGCGATTGTCGATGATCAGTTCCTTGCCCCCAGCCTCGCAGGCATCCGCCATCGCCTCGCGAACGTTTTCCAGCAACGCGCCGGGTTCGACGGTCCGCACGTTCAGGCTGGCCCGCGAGTCCTCGATCCGCGCATACGCGAGCACGTTTTCCACCAGCCGTGTCAGGCGGCGCGATTCCTTTCGCAATGCGGTGACGTGGTGTCGTCGCTGGTCCGCATCCAGGTCGGGCATTTCCGCGAGCAGATCGGTATAAAGCTGGAACGAAGTCAGCGGTGTGCGGAGTTCGTGCGTCACGGCCGCAACGAACTGCATGCGCCGCTCCATCAGGGCGACATACTTGATGGTGCCGTAACTGACCGCCAGCAGGGCAAGCAGCGTTGTGATCAGGGCGGCGATCAGTCCCACCTTGAGCGTGCTCGACATGGCGGCCATGGTGGGCATCGCCGCTTCACCAGGGACGAACCGGGCGGGAATCGACTGAAGCATCGTCTCGGTCATGCCGCGTGTGATCGGCTCGTCTGTCGAAACGGGTTTGATGGCTGCGTCGGGGAAGAGGTCTCGCACCGTTTCCTGGAGTTCCTCGTGCAGTCCCTTCCAGTCGAGGACGACACCCTGCAACAGGCAGTGGTCGATACCGGCCACGACCACGGTGCGCATCAGCACGAGTTGCATCTCATCATCAGTCAGGTTCAACCAGAGCGGCGTCATCAGGTTGTACGACAACAACAAGCAGCCCGGCGACTGCGCTTCCGGTGGCACCTCGCTTGAATCGAGCTTGAGGTTCTCGATCAACACCGTCTCGGGCACGCAGACCTCGACGTCGGCCTGACGCCGCATTTCGAGAAGCTTCGCACCGCGGCGGGCAAACTCCTTGGATGTGCGGCTCAACTCGGGATCGAAACGCTCGCGATCGCGTTCGGGCCCGGCCGCAGGCGGTGTCGCGTCATGGATCAGCGGCGCGGCGTCGGCGAGCAGCAGCAGGCTCGAATTCCGATTGATCACGGCCGTCTCAAGCTCGTTGAGAAGATAAGACGGCGTGAATCGATCACGCAACGTCGCCAGCCAGTTGGCCGGGGTCGCGATTCGCGTGCGCGCCTCTTCGGGCAGTGTCCAGACGGGCAGCGCCGTCTGCTCATCCTCCGGGATCTGGGGAGATTCCCACGTCGGCTCTCGGCCGGTCTCAGTCGCCTGAAAATGAAGGAGTACGTGCGAGGGCAGCTCGGCGGCAAGGGGTGATTCGAGGTAGATCTTGTCGTCGATGATCTCGCCGCCGCTCGAATGGAACACCTGCAAGGGACGGTAGTATCGCTGATACTCCGTGAACGGCCGAACCGACTCGCGATAGAGGACACCCTCGATGATCTGTTCCATCCGGGTGAGGGCGAGGGCCCGAAGTTCGTCGTAGTCCTTGGACCCGGCCTCACGGGCACGATCGCGGTCGAGCTGGATCGCCGCCCACGTACCGTAGCCGTACCCGATCAGCACCAGCATCCAGATGCTGACGAGCGCCATGACGGCGTGGCGACGGGTTGCGGAGATGCGATTCATGCGCGCGAAACCTCCGTATCGCCTTGCCCGCCGCCCTCGAGCGGCGTGATGCCGGTGCCCAGCATGTATCCCTTGCCGCGCACCGTAACGATCGCGGGCTCCGCATCAGCGTCGACAATCGACGCGAGCTTCGATCGCAGCCGGGCGACGTGCATGTCGATCGTGCGCGTCTCGATGCCGCCGCTGACGCCCCAGACGCGCGCCAAGAGTTCATTCCGCGAGATCGCTCTGCCGGGATTGGCCGCCAGGTGACTCAGCAGCGAGCTCTCCGTCTCGGAGAGGGATTGGAGAATCTGCCCCTGCCGCGTGACCTCGCGGCGGGCCAGGTCGATAATCGCGTCTCCGTGCATCAAACGCGTGACGATCTCGGGGCGTTCAGGGCTGCGGCGCAGCACGGCCTTGATGCGGGCGCTGAGTTCTCTCACTGAGAACGGCTTGACGATGTAGTCGTCAGCGCCGCTCGTGAGGCCCTCCACGCGGGCGTCCTCCGCACCCCGAGCGGTCACGATGATGACCGGCAGGGTCGGATGCGTCTTACGCAATCGGCGCAGAACCTCCATGCCGTCCAGCTTCGGCAGGGCGAGATCGAGCAGGACGAGATCAACGCCCGTTCTGCGGGATGCCTCCAACCCGGCTTCGCCGTCGGCGGCCTCAATGGGTTCGTAGCCCGCTGCGGTGAGGGCCGCGACGACGGCTTCACGAATCGCCGCCTCATCTTCAACAATCACGATTCTTCCGAGACTCATAGCGCCCACACATTACGGGATTCCATGTCGCCTCCATTGTATCAGCAAGCTGTTGCACGCACGATGCGTCATGAGACAGGCACTCAGCAGGCGGGATTCCGCTGTGCCGCCAAACGGTCGTCCTCGCGGCGGCGGGTTCATTGGAAGGGGCCCCCGATCACACTCGGCATTGCTTATGAACGGCGTGTGCGGCGTCGGCTACGTCACGACTTCGTATTCGCCGGCATGAGGAGGTACGCACGATCCGCGGCGGCGGTTCATGCAAGCCGTGCAGTGGCAATATGTTGTATGCGTTGACAGCGCCGGGCGGCACAAATACGATTCGCCGGGTTTGTGGCGGAGACTGGCTGAATCCCGAACAACGGGGGAATCGCAGCACGGAATCGAACGGATGGCGTTGAAACTCGGAGAACTGGCGGAATTCGTACGAAGTCAGGGGCTGGCCTGCGAAATCGTCGGCGAGGCGGACAAACCGATCAGCGCCGTTGCCACGCTGGAGGACGCCGGCCCGGACGACATCAGCTTTCTGGCCAATATCAAGTATGAAAAGGCGTTGGAGACGACGCAGGCCGGCGTCGTGATTGTATCGAACGAACAGCAAACGCCGGAGGGGATGCAATTGCTGCGGACCTCCGATCCATACGCCGCCGTGACCATGATCATCGTCCGCCTGCACGGGTACAGAAAGCATCCGCAGGTCGGCATCGACGAACGGGCGGTGATTGACCCGACCGCGAAGATCGGCGAAGGCGCGTCGATTCAGCACGGGGCGTCGGTGTGCGCGGACGTGGTCATCGGGAAGAATGTTGTTCTGTATCCCAACGTCTATGTCGCCCGCGGCTGCCGCATCGGCGATGACTGCGTGCTCTATCCCAACGTGACTGTCTATGACGGCTGCATACTCGGCAATCGTGTCACGCTCCACGCGGGCACCGTAATCGGCGAGGACGGGCTGGGATACGCACCGGTCAAGGGTAAGTGGTTCAAGATCCCGCAGATCGGCGTGGTCGAGATCGGCGATGACGTTGAGGTTGGCGCAAACTGCACGATCGATCGGGCCACGCTCGGTAAGACGGTTATCGAATCCGGCACGAAGTTCAGCAACCTGATCGCGATCGGGCACGGCTCCAAGATCGGCAAGGACTGCATGTTTGTCGCGCACGTCGGCATCGCGGGGTCCGTGACGGTCGGCAATCACGTCACGATGGCCGGCAAGGTCGGTATCGCGGGCCACTTGACCATCGGTGACAATGCGGAGCTTGCGGCCATGTCCGGCGTGATGCACGACATTCCCGCGAACACGCGCGTGGCGGGACAGCCGGCGGTTCCGATCAAGGACGCGATGCGATCGTATGCGCTGGTCGGGCGTCTGCCGGAGCTGCACAAGCAGATCAAGAAGCTCGAGTCCGAGGTGGCGGCGCTCAAGAAGAAACGCGCGGCCGAAGAGTAGACGAATGCGGTTTCAGGAAGAAGTGCCGTCGTCGCCGGCGGCGAAACCGATGACATTTCAACCCACAGCCGTTCGGCGAGGTTTTCTCATGCGGTATGGATTGCCCCTGCGATGGGCGAGTGTTGCTGTTATGTGTCTGGCGTGCGCATGCGCGTCGAACGAGTCACAGCCGGCTGAAGCGGCAAAGTCGCCGGCGGCCGGCCGATCGTATTATTCGCTGGAGCATTGCGCACTGGACGTCGCGCTGGAGCCGCAGACGCATCGCATCGAAGGCGTTGCACGCCTCAACATCGTAGCATATAGACAGGGCGGCGCACTGCCGCCGCTGATGATCGATCTTCATCAGGCGCTCGGCATCGACAAGATTACCTTCAACGATAAGCCGGTGGCGTACCGACCGATTGAGAAGCCCGGCACGACCACGCAGGCCGCAGCGGTTTCGCGGTCGCAGATCGATCGAACGCGACGCCAGTACGTGGTCACCTGGGCGCCACCCAAGTCGGGCCGCGGTGTGCTCAGCATCTATTACGGCGGCGTGCTCCATCAGGACGTTGAAGCAGGCGAGATCGCGGGCGAAATACACAACCGAGTGATGCTGGCGCACATCGGCGCAGAGGGCGTCTTTCTCTCTGACAGCGGCGGATGGTACCCCGACGTCGTCAACAAAGACGACGCGATGAGCCTGACGACGTTTGACCTGAGTGTCGCCGAGGTGCCGGGTATGATACTCGCGGCGTCGGGCAACCGCGTGAAGGGCGAAGCGGGCCAGGGCGATAATCGCGCCCGCTGGCATACGCCTTTCGCATTGGAGGGCATGGCGCTCGTCGGCGGACCCCACGAGCACTTCACGCGACAGATCGGCGACGTGCATATTCACGCTCAACTGAGCGAGCGGAACGCCTCCCACGCCGATTCGCTGCTCGACGCCGCCGAGCACTATCTCGAAATCTATCAGCCGCTGGTCGGACCGTATCCCTTTACTGATTTCACCATCGTGGACAACTTCTTCAGT
>NPIF01009795.1_pt1 | contig 11183 bp, 8 predicted proteins | sample 8637461 | NCBI WGS metagenome assembly NPIF01 (sample SAMN07420641, study PRJNA396082) | bioreactor metagenome | isolation source: sample BR12 brine-fed electro-methanogenic bioreactor BR | place: Japan: Kochi | collected 2016-12-09
CCTGGGCCTCAACGGCTATGCCCGCATGGACTTCCGCCTGCGCGACGACGGTAAGGTATTCCTGCTCGAACCCAATCCCAATCCCGACCTCGCCCACGACGAGGACCTCGCCGAATCGGCCCACGCCGCCGGTATCGATTACGATCGCCTCATCCAGCGCATCATCACGCTTGCCCTGAGGTATCACGCCAATCCGCAACGATGAGGGCTCCACTGAGGATCAGGTGCCGTTACGTCGCAACGCACCGCGCATGAATGGCTTTGGCCGCCAACATCGATACGCCGAGCAGGAGATCGCCGGACTTATGGCGCGAGCACCAGCGGCACAAAAGCCGCCACATCTTGTCCGTCGGGCGTGCCGTCAGCATTGACGTCGGATGCAAGCACGTGGCACGGATCGGAATCGTCACCGAGCAGCACGGCCACGATGGCAGCCACGTCGTTCTCATCAACGAGGCCATCGCAATTGGCGTCGCCCGGCGTCACATTCGGATTCGATCGCCACATCAGCGCTTCGGTACGTTGCGTCACGCTGTTGAAGCCGTAGCCGACAATCGTAATGGTGCCGTCCGCAGCCACCTCAACTCCCCGCGCGGTTGACGATGTAAACTCCGGCCCGAGAAACAAATGCAGGTCAAACAGGCTGCCTGCCGAACCCGCCCACACAACCGCGTGCTGAGCACTGCTGATTGTGGCTGCGCCGACCTGCAGCCCGCCGGCCGCGTCATGAACGCTGCCGCCCGTCGGGGACAATTCGATAACGTATTCGGCGTTGTTCGACCACAGCACGGGACGCGCGACTCCGCCGATCGTTGCGCTGCCGACCTGCTGACCATCTCCGGCTCCGTTGATGTAGCTCATGGACGCGCCCGCCGGATGAAGATCGACGAAGCTCTCCGGCGTGCCGGACCACATGGCCGCGTGTACAACAGGCCCGGGGAAAGGTGTGTGAATAAAACCGTACTGATGCCCGTCGTCGACCGCGCTCGCGCCACTCTTGGAGACACCGGTTGGGTGCAGATCGTGCATGCTGTACGTCGGCCCAGTCCACATCACGGCATGTGCGAATGTGTTCCCGACGGCGTCATCCGTGGAAATCGTACCGACATGCACATCGCCGTCTGTATCACTCGCGCTGCTGTACTCCCATCCGCTCACCTGTAGATTCACGAACGACCCGATCGTACCCGACCAGGCGCACGCCTGACGTGAATAGCAGGTCAGCCACTGTCCGCTGACATAGCACTGATACGGCCACCACCACCAGCCGACCTGAGCCCCGTTCGCCGTCGCAGCGCATGACGAGCCGACGCTGCCACCGGGTGTCAAGCTGACGGCACTGGAGGCGGTCTCATGCCACACCGTCGCCTGGCCCATGCCGTCGTAGTCGGGCACGTTAATCGTACAGACACCTGCCTGCGTGTCTCCCGAAACGCTCATCGCCTGTGACGAGAGCGCCCAGCCGGGATGCAGATTGGTCGCGGTCCAGTTCGTCCCAAGCGAAGGCGGGATGCCGATCGTCAGTATGGCCGCCACGCTGTACGTCTCTCCGCATGGATTGAATACGCGCACATCGTAGGAGCCGGCATCGGCAGCGCCCGTCGGCCAGATGATCAGCGTATCCGTCGTTGCCCCGAGGATCTCGCCGCCCCCTGCAGAAGGACCGTCAACCAGATCGAGCCCGTCCTTGCGCCATTGATACGTCAACGGGCCGCCGCCGCTGACCGTGACCGTCAAAACTGCCGCCTGCCCGCTCCATACGTGCGTGTCGGCCGGGGATGCGTCCACCGAGGGGCACGGAGGCGTATATAGGCGCTCCGAAAGATACGTTCCGCCGCTGTCGTTGCTTCCGCCCATTGCGTAGATGTAGTCGTCATCGCTCAGCGCGGCGGCGAACGAGTGTCGCGGGGTGATCATGACCGGACCGGCCGACCATGTATTGGCAGCAACGTCGAGCACATACACACTCTGCTGTGTGACGCCCGACTCGATCGGCCCGGCAACACCGCCCATGACATACACCCTGTCGTCCGAGCCGAGAATCGCGCGGGCATTCGACAGCGCAACCGGCAGATCCGGCACCGCTGCTTCCGACCATGTCCCGGACACGATGTCGTAACGCGCGACGTTCGCCGTGCGCATCGTCGCTGCCTCGTCGATTCCGCCGATCACGAGAATGTGCCCGCTCCCGTCGTACGCCGCGGCCGCGGCCGCCACCGCGTTCGGCATGCCGGGCAGCACAGTCCACGTATCTGTCGCTCCGTCGTACCGTTCCGCATGCGCGCTGTTGGGGTTGCCGGCGTCGGCCGACTCGCCGGGACCGCCGCCGAGTCCATAGATGAGCCCCGCGGCATCAACCGCACAAGCAACGTTGTCCTGAGGCATCGCGCTGCTCGGCTGGGCAATGCCGCCCTGTTGACCCTCAATCAGGTCGTAGCGAAACGCTTTGCCCTCATCACCTTCGGGGTCGAGTCCGTCGACGCCGGAGAAAACAATGATGCGCCCGAGGCTATCCACGCCGGCACACTGTCGCACGACCGGCCCCTCCAGCCGCGGGCCGGGAACCCATGACGATGTGCCCGATTCCAGAATATGGACCGCCGCATCAAACGGATCGACCGCGTCAAACGGAGAGCCGCCGATTGCCAGCAGAGAACCGCCGTAGTTCACGCCGGCGGCGAACAAACGACCTTCAGTCTGATCGGGAAATGAAGGGGCTGCCGTCCATTGTGCGGCTGCGAACTCGCAGAATCCAGCCAGCACACTGAAGATGAGCGCCGCTCGGATGGCCAGAGAACCTCTGAGATGATCCATGGTGATTGCCTCCGATCGGAACATCCGGGCCGGATTCCAGCCGATACAGGAGAACGCCTCTTGTTTCGTTAATCCGTGATGTAATGTGGTCCGGCCCGGGACCGATTGCATCGCAAGTGTTGCAAGCGAGATGCCAGGCTTTATCAGGAATCCCGCCTCTCATGTTCCTGCTTTGAGACAGCTACTCAAGCCCCGGTGCAAAGGAATAAAACACCTGAAATGCATGTATGCTCGAGCGAGTATGCTCGCACACATCAGCGTGTGTTCATGCACGTTGACGGTTCTTCGCCGCGATGAGAATGACGATGAGGACGCAATCTGCGTGCGATCATATCAGTGCCATGAGAACGGCACTTTCGTCGCTGCGATGCGATGGTTAATCCGGAGATGTGTTAAGCATCCGGCTGATACGACCACAACCACCAGGGCTCGGTCAGCGGATGGGTTGACGACAGTACGTGACCGCCGACGAAGCCGACGTTCATGCGGCCGCGATGCCGATATGAGGGAAACCACCAGTGGCCGCCTTCATAGATATCGTCCGAGTCGTCGTCGAGGATGGGCGGGGCGGAATAATAGGGCGCCAGATCCAGTATCCGGGCCGCCTCGCCGTCCACGTCGAACAGGAGCGGCACATCCGGCTCGTGCAGGATGTTGTCGGCCAGATAGGCCCGAGCGGGAAACGGCGCACTGTCGATCAGTCGCGTGCGCGTGTCCAGCCGTTTGTTGAACCCGATGCTTACGTTCTGCATGGGGCCGATCGCGCCGCTGCTGCAAGGGATGTCGCGCCGGCGCTCCAGCCGCCCCAGTTGTGCGGGACACATCATCGCCTGCTCCGACGCGTCGATCTCCACGCGCTCCGCGTCCTCGCCGACCCAGAACTCGTCGATGCCGTAGACGGATTCCTGAAAGTCTTCGAGACGGAATCGATTGGGACCGTAACGCTCACTGTCGCCTCGAGCCGCGCCGCTGGTGCTGTCGGCAAAGTTGATGAACGCCATGCTGACCGTGCGCAGATTGGCCTTGCACTCAAGCTCGTTCGCGGCATGGCGGCCGGCGCCGAGCGCGGGCACCAGGATCGATGCGACAAGCGCAATGATGGCGATGGAGACCAGCAGCTCCAACAGCGTGAAAGCGGTATGTCGTAATCGCCGCATGCCGAAGAAATCAATCAGCATTCCGAATCGCAGAACAGCGTTGTCCGCGCAAGTGCGATCTTATTATAGCAGGACGAACGCGGTTTTTGGAAGATCAGCGGAAAGGCTGCATTGACGGCATCAGAATCGCGTCAACAAAGAAAGGTATATCCTGTCCGTCCAGTTTCGCGTCGCCGTTGAAGTCGCCCCGCGGGACCGGATCCGCCCCGCCGTGCGTGGCTGAATAGGCCTGCGGCGACACCAGCGCCTGCACGAAATCGTCCACGTCGTTCATATCCAGCGATAGATCGAGGTCGAGATCCCCCTTCAGCACGCCGTCGGCTTCGCTGACCTGCCCGTCGTAATCGGCGTCAAAGAGGCAGAAACCGGTGGCGAAGTCGACCAGCGCCAGGATTCCGTTGACCTGTCCGTCGCTGTCGAACATCGGGTCCGCGTCGTGCGACGCGATGAACGCATTCAGGGCCGCCAGGTCGGCAGGATTCACGATCGCATCGCCGTCGAAGTCGCCGTGCACCGGATTGGGATAGACGTCCGTCCAGACAAACCTCGCGCCATCCGCCTGATAGACTTCATACGCGCTGCCCACCAGTGCGAGAACGCGCCAGCGTTCGATGTCCAACACAGTGCCGAAGCTGTTGAACTCCCAGCCGGCGATGAGCTCGAACTCCGGCAACAAGCGATCGGACGGATCGGCGTTGATCGCGCTGAACTTCAGCGCCTGGAGCGCCTCCAGAATCGAGTTCTGATTGTCGTCGCATCCGTCGGCCGACTCGACCGGTGCCGTCGGACCCTCATGCCGGGCGGCGGATGAATTGCGCAGCGGATAGACCAGCGACACAGTCGTCTCGTCGGTCATCAGGTCGTGCGAAAAGCGGAGCATCACCTCAGGCTCATACGAACCGGGATTCCAGAAGCAGCGAAACTCAAACGCCTCAAAACCGTGTGCCCGATGAAAGAACTCGCCCTCGATATCCCACGTCTCGCCCGGTTCGAAGACGTCCGGGTCTCCACCCGGCGACTCGTGACGCACGTCGATCTCCTCCACGTATTCTCCGATCAGCGCAAGGTGAAACTCCTCGCCGCTTCGATCGACAAACGGCGGCGTCAGGACGTCGGCATCAAACGCGTACGCGTTTTCGGCCACGCGACCCGCCAGTCGCGACGCATGCGGCAATCCGCCGAATCTCGCCGCGTTGCCGGTGTACCGAAGGTCCGGCGCCGATAACTCGCCGCCCGTATTTTCATCTTCGTCCACGTCGAACTCGATGTATCCGAACACTGGATTCCCACCGAAGCGGTACGGATCGTACTCGGGATTCTCATCGTCCCAGCCGAGCGGACCGGGCGGGTTGATCAGCCCCGCGAACACGAGATCGCATCTGAGGAAACCGCCGGAGCCCTGCCAGATGCCGTCGAACCGATCGTCCCACGGCTCATCCGGATCGAATTCACCGAGTCTGATCTCCAGCAATTCCGGCAGCGCGTGCAGCGCCGTATCGAAGGGACCGTCGTTGCCGGCGTCCGTTCGCCGCACCACGGCATCGACGCCGTCAACAAACTGGCTCAGCAACTGCGCCTCGATCGGCGCGGAGAAGCAGACGAGGGCGATCAGAATCAGAAGCGCATTCCACGGGCGCACGCGCGCCGCGAATCCCGCACCGCCCGGTGCAAAACAGCGGAAGAACCACGCTATGATGCGCGCAGCCTTCATGCATGAGCCTCCGCGTTTTTGTTCAAACGATAGCGCAGTGCCTCGCGCGTGATTCCCAGGAGGCGCGCCGCCCGACTCAGGTTCCCGTTGGTGTACTCAAACGCGGACGAGAGAATCGTGTACTCAATCTCGTCCAGCGGCGGTGATCCGTTCTCGAAATCCACCACGATCTCGCGCGACGGCAGCACGACGCGAAGTCCGGACTCGGACGGCACGCCGACGCTTTCGCCGTCACTGTCGATGTCGCCCGGCTCAATCGTCTCCTTGTCGAGTTGCAGCACGCACCGTTCGATCACGTGGCTGAGCTCCCGCACGTTGCCGCGCCACCCCCGCCCGCTCAGCAGCCTCTCCGTTTCCGGCGTCAGCCGCTTGATCGGAACGCCGAAACGCTCGCAGTGCGTCCGCAGGAAGTGATTTGCCAGCACGACGATGTCGTCCGTGCGCTCCCGCAGCGGCGGCAGATGAATGTGAACAACCAGGAGGCGGTGATACAGATCGCTGCGGAAATCGCCCGCCTTGACGGCGGTGCGCAGGTCGCGATTGGTGGCGGCGATGACATGGACGTTGATGGAACGCTCCTGAGTCGCGCCGACAGGCCGGATCCGCCGGTTCTCTATCGCATGAAGCAGCTTGACCTGCATCTCAGGATCGAGATGCCCGATCTCGTCGAGAAACAGCGTGCCCCCCTCGGCAACCTCGAACAGCCCGCGTTTGGCCTGCGACGCATTCGTAAATGCACCGCGCAAATGCCCGAACAGCTCCGACTCGAACAGCGAGGACGTGATCGCCGTGCAATTCACGTGGATGAACGGCTTGCGCCGCCGCGGACCGTGATAGTGGATCGCGTGCGCGGCGAGATCCTTGCCTGTGCCCGTTTCGCCCGTGATCAACACCGTCGGCGCGTCGGGCAAGCCCAGTATCTCCGTCCGGGTCAGCCGGCGGATTGTCTCCTTGAGTTCCTTGACCGCCCGTGACTCACCGATGATGCGATTCAGGCCGCTGACCTGTTCTTCCTGGTTGCGGATGAAATCGAGACTGTCGGACATCTGCTGATGCGAGACGGCTCGCTCCACGATGATCCGAAGCTCTTCGAGATCAACCGGCTTCGTCAGGTAGTCGTACGCCCCGGCCTTCATCGCCTCGACCGCGATCCGCTCATTGCCGTGCGCCGTGACGACCAGGATATTGGTCGAGGGACAGGAGACGAGCAGCTTGGGCATCAGCTTCATNNAGGCGCAGGTCGAGCACAATGACATCCGGCGCGAAGTTCTCATTGACATCAATCGCCTCCATGCAGGAGTGCGCCAGTTCCACGCCATGGCCGTGTGCCCGCAGCTTCTCCGCGAGGTTCTTGGCCAGAACCCGTTCGTCTTCAACAATCAGAATACGCGCCATCTCATCATCCCCTGTCCGCTCGTTGGCAGCGTCACATCATGCATTGCCGCACGTCGTCGGCTTCCTCGTTTTCTTGCGACTCTTCCGCCGCTCCATTCGCCCACGTCCCTAGTCACGGCACAGCGGCAGTCGCAGACAGAACTTCGCGCCCGTTGTGCAACGAAGATCCAGGTCGATCTCTCCGCCGTGCAGTTTGCTCACACGCTTCACCGTCGCGAGCCCGATCCCCGTTCCGCTCGGCTTCGTCGTGAAGAACAGATCGAAGATATTCTCCCGGATCGCGTCGGGCACACCCGGCCCGCGATCGGTCACACTGATCGTCGCGACGTCGCCGTCGTCGGGTCCGCTGAGCGCCATGCCGATGCTGTCACCCGGCTGCGAATGGTCCATCGCGTTTGAAAGCAGTTCGATGACGGCCTGTTCCAGCCTCGCGCGATCGCCGCGGGTGCTGAGCCGCTGTTGCGGCGTGGTGCAGTCAATCCGGATGCCGCGATCGGCGGCCGCCGCCTGAAGATCGCGCGACGCGGCCAGGAGAACATCGTTCAGACACACCGGCTTGAACTCTTCCTGCGACGCCTTCGCGATGTTGAGCAGGCCGTTGACGCGATCTCCCAGACGTTTGCCCTCCGCGAGAATGTCCTGCATGCGTTCGCGCGAGAGCATGTCCATCTCGCCGAGTTCGAGCGTCAATTCCGCCGAGCTGCGAATCGCCGCCAGCGGATTGCGGATGCCGTGGGCGACGCTCGAACAGAGCTCGCCGATCGCGGCAAGCCGCTCTCTGCGCTCCTCCGCCACCTGCCGGCGCTCAGCTTCCAAGGCCAGTTGCGTCTGCTGGATGCGCCGGCCGAATACGAACATGCCGAACAAAATGACGACGACGGCCGCGATGAAATAGCGCTGAAGCGCGATGCGCGACTGCAACGCCGCTTCGTGCTGATGCAGGAGGTGGTGTCGCCCCGCGGCGTTCTGCGCCGACAGTCGCCCCAACGCCCGCAACGCGGCATGTTGCGCGTTGTCCATGCGCGCCATCACGGGTCCGCCGCGAACGAACATCGTATGACGCGATTCGGAATCGATGTCGCGATCCGCCAACGGCGCGAAGATGTCAATCAGTTCCTGCGCCGGTTCGACGATCCCGGCCACCTCGGCCCGCAGCGCTTCAGCGTCCAGGCCCAACCGGCCTGCCCCGTCCAGCACCGCCGTCATGTTGCGCATGGCAGTATCGAAGTGACGAACCTGCTCCTCGTATTCATCCGTCGACTCGACGCGAAACAGGTCGTTGCCCGGCGCGTTCAGTTCAAGGATGCGCTGTTCCGCCAGTTGAAACCACTTGGACTGCTCATCCAAAGCGTAGGTCTCGGCAATCAATTGGCTGAAGGACCGCAGGGTCTCGTCATGGACGCGCAGACTGAACGCGATGACGACCACCGTAAAAAGTGCGAAGAGGAAATAGAGGTGATGCCACCGAATCCGGAACGACTTCCGCCCGGATTTCAGAGACTGATGACTAAAATGAGACCCATCCACCATGATCTGCCGCACCCACAACCGCCCGACGCCGACACACAAAATGTGACACTGCACACATACGACATGTGTGCTGATGCACGAATTTGAATGCCGTCGTTCCGAACCGGCCTGCCCCTCCATTATACAAGTTTCTGATCAAAAAGGGGTTACGACTATTAGACCGATTCCTCTCCACATTCTATTCCGCACGCATCGTGCCAATTGAACTCCCGGCACCAGGCGCACAGGCCGATTCCGTGTATCTTGGCACGCTGCCCCGTGTGCTGTCTCACCCCCGACCAGCATCCGGTCAGACGCGCCCCCCTTCAAACCCCAGTTTTCTTGGTCAAAACAACGCTCCACGCCGCCGAATCGGCCCGCGGACCGAGAAAACGGCCTCGGGCACAGTGCTTGCCCATATCGGCCTACGGGAGTGGATGAAGTGAGCGGATCAGCCATGTCGCCGAACACGCAGACGCGATTCGCCGGTGAGCGCGGACCATCGAGCCGCGCTTCAATCGCCCCGGCGAACGCAAGCGGCACGCCGGCCGACCGTCGATGCAATTCACCTCCCACGACGACGATNNGACCGGGCGGTGCGCACGCCGCCCGGGTTCTTCTCCTCTCCTTGTCCTCGGCCTGGGCGTCATCCGGCTGCGCGATCCCTGTGTGAGGTGCATGACCCTGCCCCTATCTGTGCAACTGCCGATGCCGCGACCACGGATGTTCTCCGCCCAGGCCGGGGCAAATGAGGCGCTTGGTAGCACGTGCGCGTCTGATCCTCGTGATTCGATCGCCGATCGTGCGCGCGTCCACCCGCTCGCCGCGATCGACGCAATTCTGCCGTCGGGCACGATCGTGCGGCCGAGCGAAGTGCAGGTAATGCCCACCCACCTGACTCGCTCGTTGCTGCACGATTCGGGCCTGACGCGGACCCGCTGAATGAGAGTCAATCGCCCATGTCGGCGTCATGGAATGACGAACGGAACAGGGGCGGTGCGGAGTCACAGCCTGTCAGGAGGGACACCCGTGAAAGCACACCTGTTGAAGACCATCACCATCTGCGCAATCCTGCTCGCCGCAACAACGACCGCAAGCGCCGAGTACGTGCTCTTTGAGGACTTCGACCCCCTGCTGATCGGCAACGTGGACGACCAGAACGGATGGCAGGCGGCCGGCACAGCCAGCCAGGTCGTTCTCGATCCCGCCGACGGACTCAATCAGGTGCTCGCCGTCACCGCCGAGTCGACCATCATCCACAAGGATCTCACGATCGCGAACGGCACAACCCGGATGCTCTTCTTCCGATTCCGCTTCGAGAGCCAGTTGAGCTGTTCTTTCGGCATGTCCGATTCCGCCTCGCCCGATCAGTTCGGTGACTTCGAGGTGGAACTCAGCCTGACCAACTCATCGAGTGAACTGCGGATCAACAACGACGGACAATATGACACGCTCACCGTGCTCACGCCCGGCGTCTGGTACAACTGCTGGATGCTGATCGACAATACCAACGATCGCACCCGCGTCTGGCTGCACGATCGCGACGGTGAATGGGCGACGCCGGACGATCTGCTCTACTCGGGCACGCTGTCGGCGTTCATCTTTCGCGACGGCGCCGCCGGCGATCTGCGCAGCTACTACATCAAGACCGGCAGCGGCAACAGCACGAACTCCGGCCCGCTCTACATCGACGACATCTACATCGAGGTCACAGGCACGGCCAGCTTCTACAACCCGCTTGGCGACGCGCCGTCGATCCCGACCGTCTCTGAATGGGGTTTGATCATCCTGACGCTGCTGATGCTCTGCACCGCAACGCTGGTCTTCAAGAAACGCGAAGAGGCGTCAACGCCGGGCCCGTTCGCGTAACACAGCGCGGAGGCGATCCCACGACGCCCCGACAACACCTAGTCAATCAACAACGAGATCAGCGCCTGCACGTCCCGGCCGTCCGCCGCGCTGTCGCAATTGAGATCGGCCCGCGCGATGTGTGCGCCGTCCGTGTCAATACCGAGCAGCACATCAACAAACACCGCAACGTCGCTTGAATCAAGCGTGCCATTACCGTCAACGTCGCCGCGCACAAACTCGAACGCGCCGATGTCGACGACATCCGGATACAGCGGAGGATCGGCAATACCCGTGTCGACGACGCAAGCGTCATCGATGAACCGCTCGCCTCCCGCCGCGTCGAGCGGCGTCCGCTCGGCCGTATCCTCGTCGCCGTCGAGATCGGCCGCGTCGGCCGGTACCGCCGTATTATTCCCCGCGTCGATGCACGGTGAGCCCGGCAGCGGCATCAGATCATCCAGCATCGGGTCCGCGTCGATGTTGCCGGCGCCCGGCCAGTCGCCTTTCACGATCGAATGGGTAATCGTCGTCGTCGAGCCGGCATCCTCGTCAAGCTCAACCCCGATGTCCCACAAAACGCAATTGACCAGCGTCGGTTGACTACCCGTCGCGCTGAACATCGAGCCGACGATGTCGGAGTGGTTGCCGCTGAATGTGCAGTTCGCCATGAGCGGGGCGCTCGCGTCGTTGTACATCGCTCCGGCCACGCCCGGCCAGCCCACTGCCGCGTTCGCCGAGAAAGCGCA
>NPIF01012965.1_pt1 | contig 11177 bp, 11 predicted proteins | sample 8637461 | NCBI WGS metagenome assembly NPIF01 (sample SAMN07420641, study PRJNA396082) | bioreactor metagenome | isolation source: sample BR12 brine-fed electro-methanogenic bioreactor BR | place: Japan: Kochi | collected 2016-12-09
CCATGATCGACTCGGCGCATTCGTTTATAGATGGCCACTGCGCGGACACTCCTGAGTTGAAGACCTCCCGGCTTGCCCACTTGCCGCTGCTCTGATGCCCCAGAGGGTAAGCCATGGGATCGCTAGCACAATCATACCAGATTCGCTGAGGAGCTGAAGCACCATGCGCGCAGCATGTTTTGCTTTCGAGCGAGGCGGGGAAAACGTAGAATCGGGCTGTCCGGGTGGCGGTCGGCCAACCGCAGAGTGTCTCCCCGGAGTCCGATTGAGCACCTTTCGTCGGATTCCGGGGCGACAGCCCGGGCTCAGAAAGGTGCTCATGCCACAACGCAAGAAACAGGACTCAGCAAAGTCCCCACGACCGAAGACGAAAAGCAACCGAGACGCGAAGAGTAAGCCGTCCTCCAAGTTGTCGGCCAACCGAGCGAAGACTCCAACTCCGAAAGAGAGTGCCGATTCTCGACCCGGAAGTACCAACAAAACGAGAGGCGCGAAGAAGGCTCAGGCACCATCGTCAGTATCGCACAGGGGTGCTCAATTGGCCGAGGGCCTTTCTTTAGCAGAGCGAGCACGTTTTGAACAACTGAAAGTAAAGTACGGCAGAACCGTGGCCGGACTCACCGAGAAGATCGGTCAGTGTCGAATTGAACTCCGAAAGGCGCCACCCGCTTTGGCACAACAAATCAAAGCTCATCTCGATGAACTCCAGTCCGAACTGGAGGCCGCAAAGAAGACCAAAAAGCTCCAACTGTCCGGCAAGGAGTTGGCGGAATACCGTGGTTTGCGAGAACGCCTGCGGGCAGAAGCGCTGGGCCGCGATACTGTCTGGAAGTCTAGCATTTCGGGAGGAACTCAACCGGTTGATCCCGAGGAATCGAACCGCCGGTTCATTGCGAACCTAGAAGCGATGGAGGATGCCCAAGAACTACTGCATCCGGAGAAGCTGGTATCGAAGATCCAAAAGTGTATCGGGAAGATGACGGCCCGATGGCTTGCCTATGTGGAAGGCCAAACAAACGAAGGGCACCCGTGGCGGATTGTGTACTCTGAGTTCATCCCGCTGATCGAGGATTTCGCCCGTTTCGTGAGGTTTGGGAGTCCTTCACCAACTTGGGGCGGGCTCGTTGGCGAGTTGGACGAATTCGGACAGCTTGTCGCTCATTGCCCGGAGCTTCGAGAAGGAGAAGGGGTCCAAGGACTGCTCCAAGAGCAAAAGAAGATCAACAACAAAATCGCAAGACTCGCTTCCGATTCTTCCGCCTATGCGAGGCAGCGAGAACAGCTTCTCCGAATAGCCGCCGAAGTCAATGCATCGGCCGCGGAGGCTGCACTGGATCAGCAGACCTTCATGAAAACCTATAAGGGCCGTGTGCAACTGCAAGCGGAAGCCCTGACGCGATCGCTGGTTCAATTGCGAGGGAGACTCAGCCCTGAGGCTCGGGTTTTGCGGAGGGGTTGTGACGCATCGGGCGAAACCGACCCTGTCGAGGCCGAGAAACCCGGCGGCGGCGAATCGCCCGAGGATGACGGCCAACTTTGGGATTCTCTCACGAATCGACAACGTTACTGCCTGCAAGCTCTCAACGAACTGCGCGCATTCGATGCAGAGCATCGCATGCGCGCAGTGGATATCGCCGAGGCCGCCGAAGGGCGGAGAGCTAATGTGAATACCTTCAAGGAACCATTAGGCGAGCTGGTCAGGCGCGGCCTGATCGAAAGCAAAGCGGGGCGCGAAGGGGGATACTGGCTCACTTCCGAGGGTCGAACATTGACAGAGATGCACGTCGGGAGAAACGACGACGCGGCGGCATAAACGGTGCGCACCGTTTCCTGACTATTGCCGTACTGATTCCGACCATTTCCTGTGCAAGACTTCAGGTGCTAGGCAGGTATTGGGCCTGTCCGACACTGCACTTGAGGGCTTGCAAATGACTACCGAAACGCAGACCGCTGAACAAGGCCGGACACCGGAGCTGCTGGACGTGCAGACCGTGGCCGATCTGCTGCAATGCTCAACGCGGCACGTCTATCGGCTCGCCGATGCCGGGAAGATGCCGGGACCGCTCAAGCTGGGGGCGCTAGTGCGATGGCGTCGGGCCGCGGTGCTGGCGTGGATCGATGACGGCTGCCCGAGCGTACGGAGTGTGAAAGGGGGGCAGCGCTAATGGTTGAGAAAGCAGAAGGGCCGCAACCGGGGGCAACCGGCGCGGCCCAAAGAACATTCATCTTCCCCAAAACTACCACCGAGCAACGAGAACGGCAAGCCAACGAGGGCGAAGGCCGCAAGCAAAACGCGATCGCAACACTTGAGAGGTGCAGAGAGGCTTACGTTACTCAAGGCCGCCGCGCTCTGCTGTTGGCGTTGCTCGAACGCGGCGAAGCGACCGCCGACGACGTGCGGGCAAAGGTTGAGTTGCCAGCAGGTGTTTCGCCGAAGGCGTTTGGTGCCGTGCCAGGGCAGCTTGCGCGCGCCGGTATTATCGAGCGAGCTGGCTTTGCAAAGACAACTCGGCCGGAGGCTCATGCGCGACCAGTATCGCTATGGCGTTTACGAGATGCGAACGCCGCGCGGGCGTGGCTCAGCGCGCACCGCACCGATCTTGATGGAACGGGGGCATGATATGGCCGGGGACTGGATATCCATGCGGCATGACCTCGCCGACGATCCCGCAGTGATGCGAATCGCCACGGTGTGCGGAATACCACGCCAGCATGTGGTCGGCTGCCTCCATGCAGTGTGGAGTTGGTTCGATCGGCACACGACCGACGGTCGGGCAACAGGCATCGACGCGACGTTCATCGATGAACTGGCGGGCGTGTCGGGCTTTGGATCTGCTCTTGCGAAAGCCGGATGGCTTCGCATTACGAAACGCGGAATCTCGCTTCCGAAGTTTGATCGCCACATCTCGCAAAGTGCCAAGAAGCGGCAGCTTACGGCCCGCCGGGTGGCCAACCATCGGCAGAGAAAGAGTAACGCTGACTGCGTTACAGAAGCGTCACCACAGGACAACACAGCAGAGCACAAAAGAGAAGAAAACAGAAAAAAACAGGACAGTGCCAGCGTTCCCTCAGTGCCGCGGCCGTTTGCGCAAGATCGAGGGCAATCCAAGCGGGGCGAGACGGTCTCTCTGGGAAGCCTTACAGCAGGATTCTGCGAGGACGCAAGGAAGAAGTCAGGGAGAGGCAAAGAAGAGAAAGTGGAAAGCCGTCCGGTGAACACGCCAGCCGACACAGCCCAGATCGTCATCCTCCTTTCTGAACGAGGTTGTGACGCTGATCTGCGCAACGTGGTATCGAGGCGAGCGCCATTCGGGATTGTCCAAAAGGCCGCGGATCAATTCGACAAGATGCGAGGCAGAATACAAAACCCCGGAGGCTGGTTTCGCAAGCACTTCAGGGACGCCGGGGTTGAGGGATTGTGAGAAGGCAGCACCCCATCCCGGTCTACGTTTTTTGACAAGACCACAATCATGAGTTATGCTTAAAGGTGTAGACGGAGAACCAAACATGGCGAAGCGATCATGGAATGACGAAATCAGGCAGGCGATCAAGGCTTCGGGCCTGTCGCTGAATGGGCTGGCGACACGGGCGGGCATCGACGTTGCCCCGATTCAGCGATTCATGGCGGGCAATCACGGTATGACGATCAACACCGCCGAGAAAGTCGCACCGTTCATCGGCTTGGAACTGCGGCGAACGAAGCCCAAGTCCGAAGCGGGAAAGTGAATAACGATGGGTACTGTTCACAGAGAGACGTATACGGTGCCTCTTCCCGCGGGGGCAGAGGTATTCATGCGGAAGGGCCTTCGCTTCGCGCGGTGGATCGACGGCCGAGGTCGGAAGCGTACCGAGCGGGTGACGACGCCAACAACTGGCAAGTATGCAGGGACCGATCGTCTGCTGATCGAGGCGAAGACCTACACAGCACGCTACCGCGATGGTGCCGGGCGCATCCGCAAGGCGGCGACGGGCTGCCGAACCGCCGACGGTGCGACGATCGTACTGGCCGAGCTTGAGAAGCGAGCCGAGCGCGTAAGGTCCGGCGTCGCGACGGCTTCCGAGGATGCGGTGCTCGATCACAAGACCTCCGCGCTATCCGTGCACGTCAGAGCCTACGTGGAATACCTGCGAGCAAAGCGCGGCAAGGGCGGCAAACCACGAACGAACGCCGCCCACGTACGCAACGCCGAATTCCGATTGAATCGGATCATCGCCGATTGTGGATTCTCACTCTTGCGCGACTTGAACCGTGCGGCGCTTGAGAAATGGGCCAACGCCCGCGAAGCGGATGGCATGGCGGCCAACACGACAAACGGCTACCTGTTGGCCGCGTGCGCATTCGGAAACTGGTGCGTCGATACAAGGCGATTGACCGCGAAACCGTTCGCACGTCCACCGAAGCGCGACGGTAAGGCCGATCAAAGAAGACAAAGGCGGGCGATGACTGAGGCCGAGCTTGTGCGGTTGCTCAAGGTGGCGCGACTCCGGCCGCTGGCGGAGTATGGCCGCGAAACCGAGCGCGACGCCGGTAAGAACATGCGGGACGATCCCAAGAGCCGCGCGACATGGACGAAAGCACCGTTGACATTCGACACGCTCGACGCGACGGCCGAGGCGGGCCGTGCGGCCCTGCACAAGCGACCGGACTACATCACGAAGCTGGAGCGCCGAGGCCGTGAACGAGCGCTGATCTACAAGGCGTTGACCCTGACGGGCCTCCGCCGCGGCGAGTTGGCATCGCTCACTGTCGGACAACTCGAACTCGAAGGCGACGGCATGGCCTATGCTGCCCTGGAGGCTGCCGACGAAAAGGCCGGACGCGGGGCGGAAATTCCGCTACGGTCTGATCTGGCGGACGACATACGCGCCTGGCTGGCCGAACGGCTCACCCTGGCACAGAACGAAGCCCGCGCAAAGGGCAAGCCGCTGCCGATGCGGCTACCTGCGGACGCGCCGCTGTTCAATGTGCCTGCGGGGCTTGTCCGTGCGTTCGACCGCGACCTGAAAGCGGCCGGGATCGCCAAGGTCGATGACCGAGGCCGGACGCTCGACATACACGCCCTGCGGCACACATTCGGAACTCATCTGAGCAAAGGCGGCGTATCTCCGCGCACGGCACAAGCGGCCATGCGCCACGCCACACTCGAACTCACGATGAACACGTACACCGACCCGAGGCTGTTGGACGTTGCCGGAGCGCTCGAAGTGCTGCCGACGCTACCACNNAGCACCCCTGATGCACAGAAACAGAAAGCCACGGGAACGACCGGCAGGACGGACGCATCTGAAGCGGATACAGCCGAGCGATTTCTTGTACCAAATCTTGTACAACCCCCCGGCAATCGCTGCACGCAGGAGGCAATTGAAGGCAATCGGTCGGTGCGCAGTGGCGATGATGGAAACGCCGCAAACCCCGCTCGGAGTGCGAATAAGGCGATGAAATGCAAGTCTACCGAACAGCCGCCGATCGGACTCGAACCGNNACCGATGACCTGCGGTTTACAAATTCCTGAATGCGCGCATGAAGGTGACACGGTGATGGCACGAACCCTGCACAGAGGCGTTAAACGCAGATTGACGCCGACTCCCGTCCTCGTGCAAGGTCTTGCCTGACCAAAATCTTGCAAACAAGGGGCACACATTCGGCAAATGTGTGCCCCTCAGTCTTCGGCAGTCCCGCTGAACTAGGCTCAGCAGTTAGGGGCGGCGGCCCACCCACAGGGTCGACTTGTCCACCTCCACGTCGGCCAGCAATCGCCCCAGCCAGGCGTTTTCCTTCTCCAGTCCTTTCGACCGACGCGCCTGGTCCGCCCAGTCGGAGCAAGGTAGGATTTAGTACAACTATCGGAGCGGTTCATAGTCGCGAACCGGCCCGCAGTTAAGGAACAACGCATGGCTGCCTACCGTAAGCAGCACATCGTGCCTGCAGGATACTTGAGGGCATTCACTGCCCCGAACACCAAGGGGAAGCGGCTTCACGCGCTGGACTTGCTGGAAGGTGAGCTTAGAGCGACCTCGCCCAGGAAGGCCGCCCACTTCCGCGACTTCTACAGAATCGAAAACGCGGAGGACGATGATGAGGCCCTCGCTTTGGAAAGGGACTTCTCCAAGATCGAGGACGCTTTCTTCAGGGTTCGTGACTCACTCCAAGGCGATCCATGGGTGTGCCGATCTTCGGCGGACGTCGAGGCGATAATCGCCTACATAGCGTTGCAGAAGGTGCGAACACAGAGACTAAGGAGCACACTTGACGACGGCTTCAGGCAGATCTCGCGGCAGATGCTGGCGCTGTATGCTGCGAGCTATGACCGCTATGAGGTCTACAAGATGCATGCTCGCGAGGCTGGAGTTCAGGATGTTCCAACGCGAGAGGAGATGCTCGCTGCCGTCAAGGCGGGAGATGTCGATTCGCCTCTCAGCAAGAGCGACATGCTCTTTGCCCTGATGACAAGTTGGAAGACATGCTTCCCCTTGATGTCTTGTCGGCCATGGTCATTGGTGACGGGCGCGAAGCGTCATGGCGGATTGATCGCCTCGGATAATCCCGTGGCGTTCCTCTGGACCCATGGTGCCAGGCCGCTGCTCTTCCCGCCCGGCCTGGGGACGCCTGACACAATGTTGGTCTTTCCCATCTCGCCCGATGCCGCGCTGGTTTCTGAGATTGAGTGTCCTGAGTGTGCAGAGTGCCAGTTCACTAAACGTCACGTCGGCCAGTTTAACTCCGCGCAGCTTAACAACGCAGAGCGGTGGTTATACTCGTCGTGTGAGACTTTTCGCTGGATCGACCGCGATGGCATAGATAGGAACGCCAGGGAGTTGCTTGAGATGGTGCGACGAAACACGCCGCCGTAATGCGGGACTTCAGTCATGGTGTCGGAAGGGCGGACCAACCCGCATCAAGCTACTAGAAAGCAGAAGCAGCAGACGAAGACCTCTGACTGCTTATAACCCGCATGATCTGCGTGACCGGCTTGAGCATCCGCATTTGGTGCCGTCAGCACGAAGTGAAGGAGGCGACCGTCGCACGGAGACTCTTCTTCCCGACTATCTTACTGAAGTGATCGCTTCCTACCTGACAGAGAGCTAGCGAGTCAGGTTCGAACACGCATCACCGAAGTTGCGGTTTCACTCGTTAGCGCCTGCGCGGACGGCCTAACAAGAGCAGAGATCCCATCAGTAGTGCGAACGTTGACGGTTCGGGCACGAAGGCGATGTCTCCGATTATTATGCCACGCTCAGTAAGACGAGTCGCAGCATACTCAAGCGTAATTGAGTCTACCGGATCAGCGAAAAACGCCCAGCCGTTGTTGGCGGGATTCGGCGGCAGCGTATCAATGTCATTCTGTCCACCGTTCAAAAACTCAAGACCCCAGTCGGGCGGCCCACCCCCATCAAATGGAACCACACTCGCGAGCAGGTCATCTCCCGTGTCGTACTGCGATGGGACTATGCCGGTGCCTCCAGAGTAACCCCTGATCAACAATCGCTCGAAGGTCGGGCCCACACCGTCAATATCGTATACGGGAATGTGCAGGCTCGTTACCGGTTGGCTGAACACGAAGGTCGCTGTCACAGACTCATTCTCGGTCGCGAATTCGGTCGCGAGCCACAAGCCCGAGATGCCTGCTATTACATCGTCATCGGGAAAGGAAACGAGCATTCCACCACCGATATCGTAGTCGGTGAGAAACCGGTCGGTATTGCCGGACCAGCTAATCGATACGTCGATCCCGCTCCCGTCCACGTCGGCAAAGTTCACCGGGGAAGTGCTGCCGCCGGGATAATCGACGGTCGGAGCATCCCATTGCAGCGAGTGCGGTTCTGCGTATGCGCTGGTGCTCCAGCAAAGCCCTGCGGCTGCAAGGGCAGCCCAAGTACTCAAGATGAACGTGTGGGTCTTGGAGTGCATTCGTATTCCCTCCACTCGGCGACAGATCCGGTCCCGAGACGCTATGAACCGACGTCTCCCAAATGACCGCTGCCCGGCAACGCTGCGGAGCCTCCTGATGGTTATCGTACCCATTTCGGACATCCAGATGCAAGCTCAGCCCCTGTGTTCCGCACGTCGGCGGCAATCGAGGCTCGTAACTCGTGTAAATCGACATTTCCCAATTGTCGAACCTCCAACGGCCGTCCTACCGGGACGTCCTGCCCCGATTCAAGCCAAGACGGACGTTCTCGTCCTGAATCGCGCCTGTCTGTCCACTGCAGCGTGCCAATCCTGCCCCCGACGGCTCGGCGAGGACGCCGCGTAGCCGTTTCCGCACAGCGTCAACCCTTGTCCCCGCACAAACTGCCAACGTCTCCTTCGGTTGCGGGCGTCAGCCACACCGCGCCAACGGAGGCGGAACACCGAATCGCTGGATGCGCTGCAGGATCGCCCTGAACAACTCCCGTGGCACCACCACCTCGGCCATCTGGAACGTCACGTACTTCGCATGCCGGACGACCTTGGCTCCGATCTTGATCAGCTTCTCCCGCAGCGTGGTCAGCGACCAGTGCTTCACGGACCTCGGTAGCGCCAACCGCCGCAGAAAGTTGCCGAGGTTGTACGCCAAGGCGAATAGCTGAAGCCGAGCCTGGTTGTCCCGGAAGTTCCGGCATGACAGGCGCGTCCACTTCACGGCGTACTTGCCCTCTTTGATCCACTGCTCGGCGGTCCCGCGACCGTTGTAGAACTTGACCACCGTCCTCGACCAGCCGGTCAGGTTGGTCACGATGAACCCGACTCTCGGAAACAGCTCGTCCCAACGCCACTCGACCTTGGCCACCACCCGCCGCGGACGGTCCCAGCTCTGCCCGGCCTTCGTCCCCTAATCTGAGTTATGTTGCGGAGTCGGGGGGGGGGGGGACGACATCGCTAGGCATAGCAGGAGACGCTTGAATCAGCTCCTTCAGCAGATGCTGCGCCCGAGCAGCGAACCATCCCCCAAATCCGTGGCCCTTCCACTTCTTCTTCAGCTCAAAGAGCTGGGCTTGGTGTTTGTGTTCCCATTGCCACTGCGGCGGGCGTTCCCGGTCTCGGTAATTCGCAGAGTTCAGGACTTTCACGATTTGCTCCGCGTACAGCGGCCACGGATCATCTGTCTTCATTTCGAGAAGTACACTCAGCGCCGCGTCAATACCGAGCCTGAAGAACCACGCTTCCACCCTTGAAGTATCCGTCTTCTTCCAGTCCTCCAGTGTCATGCCTCTGATCAGTTCGAGCATCCTCGCCATCGTGTCGCGTTCAAGCGTATCGAGCTGCTCAGGACTCGGCTGACGTAAGTCGTTTGGTATTTGCTTCTTGGGTAACGAGCCCAACGCCTCACGCCGGTCGCCGATGACTGAAAGCAGGGGGATACATCCATCTGGGTGTCGCAGTTCTGGCAAGATTTCTTCCCAGATCGATTTCCATTTCTCCGGCCCCTCGCTCCGCTGGAGGATCATGTTGCTCACGCTGATCACCATGGCTTGGGATGCAGGTGCTGTTAGATCCCGTTCGAGATTGACGTCCTGCAGCTCGATCATGATCGCCTTGAATAGACTCTCTGCGATGATCGGGTTGTGGATCAGCCTGAGTGAGCCCTCCAAGTGGTTGAGCAGGCTCGCTGACTTTCCGTCCCCGTGCCACTGTCCGAACTTGTCGCGAAGAAACCTTGTCGGGTGTGTACTCTTGGGCGCGGTCAGAATCACTTCGCGGAACTCAGCCCGCGCGATTTCTGTGATCTTCTCCCGGAATTGGAAGTAGAAGGCTCGCCCATTCGAACGCCAGATGGTCGAACTCAAGACATGCGACTCCGGCACGACACCAGTGGAGATATCGTAGTACAGCGGCAGAACCAGAACGGCAACCTGGTCTCGATCAAGCTCGACACAGTCGCTTGCGTGGAGCAGCTTATCAATGGACTCCTCGAAATCTCGCTTATCCTCTTCGTCGCCAAGCCGTCCGGCCATATCAAACCAATCGGGGTGATCTCGCAAATAAGCCCACAGCGCCGGAATAAGCTCATGAAGGGCCGACATGCACAGCAAGTGAGGCGCGTAGATGTTCTCCTCCCCGCGAACGACCAAGTAATGAGTGACGAAACGCGCGGCCACACGAATGAGGTCGCGCGGTGTTTGGCATACGCTGGCAACCTGCCGAAGCGTCTTTGCCCAGGCCTCTGGTTCGCTTGAAACAGCTTCGCACCGGTTAGTCGCGAGCAGAAGTCGATCGATTTCCTGTTTCAGAAATGCATATCGAGCCTCGTACTCGGGCGACTCCAGCGGAATAATCATAGGGATAATCTTCTCGACGAATCGTGCTCCGTCATTCCGCTCTAGTTGTCGTTCCAAGCCCTCGCGATCAAAGCAGCAGAGGATCAAACGTGAGCCGAGTCGGGTAAGATCCCGCATGAACGAGAGGCAGCCGAGAATCTCATCGGATGTGCAGCGATCTAGATCGTCGATTACGACGCACAGTCGGATTTCGTGATCCACCAGGAAACCACTTAGTTCAACGAGTGTGTCTTGCTTCGGTGGGTCCGTAAAGAGAACGTCGTCAAAATCGCAATCGGCCCCCGTAGCCAGTTTCACGACGTGAGAAACCGAACCGCGTGCGACTCTTCGCAATACCGTTTTGAGTTGCTCCTTGGATTTCTGAATATCCTCACGCAGTTTCTCGCCGCCAGACGCCGCGTTATCGAAATGGGCATTCACGCTGCAGCTGATTTGCTGAAGGATGTCCAGCGCGAGGTTCTCTGCGCCGTATCGCTGCCATGCTGAAACACTGACCGTGGCAAAGCCGTGGCTCTCCAACTCCAGCAGTGCCTTCTGGGCGACCCAGGACTTGCCGCTGCCCCAAGACCCGCTTAGGCCGAGAATCGGCGAGGTCTCCTTCTTCCAATCGCCTCTGATCGCCAGCTCGCACACGAGGTCGACCAAGTGCTGCCTACGAAAGGCGTCCTGGCGTTCCAGATTCTCATACGGAAAACAGAACTTCAGCTCCTCGTTGCATGTCGCATTTCTGGAAGGGTCTTCGTCTCCAACTGCTTCCTGTCGGTCGGTTTTGATGGGGTCTCGCTTCGTCATGGCCAGTACTCTCCCGCGCCTCCAACGTATTCCATCGCTGATCATGCGCCCCCAATGAGACGCCTTTTTATGTGCCGCATGCTTCATTACGCCCACAGACATGGCTGCCTGCAATCATACCGCGG
>NPIF01000952.1_pt5 | contig 11167 bp, 11 predicted proteins | sample 8637461 | NCBI WGS metagenome assembly NPIF01 (sample SAMN07420641, study PRJNA396082) | bioreactor metagenome | isolation source: sample BR12 brine-fed electro-methanogenic bioreactor BR | place: Japan: Kochi | collected 2016-12-09
GGATCGACGATCATGCCGCTTTCCGATTTTTTGACCTGATCGACCTCGATGGCCTGCTCGGCCGGGGACAGATTCTTGTGAACGATCCCAAGCCCTCCTTCCCGGGCCATGCCAATCGCGGCGCGGGCTTCGGTAACCGTATCCATGGCCGCCGACAGCAGAGGCACGTTGAGTTGAATGCTGGCCGTCAACTGGGTGGTGAGATCCACCTCCTTGGGCAGGACGGCTGAATGGGCTGGTACGAGCAAGACATCGTCGAATGTCAAACCTTCTTGAATATCACCGGGATCTTGCATCGCCATCTCCTTTGTGTGTGTGGTAAAAGTTAGTCGAACATTCTAGAAAAACGTACCGATAGGGTCAAGCCAAAAAACCGAAATGGCGAAGGGAATAAAAACCACAACTGCGGATGTTTTGCGAGGCCATTAACCAGGCGGATTTCGCAAAAACCCATAAGATGGCTAAGCCATCAGCTAATGGGGAATAAAGCTTTTTGTTTCAGCCAAACGCGGCATCAGAGCTACCAGCAGGCGAATCGTGTACTCGATATCGATCAGGGACAGCACCTCCACCGGCGAATGCATATAGCGCAGAGGCACCTGAATCAAAGCGGCGGCAACCCCGGACCGGTTGAGCTGCATGACATTGGCATCGGTGCCGGTGCCTCGCGGCGCCCCCATGAGCTGGAAAGGTATCTGTTCTTCGCGGGCGGTTTCCAGCAATAAATCGAACAGAGCCGGGTTGATGTTGGCCCCGCGGGAAATAATCGGCCCCTGACCAAGGGAAAATTCACCGATCTCTTTTTTCTCCACTCCGGGGCAATCGGTGGCAAAGCCCACGTCGATCGCGATACCGACATCGGGGTCGACACCGAAGGTGCTGGTGGTGGCACCACGCAAGCCGACTTCCTCCTGGACGGTGGACACGCAATGCAGGTCGACAGGTACAGCACCCCGGCGTTTAACTTCTTTAAGTACCTGACAGACGATAAAAGCCCCCATTTTGTCGTCAAAAGCCCGGGAGGCGACCAGATTACCCTGCAAACGCTCCAGACCAACGGCAAAGGTAGCCGGATCACCCACGGTTACCAGCTTTCCGGCAGCTTCAGCACTCTCGCAGCCGATGTCGATGAACTGCTGGTTTAGTTTGACCACCGTGTCCCGGTCTTTGGCTTCCATAAGATGAATCGGCTTCTTGCCGACCACCCCCAGCACCGGTCCGGCCGCCCCATGAATCATAACCCGCTGTCCAGGCACCAGATGAGCATCGACGCCACCGATCGGCGCAAAATAGAGGAAACCATTATCGTCGATATAGCGCACCATGAAGCCGATTTCGTCGCAGTGGCCGGCGAGCATAACCCGCAGCCCGCCCTCGGGACCGGCCAGACGGCCAATTACATTGCCCATCACGTCGGTACGCAGCTCATCGGCCACGGCCCCCATTTCTCGCCGGCAGATCCGCTGGGCCGGCTGTTCAAAACCAGAGGGACTTGGCGCTTCTACCAGTTCTTTCAAAAAAGCAAAATCCTGTTCGTTCATCATGCTGCCTTTCTGTGTATTTCAGCGACCGCAGCCGCAACAACCTGTGTTCATCTAATAGCCTGCAGCGAGCTCACAGGCCATGCTTCATTGCAGGCAGACGTTTCGCGGCCGGATAACGCCGCTCTAAAGTCGGAGCCGGGCATCCCCCAGCAGTCGTTTTACCAGTTGCTCGCTATTTTTCCGGCACTGTTCGAACTGAGTTTCAGTCAATCCCGCCCCCAGAGCGATACGGCGAGCCTGAACCAGGGGAGTCAGATCCCCTGGGGCGTGGCTGTCGGTGTTGAGTACCAGGGAGGCCCCGCAAGCCAACGCCAGGCGAGCCACATGACCGTTGCTCAGGGAGTGGCCAGAACGGGTGGTTAACTCCAGACAAATTCCCCGGCGGGCCGCCAGCCCCGCCTCTTCTTCGGTGATCAGACCGGGATGGGCGAGGATGTCGATGTCGGCTTCCAAAGCGGCCCGGTTGGTCCCGGGAGCCACGGGTTCGCAGAGGGTTTCGCCGTGACAAAGCACCAGTTTCGCCCCCAAGGATCGCGCTTCACGGGCTGCGCTGGCGATATCGGCCGGCGGGATATGGGTCAGCTCGATCCCCGGAAGGACGGTCAACCCCCAGGCACGGCCCAGATCCTCAGCCACCCGGACCAGCCGTGGGATAATCAGATCCATATTCGATCGATCCCCGTGATCGGTCAAACCGATGACACGATAACCGGCGACCGAAGCACGGCGGGTGAGCTCGGAGGGAATCAATTCACCATCACTAAAAATCGTATGGGTATGCAGGTCGATCATGGCAAGGCCTTGAGTTCATGAGGGGAAGAATTGGGAAAACCAGCCGGGTTTTTGCGAAAGCATCAACAGAATCTCCGGCTGAGAACGCTCGTTTCACAGGTCTGCGGTTCCAGAGAGGACATTGACCGGCGACACCGCTGCTCTCGCGAGGACTCCAATATGGGAATTGCGTTGCGCTTCAATAAGTCGCACCGGCAGAACGGTTCCAATCAGACGGGCATCGCCATCAAAATTGACGATTCGATTCCAGTCGGTACGGCCGAACAGCTGAGCGCCCCCCTGACGGCTTTCTCCCTCGACCAGCACCGGCACCACCCGGCCGACATCGCCTTCATGAAAACGGCGGCTGATCTCTTCCTGCAGAACCAGCATGCGATCAAAACGCTGCTGCTTGATTTCCGCCGGCGTGTCATCGCTCAGTTCGGCGGCAGCGGTGCCTTCACGGGGAGAGAAAATAAACGAGTAAATTTCGGCGAATTGTGCCTCACGCAACAAGTCGAGGGTCGCTTCGAAATCGGTCTCGGATTCACCGGGAAAACCGACGATCACATCGGATGTCAGACGTATCTCGGGGCAGACCTGACGCAGACGCTTTACTTTAACCAGATATTGATCCCGACTGTAACCGCGTCCCATGGCCTGCAGAATCTGATCGGAACCGGCCTGCACAGGCAGATGAAGATGCTTGCAGAGCTTATCGAGACTGCCGAAACAACCGATAAGGTCGTCGGAGAGATCTTTGGGATGGGAGGTGATAAACCGCAGCCGCTGCAGCCCCGGCAACTCATGGACCCGGCGCAGCAGTTCGGCAAAGGAGATTTCATCCCCTTCCTTGACACCATAGGAATTCACATTCTGCCCGACCAGAGTGATTTCCGCCGCACCCTGATCGATCAGAGAACGAACCTCGTCCAGCACCTCTGCGCTGGGCCGACTGACCTCCCGACCTCGCACATAGGGAACGATGCAATACGCACAGAAGTTGTCACAGCCCTGCACAATGGTCACAAAGCGGCTGACCTCATGACTCGGTCGACGCGACGGAAACAGCTGGCGACGCTGCTCCTCGGCGAGAAAATCGACAAGCAGCCCCCGTGTCCGCCCGGCTTCGGCGTCTCGCACCAGTTCCGCAAGACGGTGCACGTTGTGGGTACCGAATACAAAATCAAGATAAGGTACCTTGTCGAGCATCCGCTCCCCTTCATGCTGGGCCACACAGCCACCGACCGCCAGAATCAGTTTTGGATTACGTTTTTTGAGGGGTTTAAAGCTTCCGAGATGTCCGTATACCTTCCGTTCGGCCCGGGCCCGGATCGAACAGGTATTCAGCAGAATAAGGTCCGCATTTTCAGGGGTTTCAGTCTGGCCATACCCCAGCTGCTGGAGAATTTCGACCATCTGTTCCGAGTCGACCACGTTCATCTGGCAACCGAACGTTTCCAGGTAAAAATATTTTTCTATCATTCGCACTTACACCATCTGTAGATAGATTCAGGCTCGGCAGAGCCCTGTAACCCATACGGCCATATTTAAAGATAAGGGATAAGGAAAGAATGGAAGATACGCTCTTTCCGGAGACGCTTTCCCGGCGCAGATTAATCGCTGATTCTAGACAATCACGAGGCGAAAAGTCAAACACCTTCCAGCGGATCGCCGAGTTCGACCATCTGCTGACCGGATTTAATGATGGGGAAAAGCGATTTGAGCAGCAGTTGTGGATGTTCAAGACAATACAGGGTTAAAGGACGTCCGCCTCCAAGAATTTTTACTGTGGCCAGGGCTTTTCCCAACGAGGCCGTCTCGACTCGCCGCACTTCCCCCAGCGGCAGGACTTGCAAACGCCGCCTGACCAGCCCCGAGACGGCCAGCAGACGTCGATCGGTCAGCAGATAAATAATGGGTTCCCATTCGAGACGGGCCCAGAGCAGATGGCCGATAGCGGCCCACAACAGACCGGCCAGTAACAGCCTGACAGCCCAGCGCTCCGCAACAAAATCCGGCGATAATGCCCCACCCGTCTGACGCAACAGGAGCAGCAGCGCCAAGCCGATAATCGCCAACACAGAACAACGCCAGTTGCGAAAGGTATAAGCCCGAGGTGCCGGTCGCCCCCGCCAGAGCACTTTTTCCCCCGCCTCCAGAAGGTCCAGGCTGAGGTTCATGGTTCTTCCAGATCCTGCAAACGCCTAATTGCGGCCTCTCCGAAACGGCCGTCCGGATCGGCCTGAATCAGAGCGCGATACACCTCGATCGCCTGTGCAGGCTGCTGGCTCCCCTCATAGGCGCCGGCCAGCAGGAAGGCACCCTGCAAGGTTGGCAGCAGAGCCATACTGGCTTCCAGCTCCCGTTGGGCCCGCAAATAGTCCGCTTCTTCCAGCAACAGGTAACCCAGCCCCAGTCTGGATCGATAATAGCGACCATCCAGTTCCAGGGCCCGCATCAGGGGCGCACGGGCGGCAGCCAGATCGTCGGCCTTGAGAAAAGCAATCCCTAGAGCGGTGAGAATCAACGCTTGATCGGGGGCCGCCGCATCGGCTTGCTGATAGAGCACGATCGCCTTTAAAAACTGCCCTCTTTTTTCATACTGGCGAGCCTGGTCGTACAAGGTATAACCCTGCTGGGTACGCCGCAGTCCACTAACCGCGCGGGAAAAAGTCTGTGGCGTGTCCGCGGAGGGAAACTCATTGGCTTTCCGGGAATAGTTTTCCGCAATATATCGCTGCAGCTGGTCTATTCTGCCCCGGGATAGAGGATGAGTGCGGAGCACACCTTTCAGCCACGGCGGCTCCACTCCCCTTTCAACCTTCTGGTAAAAATGCTCCAGTAGTTGCAGAGCGGCCTGCGGATCGTAGCCGGCCTGTGCCAGACAATCGGACCCGAGACGGTCGGCTTCGAGTTCCTGCCGATGAGTGTAAACAGCATCCAGCAGACCGGAACCCAGCTGGGCAACCTGCTGTCCCCGAACACCATAGCTTCCCTGCACCTCGCCCGTTTTAATCACAGCCACAGCCATTTCGAGCAAAGCCCCCTGCTCGACAACCTGCACCGGATGACGAGCGGCGGCATGACCCATCTGATGGGCCAGCAGCGCAGCCAATTGCGCCTCGTTGTCGAGAGCGTTCAACAACCCCCGGGTGACGACAATAAATCCTCCCGGCAGGACAAAAGCGTTCGGAGTCGACTGGTTGGCCACCACAAACTGATAAGGCAGATCGGAACGCTGACTGAACCGGGCCAGGCGTTTTCCCAGCTGGTCCACATAATCGGCTAACAGGGCATCGTTATACGTTCCCCCCAACTGCTGCAGGACACTGGGAGAAGCCACTTGACCAAGGCGGATTTCCTCACTGGTGGACAGCTGAACCGAGGCCGGACCCCGAGATTCGGTGGCTGGGCCTGGCGCGCAACCGCCTAAAACCAGCAGGAGGATAAAAACCCAGACGGGTTTGTTGAAAAGACAGGACCTCATAGTGTCTCCAGTAACTGTTAATAGCAACCGTCTCTCGGGCTCGCCCGTCAGGCATGAATCGTCAGCCACACAAGGTTAAGTTTAAATCGCCCGGTTGTTGAGCGCAAGGCTGCGTTCTCACCCCCGGAAGGGTCTGGGCCGAGCCTGGCGAAAAAAAACTTTACGACATTTTTTTACTAGCCTTGTAAATCCAGTTCATATACGATAGGTGGGTTGTAGTAATGAAAATCCCGGCCTTACATTTGACAGGAGAAGCCCCTTTTTATGCATCAAAATATCCGCAATATTGCCATTATCGCCCACGTCGACCACGGCAAGACAACCCTGGTCGATGCCATGCTCAGACAATCGGGGGTCTTTCGCGACAACCAGGTCATCACTGAACGGATCATGGACAGCAACGACATCGAAAAAGAGAGGGGCATTACCATTCTGTCCAAAAACCTCTCCATCTTTCATGGCAAGCTGAAAATCAACGTCGTTGACACTCCGGGCCATGCCGATTTCGGCGGCGAAGTAGAACGCGTTCTGAAAATGGTCGACTCGGTCCTGCTGCTGGTCGATGCCTTTGACGGTCCTATGCCCCAGACGCGCTTTGTCCTTAAAAAATCCCTCGATCTGGGCCATCAGCCCATCGTGGTCATCAATAAAATCGATCGCCCCGGAGCCCGCCCCGAACAGGTGGTGGACATGGTCTTCGATCTGTTCTGCGAACTCAATGCCGCCGAACAGCAACTGGACTTCCCTATCGTCTATACCAACGCCAAAGACGGTCATGCCACCCTGGATCTGTCTTCACCGGCTGACAATCTCGAGGCGCTGTTTGAGGTCATCGACAAGAACGTTTCACCTCCTCAGGGCGACCCGGAAGCCCCGTTCCAGATGCTGGTGACCAGCATCGACTATAACGACTATCTCGGCCGGATCGCCACCGGAAAAATCTCCAACGGTCGCGTTCAGTCCGGCCAGACCATCGCTGTGGTAAAAAAGAATGGCACCATATCCAAGGGGCGGATTTCCAAACTGATCGGCTTCGAAGGTCTGCAGCAGGTGGAAATCAAAGAAGCCGTCGCCGGCGATATCGTCTGCATTGCCGGATTTGAAGAGGCCGGCATTGGCGAAACCTTTGCCGACGCCGAAAAACCGGTAGGGCTGCCCTATGTGGCCATTGACGAACCGACCCTGTCGATGAATTTCATGGTCAACACCTCCCCCTTTGCCGGCCAGGACGGTAAATACGTCACCTCGCGGGTCATTCGCGAGCGCCTGCAGAAAGAGTTGCGTACCAACGTCTCCTTGCGGGTCGAAGACACGGAGAACACCGATACCTTCAAAGTATCCGGACGCGGCGAACTGCACCTTTCGATTCTGATCGAAAATATGCGTCGCGAAGGCTTTGAACTGGCCGTATCCAAGCCGGAAGTTATTATGCGTGAAATCGATGGCGTCAACTGTGAGCCGATGGAATACCTGACCATAGACGTCCCCGAAGAATTTCAAGGGACGGTCATCGAAAAACTGGGGACCCGCAAAGCGGAGATGGTCGCCATGCATCCCATGGACGGCATCAACAGGCTGGAATTCATAATCCCGGCCCGGGGTCTGATCGGTTTTCGCACCGAATTTCTCACCGACACCCGCGGCACCGGGGTGCTGAATCACACCTTCCACGAATACGCCCCTTACAAAGGTGCCATCCCCGGTCGTAAAAACGGGGTACTCATTGCTTTGGAAAATGGTGAAACGGTCGCCTACTCCCTGTTCAGCCTGCAGGAGCGTGGCATCCTTTTCGTCAACCACGGTACCAAGGTCTACGAAGGCATGATTATCGGCGAGCATGCCAAGCAGAACGACCTGGTGGTCAATGCCTGCCGCGGCAAAAAACTGACCAACGTTCGTGCCTCGGGATCCGATGAAGCCATCCGTATTTCCACTCCCCGCAATGTCACTCTGGAGCAGGCTCTGGAGTACATCGATGAGGACGAACTGGTCGAAATCACCCCGAGCTCGATTCGACTGCGGAAAAAATATCTTGACGCCAACGAACGAAAACGCTACGACAAAAATCGGAGCTGATTGATTCACTGCAGGGCCGGCAGCACCCGGGGCCGGCCCGGTTTTTTCCGGCCGGTCCCAGCGTCGCGGCTCCCCAGAGACCAAGCCGAGGCCTTATGACCAGACCATTGACTCGACAAGAGCAGGTACGATTGCTGGGCATTGCTCGCGAGGCCATTCACCGCTATCTGAGCCACGGCACTCTCCTCGAGCCGACCTGCGAGGAAGACGCATTGACCCAGCACAGAGGGGTATTTGTCACTCTGACCCAGAATGGCGAATTGAGGGGTTGCATCGGCACCTTCTTTTCCAACCGCCCCCTGTGCCAGGAAGTTGCAATCATGGCCATCGCCGCCGCAGCCGAAGACCCCCGCTTTTATCCGATGGACAAGAGCGATCTGGGCAACTTTGCGGTTGAAATCTCGGTCCTATCGCCCCTGCACAAAACCGAAGACCCCCTTGAAATAAAGGTTGGCGAACACGGCATCTATCTTGAGCAAGGCGGACAACGCGGGGTTCTGCTGCCGCAAGTGGCCGTCGAACACCACTGGGATCGCGAGACGTTTTTGCAGAACACCTGCACCAAAGCGGGCCTGGCCAAAGACGCCTGGCAGAACCCGGATTGTGATATTTACCTGTTCACGGCCCAGATTCTCAAGGAGAGCTGACCAGCCCCCACCGGAATCATGGTACACTTATAAGTAGCTGAAAGCCCCTGTAACGGAGCCTGATTCGATGAACATCGCCAAAGAGCTGGGAAGCCTGATCACCGGACTGCTGACCGCGCAAACCGCCTCTCCTGCGCCCCGGACCGGCAAAAGCCAGTTTCAGAGCTCCCGAACTGGTACCCGGAATGCAGCCGATAGCGGGACAGGGGACGCTACCTCGCAGCTCAACGATCGCGTTACCCTGTCAAGCGCTTCTTTGGCCATGGCCGATTCAGCACAGAATCCGGCACGGACTACGGACCGGGAAACCGTGGTGGCCAACCAGGGCCGGCCAGGTAAATTTTTGGCCCTTCCTTACCTTTCTTCTCCGGATAGTACCCTTCCACAACAACCGGACAGCGAATCCCCCATCACCCGGCAGCTGGTCCGCGATGTATACGGCAGCCCGTCTCCCCTGAATACCAGGACTGGCCCTGCCACCTCCAGGAACATCGATTTTCACGCCTGAGCGCGTGCCATATTCTTGACCAGGCCCGGTCAAAGGAATCATTTCTCCTCCTGGACCTCCCCTCAATACCAAAAAAGTCATTATTTTGGCAGCGATCCGCAGCCTCAGGTCCAAATCTACAAAACTCTCTATCAACCTCTTAACTCATTAAATCTAAAACCTTTTATCTCACTCATGCAAGCATTCAACTTTTAATGGAAACTCCTTATAGAAGATGGCATCCATTTTGCTGAAGACAGGACACTAAAGAAAACCCGAACCCTGTTCAACCTAGTGGTATTACAGTTTTTATAAGGATTGTGCCGATGAAAAACGTCGCCTTGGTCATCTCTTCCGCCCAGGATACGGCAAATGCTATTGAGCGTTTTCTGCTGGACACCCAGCTGTTCGGCCATATTGTGCACTGCACAACACGGCAGCAAGTGACTACGGCCCTGCAGCGGTCCGTCGATATGATCTTTTGTTCCGATCCGGGGCAGACAACCGATCTTTCCGGCCTGTTGTCCCTGTTGCGGGAGCAGGACGAGTGGCGGGATATTCCCCTGCTTCTGGTTTCTGGCTCCACCTCCCAAAAAAATCGTATCGAGGCTCTCGAAGTCGGTGCCAGTGACAGCCTCGCCCTTGACCTGTCCTGCCGGGAGGCGGCCGTACAGATCAATTGGCACCTCAAAAATAAACGTCGCATCGAACAGCTGCAGCGCTCCAGGGAAGCCCTTGCCCACAGAGCGACAACCGACGGCCTGACCGGACTGTTCAATCGCAGTTACTTCGATGCCGACCTGAAACAAAAACTTACCCTGGCCCATCGCACGGGCCGGCCTTTGACTCTGCTGCTGGCGGACCTGGATCATTTCAAGGTCATCAACGACACCCATGGACATCCGGCCGGGGACAAGGCTTTACAGGATTTTGCCGAGCTGTTGAAAGCATCGGCCCGCAGATCGGATATCGTCTGCCGCTATGGCGGTGAGGAATTTGCACTTATTTTGCCGGAGTGCGACTCGGAACAGGCTTTTCAAGCGGCAGAAAGAGTGCGCCGGAAAGTGGCGGAACACGATTTCGGCTTCCCTCTTACGGTGAGCATCGGCTTGGCTACCAACGGCGGCAAGAGCCAGAGCACGGCCGAACAGTTGCTGGAACAGGCCGATATCGCTCTCTACGACGCCAAACACCAGGGCCGCAATTGCACCAGGAGCTTCTCTTCAGCACCTTTCAGGGGTATTACGCCCTGCTCGCCGACTTCCTATCGGCCTCCGGACCCGGCATACGGGCTGCCCCAGTCACTGGGCCGCTCCATTGAGGTTCTGCGCAAAACCGTCCTCTACTCCTTTACCTGATCTAAAATCAAGCATAGGGCGATCGCCTTATTCTGTCATCCGGGTGCCAGGGATTTCAGTACCTTTGATGGAAAAATCTCTTTTTTCAAACCACAAGTTTTGTTATCTTGCCTCTGAAGTGCTATAGTCCGTTCCCTATGGACTTTGTGCCATCAATTTTCACTTGTGCCCATCCGCAAACTATGGAACGGACAGCGCCGTTTTCATCCGATAAATGGTCCACGCCCGGAAAACGACCTGACCCGATGGATAAATCACCATGCGAGACTCCCTGAGAACTATTCTTCTGGTCAGCGACGACAGCGACAACCGAGAAGAACTGGCGGTGCTGTTACGGGACAGAAACGACTGTCTGGTACTGGAAGCCGCCACCCCGGAAGCCGCCATCGAAATCGCTCTTGGCGAAGAAATCTNNCCCAGAAAAAAACCATCGATTTTCTAAAAAAAATCCAGAACGCCAATCCACAGGTGGTGATTCTGGCCGGGGTTCCCGCTGAAGATCGGGCCACCCAGGTTGAAGCGCTCAAGGCCGGGGCTTTTTTCTGCATCAATACCCCTTATAACCCCGAAGAGGCGGTTATTGCCACCTCCAGAGCCCTCTCTCACCATCAGTTGCTTACCGACGGTGAACCTCAGGGTCGTAAAATTCGGAAAACAGAAGGATTCCACGGTATTATCGGCAATTCGCCCAAGATGCAGCAACTGTTCAGATACATCGCTCAAATTGCCAAAGAAGGTTCAACTTCGGTGCTGATATTGGGGGAAAGCGGCACCGGTAAGGAATTGGTGGCCCG
>NPIF01005904.1_pt1 | contig 11160 bp, 5 predicted proteins | sample 8637461 | NCBI WGS metagenome assembly NPIF01 (sample SAMN07420641, study PRJNA396082) | bioreactor metagenome | isolation source: sample BR12 brine-fed electro-methanogenic bioreactor BR | place: Japan: Kochi | collected 2016-12-09
CGGTGAACGGCTGATACAACTCACTCGGCGCAGCCGGCGCCGCGTCGGGTATACGATGGTCGGTTCGCGAACAGCCCGCCGGGAAGACCACCGCGGCGATCAGCAACATGCTCACGAATGTGAAGACCTTGTTCGACATCCCTCTGACTCCCCAAATGCGAACGTACGCGCGACCTACGGCTTGATCAACGCGTCGGGCACCTGACGGCGCACCGCGCTCAGCGACGCTTCAGCCTGGTCGTATTGCGGGTAACGCCCGACGTAAACAACATACAACGACTCGCCGGACCGGGATCCGCGCTCAACGGTGGCGCTCAATCCCCGGCTCACGAGTTTGTTCTTCAGTTCCTCCGCCCCGCCGGCATCGCGAAACGCACCGCACTGGATCACGAAACAGTTGTGCGGCCAGTCATACATTCGCCGCGCGTGCTGCGCCAGATCGCTGCCCGGATAGCGTTGAAAGACGGCGGCGAATTCGAGACGTGCCTTCTGCCAGTCGCCGATACGCTGGAGGCTCAGCCCGTAGCGATAGCGAACCAGATCGGTCGGCGGCGCTTCGGGCATGCCCGGCAGTGCCGACGCGAAATGAGAGGCAGCCTCGTTGAACTTGCCCTGCTCGAACATCAGCGCGCCGGCCATGGCGTGCGCCTTCGCTGCCAGTTCCGAATCCTGAGCCAGCCGTATGCAGTTCCTGGCGTCCGTCACCGCGAGGTACTTGTGCGACTGCTCCGCGTGACACAGCGCCCGCAGGTAATAGGCGTCGGCCGACTCGACATGATCCGGATAATGAGACAGAAAATCGGTCAGCGTTGTTTCCGCTTTCGAGAAGTTGCGCTCGCGATAAGCGATCTCGGCGTCCAGCTTCTGCTGCTTGGCGGAAGCAGGGAGCTCTGCGCACCCAGGCAACGCGAACAGGATCGTCAGTGCGGCTGCGACCAGGATCGGCCGGCGATTTGATTGTCGAGACAGGAGTCGTTGCATGATTTCCCGCAATCCGTTGCGATCACGCCTTGGTTGATCACACCTCGAGTAATCCGTTTCCGCATCGGGACGCCGGCATCATCGCCGACCGTTCCACCGGCGGGTGGCATAGCCCACTGTGAACCTTGCGGTTATGGTTCTCATCTGACCTTATCGGAGGGCCTGAAGGACCGTTTAAGTCAAAAAGGACCGCAAAAACGCGGACCGATCACGCGCAAAAGCCGCGCACGCCGACTTTCCTGAAAGCCCACGCGCAATTCCTGCGCGTCTTGCTGCCGAAGTTGAACCGCATGCACGGCGGCACTTGAGGGAGCCGTTTCGCTCCCTCACAGGCCCCATCCCGCAAACGGAGTGGCCCGAATTCGCCACAAATGCCGATTTCAATACTGAGGAGTCACTTTCGGCTTCCACGGCGTTGCTTGATCGATATGAACGCGACGCGGCTGGCCGCCGCCGGAAGTGTGAAGATCCGTCCGCCCATGGAGGGGCGATCATGTCGCCGCCAGCACTGTTACACGCGTCGCCCGCGGCGGAGCCGCAAAGCCCGCCGAAATCCGGCCGTTTCCGCCGGGTCAAACGACGCAACCCCTTAATTGACACAAGGCTGCGGTCTTCTATAATCGCCCGCGCACCGGGCGGTCGCGCTACCGCGCAATGCTGTGCGGCGGTTTCCCGGTTCATACAACATAGCGACCGAGCGCAACGGATGTGCCCGGTCTCGGTGCGTCTTATGCGGCAAAAGCAACGGATTGTGTATGCCTTGGTTGCGGCCGTGCTGTTGATGCCCTGCATCGCCGCCCCTCTGGCAGCCCAAACGGCCCTTCCCGAACCGGACCCGACCCTCCCCGAACCCGCGGCGTCGGATGAGATCATCCCGCTCCTGCCGCCGGGTATCAGCGAGCACAATGTAGAGGTATACGGCACACAGGCCTATACGTGGCGGATGGAGGACGGTACGGACGTCGTTCTCGTCCGCGGCAATTTCAAACTCCGCATGGGACAGCATGAGTTGATCAGCCGCGACGGCGTCGTCTGGCTGCGGCGGCAACAGTGGAAAAGCCGCCCCTATATCGACTTCGAGGTCTTTCTCTGGCAGGGCGCCGAGATCATTCAGCCCGGCGGCACCATCGAACGCGGCCCGGCCCTCATCGTCACGCTTCGAAGTTTTGGAAACCTCGTACTCAACGTGGACAGTCACGCGGGCGTCAGCGATGCCGACAGCGAGTTATTCGTCGAAGGCATGAAGGCCCGCAAGCTGCTCATGATTGCCCCTGCCGAAGAGGCCGAAGCCTCCGAAACTCCGGTGCAGGTCGCGCCCAGCGTCGACACGCTGCGGTTCGTCAAGCCGAAGCCGGTCAAGATGGTCAACTTCGCGGCGACAAATCTGTCGCATCGGCAGATCGGCGAGCAATCGGTCATCATCGCGACGGGCGATGTCATCGTCTCGCAGGGCTCGCCCTCGCAAAGCGCCGAGTACGTCGAGATCGAGGCCGACGGCGCGGTGTTGTATCTCCGCACCGACAAACTCGGCGGAACGCTGCCCGGCTTTCTCGGCACGGAAGATCGTGACGAAAGCGAAGAACGGCCGCGGCTCAAACGGCGACGCCGCGGCGAGATGCAGGACGAGCTCGACGCGGATATCAGCGAGGAACCGCCGCCGCTGGCCGACGCGCCATCGCGAGAGGATTCCTTCAGTGAGTGGATCTCCGCGGTATATCTGACCGGCGATGTGGTTCTGCGCCGCGGTCAGCGGATGATCAAGGCGTCCGAGCTCTATTACGACTTCGAGAATGATCGCGCGTTGATCCTCGACGCCGTCATGCGCGCGGTCGAGCCTTCGCGTGGCCTGCCGATCTACGTCCGCGCTGAGCAGGTGCGACAGCTCTCGCCCACCGAATACGAAGCACAGCACGCCGTCGTGACGACCAGCGAGTTCCATACGCCGCACGTGGCCATCGGCGCGTCAAAGGTCTATCTCGAAGACCGCACGCCGCGAAACGAGCAGGGCGACGTGATCGGCGTCGAAGCCGGCACCTACAAGGCCTATCACACCACGATGCAGCTTGAAGGCACGCCGATCGCCTACTGGCCGTTCGCCCGCGGCGATTTTTCCCGCGATCGCATGGCCTTCAAGGGAGCCAACTTCGGCTACAGCGGCGACTTCGGCGCGACGTTCGAGACGCGCTGGTACCTGTTCAACCTGCTCGGGATGCAGGCACCCGAGGGCTACGACGCGACGCTGAAGCTCGATTACTTCACCGATCGCGGCCCGGCCGTCGGCATCGACATGGACTACGAGCAGGACAACTACTTCGGCCTGCTGCGAACGTATTACATCAACGACAGCGGCGAGGATGACTTCGGCGGCCTGCGCGGCAGCATGGAGCCGACCAACGAAAATCGCGGCCGCGCGCTGTGGCGGCATCGGCAGTACTTGCCCGAAGGCTGGGAACTCTCGCTCGAAGCCTCCTACATCAGTGACAATCAGTACCTCGAATCCTACGAGCGATCCGAGTTCGAAAACGGTAAGGAGCAGGAGACCGGGATCTACCTCGTCAAGCGTAATACCAACTGGCAGTTCTCCGCGCTTGCCAACTGGCGTCTGAACGAGTGGGAAGAGCAGACGGAGCATCTGCCCGAGCTGCGGTTCAGCGTCATCGGCGAACCGCTCGGCGATTTCGCCACGCTTTATCACGACTCGCGTGCGGGCGTCGTGCGGCGCCGCGTCGATAATCGCATCTTCACGCAAGGCGATCGCTTCGACAATCTCGGCGAAACCGGCTCCGTGGTGCGCGGCGACATTCGTGAAGAGCTGCAATTCCCGCTGCCGGAACTCGGCCCGATCAAGGTCACGCCTTACATCGCGGCCCGGGCAACCGGCTGGGATGATTCACCGCATCGGCGCGGCGAAAGCGACGACGGTTCGCAGGATCGGCTTTTCGGCGCGTACGGCGTTCATACCAACATGATGCTCAATCGCGTGTATGAGGACGTCGAATCGGAACTGCTCGACCTGCACCGGCTGCGGCACGTCATTCTGGCCGAGGCCCACGCGTGGAACGCACACTCCAATACCGCGCCGAACGAATTATCGCCGTTTGATTCGGGGGTCGAGGATATCGACGACTTCGGCGGCGCCGTGTTCGGCTTGCGGCAGCGCTGGCAGACCAAGCGCGGCGGGCCGGGCAACTGGCGCACCGTGGACTGGATCGTGTTCGACATCGAGGCCGGCTTCTTCAACGACCGCGAAGACAGCGAATACGCCCAGAACCGCGCCTACGGTCAGGACGGCTGGGTCGAGGCGTACGACAAGCGGATCCGCACGAACCGTTCGCACGGCGACTATGTCTTCAGTCGGCCCGAAGACAGCATCTCGTCAAACTTCCTCGCGATGGACTTCCAGTATCGCATCAGCGATTCGACCATGTTCGTCTATGACGGCGTGTACGACACCAACCGCGGCAACATGGGCACGAGCAACGTGTCACTCGCCGTGGAACGCGAGCCGCGGCTGTCGTACTTCGTCGGCTGGCGCTACATCCACGACACCAACAACAGCCTGATCGGCGCCGGCGCAAACTACAAGCTCAACGACAAGCACACCGTCGGCATCCGCGAATACTACGACGTAGAAGAAGGCCGCAACTACTCGACCGAGCTGGTGTATGTGCGGCGCTGGCCGCGCTGGTACACGGCGATTGCGTTCGACCTCGATCGGGCACTCGACGACATGGGGATCACGTTCAGCATCTGGCCCGAAGGCGCGCCGAAATTCGGCGTCGGCTCGAAACGGTACACGGGGCTTGCCGACAGCGTGGGGATCCGACCGTAAGGGAGTTCAAGTAACCAGCTATTCGCCGTTAGTCGTTAGCTATTAGCCGGGCATGGCGGGCCCGTGGCGCAAAGCGAGCCCGAGTCGTGGTGAGCAGGCAATACACGAAAAGAGTGATTTTCGCAGCAATCGCTTGCCTCCTTTGTGTGTTCCTACTCATGTGCGGCCGTATATTTGTTTCGCAGTACGTACAGTGCATACTGGCCGATGACCACCCCGACATCCCCGTTCTCTACATTGTGGCCNNCTCACTGGGCCGGACACCCCCAATACTTCCGGCGTTGTTGCGGCACTCTGGCGAGATGGAACGATCGTTCGCAGAAAGGCCGTGGATCGTCACACTACGTCGACGCTGATCAAAGGCCGCGCCGACGCGTTTGCGGTTGCTGAGGTACTCGAATTCGTTCGTGCAGAAGTCTGCGGGCTGAGGGATAAGCTCCCCTCGGTTCCCTACGATTTGCCTGTAGACAGCCTCACGCTTCGCCTCTACGAGGATACCTACACATGGCAAGTTGTCGCGCCCGTACGTCCGTGGAGCGAAAAACTCAGCCCGCGCGATTGCCGATCCGCGCCAGAGAAGGAGACTATCGACGCAATGTTCGATCGCGTGATCTGGCAGACGACATCCCTCCTGCTATCTTTAGAACTTACCGAAGTCGAGGAGATCGAACCGATCAAAAGTAGAACCTATCTTCATGAGTGGAGGTGACGCGGGCGTTTCTCGGACTGAGAGCAAGGCAGGGCGCATCCCTGACGCACCAACAGAACGCAACGCCTATACGGCCGTTGGGGAGAAAGAGTGGACATTTCATGAACGCAACCACGAATTGCCAAAGCTGCGGGATGCCGATCGCGTTCGGCTCATACTGTCAATTCTGCGTCGACGAGAACGGCGACCTGCAGAGGTTCGACGAGCGGCTCAAGTGCATGTCCCAGTGCATGCTGGACCACGAACAGGCGACGACGCCCGAGGAGGCGGAGCAGAAGGCGCTCGCCTACATGGCGACGATGCCCGCCTGGCGCGATCACCCAAGAATCACCGGCCGCGAGCAGCCTTGAAGCTCACAGGTCCGTACTCACATCGCCAATTACGCCCGGCCTCACCTCCGCTTCATAGTTGCACCCTACGGCCGACGGCCATTGGCTAAGAGCCAATAGCTAATAGCTAACAGCTCTTCCCCTACGCGTAACTATGCAGCCCGACGATGTAGAAGTTCACCACCCACCAGTTGAACTGCATCGTTGCGAAGCCGACGACGCTCAGGACGCTGGTCCACAGGGCGCGGCGGCGCGAGATGAATCGGGCGTGAATGAGCACCGCGTACACCAGCCAAGTATTGAGCGCGAAGACCTCTTTCGGATCCCAGCCCCACGGCCGACCCCATGAATAGTCGGCCCAGACGGCACCCAGCACAATCCCCACGAACAGCGTCACCATCGCCGTGTAGAGCAGCACGCGGTGCGACAGGTCGAACTCCGACAGCACGTTCCGCCCGCCGGGGAACTTCTCCACGTCCCACGCGTTGTCGCTCGGCAGCCCCTCGCTCGCCGGCATGACGCCCGGCTGTTTCGGCGGAAGCAGCATCGAGCAGACGCCCACAAGTGAGAAGATCCCGGCCGCGATGAACGCGGCGAACGCGCCGACGACGGTGGCCGCGTTGAACCCGGTGAACGCGCCGTAGTACGCGGCGATCAGACACGCGATCGCGCCGATCTGACCGCCGATCGCCCCTTGCGCCAGCGCCGAGCGATCGCGGAACGCCGACACGACGAGATAGCAGTTGGCGACCGCGTAGGCCAGCGTGATCACCGCATAGCTGCCGATGATCAGGACCGTGTGAATACGCAACATGATGTCGTCGAGGATCGGCATCATGGTCGTGATGTTGCTGTGGATGATGTCGAGTTCCGGCAGCGCGAGGGCGAACATGCCCAGCAAAGCCGATGCCAGCAGATAGACGCGCTTGCGCGAGAACAACTCCAGCACCAGGCCGAAGGCCGCGCCCAGCCACGTCGACGACACGACGGCCTCATACATGCTCGCCACGGGAATCCGGCCCACGACGTACCAGCGCATGCCCAGCGCGTAACCGTGAACGCCGACCGCGATGATCAGCAGCAGCAGGCCGAGCAGGCGCACCCAGCGGTAGCGCGTGGCGACGGCGAAGATCGACACGAAGAACGCCGCGATGTAGAAGATCCAGCCCGCTCGCATCAGGTGCATGCGGTGGTAGCGCACTTCCGCCAGGCGCTTCTCGAGCGAGGGATAGGTACCCTCGGGAGCAAGCGTCGGCAGCAGTTCCTCCAGCGCGGCGATACCGGCGTTGATCCCCTCAACGTTGCGCGCCAGCCACGCGGCCCGGAAATTCTCGTATGCGTCAATGACCTGCTGCGCCTTCTCCTTGCTGACGCCCGGCACGGGATCAACCGAGAAATGCCCCGGGATGTCGGTCGGCATCCCGATGTTGCCGTATAGATTGTCGATGTGCATCCACGGCGTTTCGTAGTCGCCCGACGGCACCGGCACGATGGCGAACGTGTTGCCGAGCTGCCGATAGAACGCGACGGCGTCGCTCAGGCGGTCCATCGGCTTTTTGCGCAGGGCGTCGTTGACGAGTTTCTGGAACGTCTGCTGAACGGTCGGCTGCGAGAGATACGCATCGCTCACGAGGCCCGTATTGACGATTCGGTCGCGCTCGCCGGCGGTCAGCTCGACCGGGAAGCTCGTGATGTCCTTTCGCAGCGCCCGATCCTTGACGTAGATGATGGGCTCGTTGCGATAGGCCTGGCTGTTGAACAGCAGTTCGAAGGCGGCCGGCAGCGGCTCGAGCCCGTAGAGCGTCTTCGATCCGTGGATGTTGCGGACGACGTCCTGCGCCCACGCCTCAACAGTCGAATAACGGGCGTTGTATTGGAGCACCAGCGCGCCGAGTCGATCGAAGTCTATCTTCTTCTGCGGATCGTTCTGAAGCTCCAGCAGCGCCGCCGCCACCATCGGCGGGTCGGCCGCCCGCACCGGCAGCGCGGTCGCGCCGAAGAGAACGCACGCCAGCAGCAGCGACGTGGTGACTTTCTGTCTGGTTTCCGGCGCTTTGGTTTCCTGCGCATCCTGCATGACGTCCTCGTCCGAAGAAGGTGTCGCCCCGCCGTTGGAGCCAACCGTGATGCGCTTGAGCAGGATCGGCTTGACGCAGAACGCGTACATCATGCCCAGCGTTATCAGCGCGCACGCCAGCAACTGCGTCATGACGCCGTCGCGATTGCCCACGCCGAGGCCGGTCNNACTCGCCTGATACAGCGTCCACGGCCCGATGGTGGCGGTGTTGTTGAGAAAAGCCTTCGTTTGCACGAGCTCGCCTGTGTCGGGATCCTTGAATCGCACGTAGCTCGCCCATCCGCTCGGCCGCATCCGGCCGGGATAGAAATCGGTCTGAAGCCGCTCCAGGGTGATCGGCGCCGGCAGCTTACGCGCCGCGCGGCCGTACACAAGTGACACGATGCCGACACCCGGTACGTTCTGCACCAGCGTCGGCTCGGGATCGTCGGGGAGTTGCTCCGAGTTGTAATAGCTGAACGGCACCCAGACGCGCTTCGACCAGCTTCCGTCCGGCGTCTGCATGTGTACGCGGATCATCGAGAAACCGCGCCGCACAGTGGAGAAAGGACGCCGCTGCGGCTTCGCCACGACGCGGGGAACCTGCTTGATCGCGGGGCGTTCGACGTACTCGTCGATAACGACGCTCGTTTCGGCATCGACAGCGACGGGGTCGCCAATCGTAACCTCGTGCAGTGTTCGTTTGCCGCCGGGAGCGGTGTGGATCAGCGTCGGCTCAATGTTCTCGCCCGCGACCAGCTTGAAGCGATGGCGCGAGGCGTCGGTATAAACAAGGTCGATGTTCTCATCGACCAATCCGCCGTCAGGCCGGATCTTCGCGCCGCTCTGGTCGCGATCCTGATTCAACGCGGGATAGCGTTCAAGCACCGAACGCTGCCACTGCTGCGTAGGCGATTCGACCCAGATCAGCGCCGTCGGCGAAGCCGCGCCCTCGAAACCCGGCGTCATCAGCGGCCAGTCCGGCCGGATCATCTGAATCTGCAACTTGTAGTCGGTATCGGGGATTTCGATTTCCTGACCGTTTTGGATTTCGCGCGTCAGACGAACGTCCTTGTCCTTGATGTGGATGTCGAGCACCTGCCGTCCGGGAACGTCCTTCGTCAATTCGCCGGGGATCGTCTCCGCGTCGCCGAGCCATTCGAATTCGACCGTCGCGCCGCCGCGAGAACGGATCATCGAGCGTGCCGGCACCTGCGCGACGATCCAGTTGTCCGTGCTGGTGCGATTATGGAGCAACTGCACGCGGGCCATCGGGTCGAGCGTGTCGCCGCCCGATGTGAATCCCTGATCGAGTACCGCGTACGGCAGATAGCCGTCGACCTCCATCACGATCGGCAGGTCCGCCTCCTTGCATTTCTCAACAAGGGAGATCGGCATGCGCCAGTACTCGAGCAGCTTGAACGCATCGCGCCGTTTCGTGGAGACGCGATGACCGGTCGTATTGAACACGTCCTCGACGCCCGGCACGAAGCGCTCGCCGTAGTACGGCAACTGCGGCAATTCGAAGTCGAGCATCTGGCCCTCGTCGCCGCGCGTAACCCTGAGCAGAGGCACGGTGTCGTCGTAGAACGAGTCGGCAATGTTGGCGGGGCTCAGCAGCACCAGGAGGTTGTCGCTGATCGCCGCCATGCGACCGCCGTGCGCGGACATGTCTTCGGACGCCAGTTGCGACAGGTCGATTTCCTGCGGCGCTTCGTCACCGATGGTGACCTTCAGGCGGACCCTGGCCGCAGTCGTCATGTCCTTATGTTCGACTTCCAGCACTTCGATCGCGTGCCGGCCGCCGAGCATCGGGATGTTTGTTTCCCACGAGTTGCCCTTGACTGCGGCCACGGAGGCGAGCACCGCATTGTCGGGATTGGTCTGCATCCGCGCCCGCGAGATGACGCGCACCTGCGGAGCGCTCAAGAGCACATCGCCCTCGATCTTGTTGCCGAAGTACACGATCGAAGAGCCGCACAACAGCAGCAGCCCGATGTGTGTGATCCACGCGCCCGCGTCGATCGCCCGTCGGCGCACGCGGAGAATCGTGGCCAGAATGATGTTGAGGGAGAACAGCAGGATCATGCCGACGAAGATCCAGTGGTTGAAGAACTGGAACTCCGTCAGCTCGAAGAACTGTCGCGCCGGCGGAACGGCCGACCCGATCGTGCTGTACAGCAGGATGAGGACGATCAGCACGATGCCGAATCGCACACTGCTGAGCGCATCCAACAGAGTCATGACAAGTCCGCGATTCTGCGGCAGTCCGGTCTCTTTCATGTGTTCACCTTCGGCCCGATTCCGGGATTCACACGACGATTAGCGTTCGACATTGTAGCGCGGAAAGGAAAGCCGCCGCAGCAAAACGGCGGTTCCGCGGTGAATCCGATTCATCCCTCGATCGCAGCGATCGGGGTCGGTGCGGGTGACTGCACACCCTCGGGCACCGACGCCTCGGGCGCCGTGCATACCAGCCCACCCGGTTGGTTCGCTCGCGGAACACTAACCGGAACTATTTCGCGTACTCGACGGCCCGAACTTCTCGCAGAACCGTGACTTTCACTTCGCCGGGATAGGTCATCTCATCCTCGACCCGATGTGCGATATCACGCGCGATTTTCATGGCCAGGTTGTCGTCAACCTGATCGGCGTTGACGATCACGCGGACCTCGCGGCCGGCCTGAATCGCGTAGGCCTGCTGCACGCCGCCGAAGCTCGTCGCGATGCCCTCCAGTTGTTCGAGGCGCTTAATGTAGTGCTCCAGCGTCTCGCGACGGCTGCCCGGCCGAGCGGCGCTGATGGCGTCGGCCGCGGCGACCAGCGGCGTGTAGGGACTCGTCGCCGGGATGTCGCCGTGATGGCCCGCGACCGCGTTCAGCACCTCGGGCCGCTCACCCAACTTGCGACAGATCTCCTCGCCGATCGCGGGGTGGGTGCCTTCGAGATCCTGCGGCATCGCCTTGCCGATGTCGTGAAGCAGGCCGCATCGCCGTGCAAGTGTGCCGTCGAGCCCCAACTCGTCGGCCATCACCTGGCACAGGTAGGCGACCTCGATGGAATGGCGTAGCACGTTCTGCCCGTAGCTCGTGCGGTATTGAAGCCGGCCCAGCAACTCGATCAGTTTCTTGTTGAGGCCCTGGACGTTCGCCTCCATCGCACCCTTCTTGCCGATCTCCATCACTTCTTTCTCAACGGAAGCCTTGACCTCTTCCACGACTTCCTCGATCCGCGTCGGATGAATCCGGCCGTC